>C688J18823_10000705_pt1 | contig 19761 bp, 21 predicted proteins | sample HopSoiMetagenom1_FD_18823 | JGI IMG/M metagenome (IMG submission 18823) | reverse complement strand
AGATGGACCACAAATGGCGGGGAAGCACCAGCAAATAGTAAATACAACGACATTACCAAATGGTGTTTATTTTATACGACTCGATGACGGAACGGCTTCACACGTTGAAAAAATAAGTGTCACTCATTAATTCAGGTATTCATTTTTTTTTAGATGAATAGTAGGCATTCCGAAAGGAGTGCTTTTTTTTTATTAAGATACTTTTCTTAAATTCGCAGCTTAATTTAATCCAATGAGCAAATTTAATTCATTACAGGTTGTAGATGTGGTGCGAGAAACACCTGATGCTGTTTCAGTTGCTTTTCAAGTGCCTGAACAATTGAAAAAGGACTATACATTTAAGCAAGGTCAATACTTAACATTAAAATTTAAAATTAATGGAGAAGAGCTTCGCCGCTCGTATTCTATTTGCAGCAGTTATTATGAAAATGAATTGCGTGTTGCTATTAAAAAAGTAAAAGATGGAAGGGTTTCAACTCACATTTTTAACAATTTGAAAAAAGGCGATACCATTGATGTGATGACACCAATGGGCAATTTTTTTACGGAGATGAATACAGCAAATAAAAAAACGTATGTGTTATTTGCTGGTGGTAGTGGTATTACTCCTATGTTTTCTATTTTAAAAACAGCTTTAAAAGATGAACCTCAAAGTCGTATCACTTTATTTTATGGTAACAATGATGAATCATCCATCATTTTCAAAAATAAAATTGAAGAGTTTGCTGTTGCAAATGCAGATCGTTTAAATGTAGTGCATGTCTTAAATGAAGCACCAGCAGGTCACCCTGAGTTATTAAAAGGATTGATGACCAAGGAAAAAAATATTCAGTTAATTAAAAATTATGTAGATGCGAATGCTTCTAACGAATATTTTATTTGTGGACCTGGTGTAATGATGGACAATGTAGTAGCGGCATTAAAAGAATTAAAAACCGATGAATCAAAAGTTCATATCGAATACTTCTCCTCTCCTGTAAGTACCGAAGAAATAAAACCTTCTGCAGCTGTTGCAAAAGGAGCTGTTGCCACCATTATTATTGACGGGGAAGAACATAAAATTGAATTACAAGAAAATGAAGCAATTCTGGAAGCAGCATTACGCGTAGGTTTAGATGCACCATATGCTTGTCAGGGAGGTTCTTGCTGTACCTGCAGAGCTTTGCTGCAAGATGGCAAAGTAGAAATGGCTGTAAATTATGCACTCTCTGCTTCAGAAGTAAAACAAGGATTTATTTTAACCTGTCAGAGTCGTCCTACAACACCCACTGTGGTGGTGAATTATGATAAGGGGCTGTAAAGGCAGAGTGAGAGTAGAGAGTGGGAGCGAGATGAACACAAACGCCAAAGGTTTTTCTTTGTGGGCCGAAGCTTCAGCGAAGGATCAAAAATCTTAGCGTTTTTTCTGGTATGACTTTTTAGCCATGTATATAAATCAAAATTTAACAACATGGAAAAAAAACTAACTGGGAAAAAAGTAGCCCTTGTCGCTACTGATGGTTTCGAACAATCTGAATTGCAAGAACCTTATAAAACGTTATTAAATGAAGGTGCAACAGTGGATATCATCTCTTTAAAAAAAGGAAAAATCAAAGGTTGGAAGGATAAAAACTGGGGAGAAGAAGTAGAAGCAAAAGTGAGTATCGATGAAGCGAAAAGTGGAAATTATGACGCACTTGTTTTGCCTGGAGGAGTAATGAATCCGGATAAATTACGCATGAATAAAGATGTTGTAAATTTTGTAACGGATTTCTTTGAGGAAAAAAAACCAATCGCTGCAATTTGCCATGGTCCCTGGACATTGATTGAAACCAATAAATTAAAAGGCAGAAAAGTAACTTCTTATGAATCCATAAAGACAGATTTAATAAATGCAGGTGCAGAATGGGTGGATGAAGAAGTTGTAGTTGATCAAGGATTGGTTACCAGTCGTACTCCAAAAGATTTACCTGCATTTTGTAAAAAGATGGTGGAAGAAATTGCGGAAGGTATTCATGAAAGAGCAGTATAAAAGCTATAATGAGAACAATAAACGCTAAAGGTTTTTAAAAATTTTTAGCGTTTATTGTTGTAGGTCAAAAAAATTGTTCCACCGTCTTCTTAATAATCTCAACACATTCCATCAATTGTTTTTCAGTAATCACAAGTGGAGGTGCAAAACGAATGATATCTCCATGTGTTGGTTTTGCTAACAAGCCATTTTTCATAAGCGCTAAACAAAGATCCCAGGCTGTTTTTCCATTTTTAGGAGTGATGACCATAGCACAAAACAAACCTTTGCCACGCACTGTTGTGATTAAAGCAGGATGTGCTTTCTGGATGTTTTGTAATTCGGTTAACAACAATTTTCCTAACCGCGCCGAGTTCTCTGAAAGTTTTTCTTCTTTTAATACTGTTAAAGCGGCAATACCTACTTTACAAGCAACAGGATTTCCGCCATAGGTGGAACCGTGTTGCCCGGGCTGAATACACAACATAATCTCATCATTTGCCAATACCGCTGAAACAGGGTAAGTGCCGCCGGATAATGCTTTCCCTAAAATTAAAATATCTGCATGTACATTTTCGTAATCACAAGCCAGTAATTTACCTGTTCGCCCCAGTCCCGATTGAATTTCATCGGCAATAAACAAAACCCTATTTTTTTTGCAAAGCTCAACGCATTTTTTTAAATAACCTTCGTCAGGAATAATCACTCCGGCTTCACCTTGTACAGGTTCTACTAAAAAGCCGGCAACATTTTTATTTTTCAACGCTTCTTCCAATGCAGGTACATTATTGTATTCAACTGCAATGATTCCAGGAGTAAAGGGTCCGAAATTTTTACGTGCATCTTCATCATTACTCGCCGAAACAATGGAAATGGTACGACCATGAAAATTATTTTTGCAAACAACGATGACTGCCTGATTTTCAGGAACCCCCTTTTTTTCGTAAGCCCATTTTCTGGTAAGTTTAAGTGCTGTTTCAACAGCTTCAGCTCCGGTATTCATAGGAAGCACCTTATCATAGCCAAAATAAGAAGTGATAAATTTTTCATACGCACCCAGCGCATCATTGTAAAAAGCACGGGAAGTAAGCGTTAATTTTTTCGACTGTTCTATCATCGCTTGGACGATTGCCGGATGGCAATGACCTTGGTTAACTGCACTGTAAGCGGATAGAAAATCAACGTATTGTTTTCCATCCACATCCCATACATAAACCCCTTCCCCACGCTCCAATACAACAGGTATAGGGCTATAATTATGGGCACCATACTGATCTTCTGATGCAATTGCTTGTTGAGCCGAAATTTTACTTTCAATCTTCGTTTCCATGATTTTTGATATTATTACTACAAATTTAGAATAATATAGCGAAATTTATACGTTATAAGCTCAGTAACTCATTTAAATAGTAGTGGCCTCATTGTGCTCCTTCAAAAACCTTGATAACATTACAATAAATAAATTTGAAGGGATTCTTGACTTTCATTGATATTTTGTAGATTCGTGTTGGATATGAGAAAAATAGGTTTTTTAATTGTGATGGTTGTTCTGCCGGTCTTTCTGTTTGCACAGGAGCCGGAGCCAGGAGCCAAACCAGAGCATGAAAAAGATGCGGTAAATACAGAATCGGTAGACCGTGCCGCCTATACTGCGTCCATAAACTTTACGTCAGTTGATAAACATGCATTAAGCTTATCCTCGAAATACAAAACCATTCCAGTCTTAGCCAAAGATTTATTTGCACCTTTTTCAACACAACAGGAAAAGGTAAGAGCCATTTTTATTTGGATCACCAATAACATCAGCTACGATTGTACAGCCTATCACAGTAAAAAATCTACCCGCGTGAGTTTTAGCTATACAACGGAACAAGAACTCGCAGAAAAAAAGGAAAAATATTATTTTGAATATGCTACCCGTGTACTCCAAAGCAGGAAGGCGGTTTGCGAAGGTTATGCAGCTCTGTTTAATGCCTTGTGCAAACTGGCAGGTGTTCAATCAGAAGTGGTGATTGGTACAGCCAGCAATAACATTGAAAAAATTAAACGATTAAAGGAAAGAAAAAATTTTTTTACAAATCACACCTGGAATAAAGTCATGATTGATGGAACCTGGTACTATGCCGATGCCACCTGGGCCAGCGGCTATTGTGATGTAGGCGTGAAACATTTTTTTAAAGAGTTTAAACCCTATTATTATATCACACCAATTGATCAATTGTACGAAACACATGCGGTCAATCTCAAAATGACAGAGCAGCGTAATCAGAGTAATTAGCAATTGTTTAACGATTATTTGTTAGTACCGACCATCACATTTTCTGATTTTCGCGGTTGTTTTTTGCTACATTTACCATCCTAATAACCTTAAAATAATTATTTATTATGAAAAAATTCTCATTAAAAACAACATTCGCAGCAGTGTTATTATTACTGACTGTTTCTACTAACGCACAGGAAGATAAAACAAAAAGAGTGAGCCCACCGGCACAAGCAACTGCAACAACAACGGATGATGTTACCATAACAATTGATTATAGCGCTCCCAATGTGAAAGGACGTGAAATTTGGGGACCTTTGGTGGAGTTTGATAAAGTATGGCGCACAGGTGCGAATGAAGCAACAACCTTTGAAGTAAGCAAAGATGTAATGATTGACGGACACAAATTAGCGAAAGGGAAATATGCATTGTTTACAATCGTTCCAAAAGAAGGTGGTGATGTTACCGTTATTTTTAATAAAGAAGCGAGTCAATGGGGTGCATTTAAATACAAAGAAAAAGAAGATGCATTGCGTTTCACAGTAAAAAGCGTAAAAGTGCAGGATTCGCAAGAAGCCTTACAGTTTCAAGTAGCAAAATCAGGTAAAGTTGATTTTGCCTGGGAAAAATTGCGTTTTTCATTTACTGTAAAAGGTGCTTAATAAAAAAATTTTAAAAATAAAACCCCGGTATTGACTATATACCGGGGTTTTTCTATAAATAAATACGTTGTTATCAGGATGGAAAAAACATAACCTCATCCAATATTGATTTTGTTTTTGTCACTTGCTTTACTTCTTTTTTCAACTCGGTAGTATACATCATATAATCTTCATACGAAGAATACATCGCAAAATAATCATATAATTTTGGAGCATCTTTCAAATACATGTCAATGAATTCTGCAAGTGAATCAGTAATGGCTTTGAATGTACCTTTTGAAGATACCAAACCTATCACATAACTGCCATTTTCTTTTACTTCAACACCAAACCACCAACTTTTAATTTGGTACGATGCAAAAATCAGTACATGCGTTAATGAAACAGGATTTTCCAAAATATGATTTGCCGTAACAACAGCTTTAATCGGAAAAAATAAAAATCCTCTTGCATCCGCTTTTAACGGATAAAAAGAATTCATTCCGTTTACTCTGCTATAAAATTTCTTAAAATCATCAGGAAGAAATAAAGATCTTTCTGAAACCGTGCTTTCGATTTCTTCATTAGAAACACCAACAACCGAAATTTTTTGCTCTTTCCAGTAATTGATTAATTCTGTAACAGCTGAATGTTGATTTGCTTTCATGGTCGATTTTTTTAGTTTTAGAGAAAACGTATGTAACATATGAATCGTATGCAAAGGTAAATGCTTAAGGAATAAAATGATACTTTTTTTGGCTTAACTTATTTAATGGTATGGTATAGCAAACTAACGGTAGAAGTTGGTTGACGTTATTGTGGTCACCATTGCTGTTATTGACAGTTAAGGAATTCAGGACTTCATGCAGAACAAAGGACAACTGCACAGGCCAAAGCCTTACCAAAGGCTGGTTTATATTAAACCTGCAATATTCAAAGGCTTTTAGTAAATTTGCGTCGGTTTTTCCTAAGAAAACAATGCAAATCCATGAGAGAAAACAGTAAAAAGAAGCCTTTACCAATCATTGAAAATGTCCAGGTGCTGGATGCTAGTTCTGATGGTCAGGCTGTGGGACGCATTGATGATGTCGTACTATTTATTAAAAACGCTGTTCCGGGCGATGTGGTAGACGTACAAGTTACCCGTAAAAAAAATAAATTTCGAGAAGGCAATGCCATTACGATTCACAGCTATTCCGATAAACGTACAATAGCTCAGTGCAAGCATTTTGGCACCTGCGGAGGCTGTAAATGGCAAAACATGGATTACCACTGGCAATTGTTTTACAAACAAAAACAGGTAAAGGATGCCTTAACACGACTGATTAAAATTGAATTACCCGAAATAAATGCTATTCTGGGTTCAGAAAAAACATACAATTACCGAAACAAACTGGAGTTTACATTTTCCAATAAAAAATGGCTCACACAAGCACAAATTGACGATAAATCTATACAGTTTGGTGATGGAGAAAATGAAATAAGCAGAAATGCCCTTGGTTTTCATATCCCGGGAATGTTTGATAAAATATTGGACATTGATGAATGTCATTTGCAAGAGGAACCCTCTAATGCAATACGAAATGAGATAAAACGATATGCATTGGAGCATAAGATCGCATTTTTTGATCTTCGTGAACAAGTAGGAATGCTTCGCAATATTATTATTCGCAGTACTTCAACAGGTGAATGGATGTTGATTGTTTCTTTTTATTACAACGACAAACCTGTTATTGAAGAGTTGTTAAAACATATCTGCGAAAAATTTCCACTGCTAAGCTCTGTTCATTATGTGATTAATTCCAAACGCAATGATACCATTTCGGATTTGGATATTCTTCTTTACAAAGGCAAGGATAGCATTTACGAGAAAATGGAGAACCTTCAATTTAAAATTAGTCCAAAAAGTTTTTACCAAACCAACTCCGATCAGGCGTATCAATTGTATCGCATTACAAGAGAGTTGGCGCAAATTAAAAACTCAGATATTGTATATGACTTATATACGGGGACAGGAACCATTGCCAATTTTGTAGCACATCAGGCGAAAAAAGTTGTAGGGATTGAATATGTTCCTGCTGCAATTGAAGATGCCAAAATAAATGCACAGCTCAATAATATCTCCAATACAGCATTTTATGCAGGTGATATGAAGGACGTACTGAACGATGCATTTATAAAGGAAAATGGACAACCGCAGGTAATCATCACCGATCCGCCACGTGCAGGAATGCATGAAGATGTAACAAAAAAAATACTGGAAATAAAACCGCATCGTATTGTGTATGTAAGTTGCAATCCGGCAACACAAGCCAGGGATTTGCAATTATTGGACAGTGATTATAGAGTAATAAAAGTTCAACCGGTCGATATGTTTCCCCAAACACATCATGTGGAAAATGTTGTATTACTTGAAAAGAGATAGGTAAATATGTAATAATACCCGTCGCATGCGGATGCAGTTCAAACAATTTTTCTTTATTCCATTTCTCTTCGTACTTACGAATGTCGTCGTGGCGCAACAGAAAACCATTATTACCGGGCGTGTTACGGAGGCGATTACGAATTCGGGAGTTCCTTTTGCGAATATTTATTTTAAAGGCGGTACCATTGGAACAGTGACTGATTTCGAAGGTAATTATACAATTGAAACAACCGTTTTTCATGACTCTATTTATGTTTCGCTTATAGGTTATCGATCAAAAGCCAAAGGCATTAAAAACTGGCGCACGCAATCCATTAATTTTCAGATAGCAGCTGAAGCATTGAATTTGGGGTCTGTTGAGGTAAAGCCTGGAGTAAATCCTGCTGTACGGATTATCAAAAATGCCATCGCTAAAAAATCGGAATACAATCGCGATAACCTGAAATCGGTTCAATTCATCAGCTATACAAAACAGGAAGGTGATGTTGATAATATTACAGAACGCATGCGTAAGCGTAAATTTTTAAATGATGTTACCCGAATGTGGGATAAGTTGGATACGCTGGCAGGTACAGATAGCAAAGCAAATTTACCTGTGTTTATGAGCGAAATTGTTTCCGATGTTTATATAAGTACTGATGGGAAAAAGAAACGAGAAGATGTAAAAGCTATAAAAGCAAAATTTGTTGGAATGAAAGATGGCAGTGCTTTGGGGCAGCTAACAGGAACAGATTTTCAAAATTATAATTTTTGCAATAACAATGTTGCTATACAAGCAAAAGATTTTTTATCACCAATAGCCGATAACGCATTAGCATTTTACAATTACTATTTAGTAGACAGTATGGTCATCGACAGTTTTAAATGCTATCAGATTGACTGTCGTCCAAAAAATAAAAGGGATCTCGCTTATACCGGAATGCTTTGGATCACTGATTCCACCTATGCAATTAAACAATTGGATCTGGGAATTACGAAGGATGTTAATTTCAATTTAGTGGATCGTGCACGTATTCAACAAATATTGATACCAACTTCAGCAGGTCCCTGGGTACCCGTACAAACACGTGTAATGATTGATTATGCAGCGCTTACGGAAAAGTTGGTGAGCATGATCCTGAGAATTTACAATAGCAATGAACAGTATGTTGTCAATCAACCAAAAGAAAATACCTTCTTTGAGGCGCGCACTACCTATGCGGAAGATGTGTTGACAAAAGATTCAACCTATTGGCTAAACACACGTCCCGAAGCACTTACACCACTTGAAGCAGAGTCATTCAATATGATTGATTCTGTTCGTAATATTCCACTTATAAAGAATGCTGTAAATGTTTTATATTTTCTTTTTTCAGGTTATAAAGATGTAGGACCCATTGATTTCGGAAATTATACCAACTTGTACGCATACAATCAATATGAGGGTTCACGGGTACGATTAGGTTTTCGAACCAATGCAAAGTTTAGTAAAAATTGGATCATTCGTGGATATGGAGCGTATGGTTTTCGAGATAAGGGATTCAAATACAATTTGCAATTGGAGCGGATCCTTACGCGTTATCCCTGGAGCAAAGCCGGTATACAATATCGCAGTGATATAGATCAGATCGGGACCAATTATGCCTATTCAACAAATATTAATCTTGGACAAACACCTAATAATTTAAACAATACGTTTTCACATATTGGAAATGTTTCCAAATTGGTATATAAAAATGAAAGCCGTATCTGGTATGAACGGGATGTTAGTCGTGGCTTGAGCACGAGACTTACCTTACAAAATATTCGTACAACACCATTGTATCCGGTTGCATTCGGTGATCAGTTTTCTTTATTTCAAACTTCTAAATTTTCTATTACCGAATTACTTGTTGACACCCGTTATTCGTTGAAAGAACGTTTCGTACAAAATGGTACGGAGCGGATCAGCTTTGGAAATAATAAATCACCTGTTATCTCCTTGAATTATACCTGGGGGATAAAGAAATTGTTTGATGGAGATTTTAGTTACCATAAAGCAAATATTTCTATTTCCAATCGTTTTAGAATGGCTATTTTGGGATACTCACAAGTGATGGTAAAAGCAGGAAAAGTATTTTCTCAAATTCCATATACACTTCTGGAAATCCCAAGAGGAAATGAATCCTATTTCTATGGAAACAATATTTTTAATAAAATGAATTATTTTGAATTTGTGAGCGATCAATACGTGCAAGGTTTTTGGCAACATCATTTCAATGGATTGTTATTTAACCGAATACCCTTGTTAAAACGATTAAACATTCGCGAAGTGATAGGTGGTAACATTGCTTATGGTACATTGAGCAGAAAGAATCAAATCTTTAATGGAAATAATAATTACACGGTGATGACGGATACACCGTATGCAGAAGTAAGTGCAGGTATCGAAAATATTTTGAATGTCATTCGCATCGATTATGTGTATCGCTTAACGTATACAGATGCTGCTTACAAAATGAGATACGCCGAACAAAACTCGGGAAATTCTATTAGTAATTGGGGAATACGTGTAGGGTTACAGTTTAATTTTTAGACCTACGCCATGGCTTCGGTCTACGAAGTAAAGGTTGCGGTGCGTAAAAAAAACGGTAGAGGTTTGTTGTTTAATAATAGGTTTGAAAATAAATTACTGATGCAATTTTATTATAGTGAAACCTTTCCCGTTTGTGTCTGTAGTATAAATTAAAATAACTAACTTCATCTCATGAATCAATTCTCAGAATCCTATTGGACGGATCGCTATGAAAAGAATGAAGCAGTCTGGGATACCGGCTCCATCACCGCTCCTATAAAAGAGTACGTCGATCAATTAAAAAATAAGGAACTAAAAATTCTCATTCCAGGTGCAGGTAATGGACATGAAGCAGAATATATATTCATCAATGGATTTAAAAATACATTTGTATTGGATATCTCCGCGGCACCTATTGAAAATATAAAAAAAAGAGTACCGGCATTCCCATCCAATCAATTGATTACAGGCGATTTTTTTAAACATGATCAAACGTATGATTTAATAATTGAACAAACTTTTTTTTGTGCACTCGATCCTGATCTGCAAAAAAAATATGTCTTGCAAATGCATAAGCTGCTAAAGCCCGGTGCTAAGCTCATTGGCGTATTGTTCATTGCACCGCTGCATGCAACAGTACCTCCATTTGCATTACCCAAAGAAGAGTATGTAGATTTATTCCAACCGTATTTCAACATACAAACCCTCGAACCCTGCTATAATTCTATTAAACCGAGAGTAGGGCGAGAATTGTTCATGATCCTTCAAAAAGCATAAATACTTAATTTCAAGCAGTATAAAGAATATTTTTTGTATCTTTAATCCCAATGAGGTTAATACTCACATACATATTGGCACTGATGTGTGTCGGAGGGTATTCACAAACGGCCCCTTCTAAGTACCCCACACCGCACAAACCATCCTCTACGAAGGTTGTAGCAACTAAGACTACCACCCGAAAAAAAGCGTCTTCAAAAATAACTATAACGGCCTCAAAAAAAAGCAGCAAAAAAAAGCAGATTGAATCCAGGCATACAAAACCATGTATGGACGCCTTTTATACAAGTTGTTGTTTAAAACCAGATTCAGCGATTAATCCGTATTTGTATTATCAGGTGTATGATTGGTTGGGAACACGTTATAAATATTCCGGTACTTCAAAAAAAGGAATTGATTGTTCGGGCTTTGTGAGTGAAATGTATAAAAACACGTATTGTATTGATTTAAATGGAAGTTCGGGAAGTATCTTTACACAGGTAAAGCCCATTGAAAAAAAAGAATTAAAAGAAGGGGATATTTTATTTTTTAAGATCAGGAAAAAACAAATTTCTCATGTGGGAGTATACCTGGGAAATAATAAATTTGCACATGCTTCTGTTCATTCCGGAGTGATGGTAAGTGACCTGAATGAAGAGTATTATAGAAAATATTTTTACAAAGGTGGAAGACTTCTTCCCGAGTAAATAACAATTGAGTATTATGGTGGCAACGCAAACATTGATATTAACGAGTAAGCAAATACAGCAAAAAATAAATCGTATTGCTTATGAAATTTATGAAAACAATTGTGATGAAAAAGAAATCATCATAGCGGGTATTGCCGACAATGGCTACTTTTTGGCGAAGCGTATTGCTGATGTATTAAAAAAAATCTCTGCGATGGACATCAATTTGATCTCCATCAAAATTGATAAGAAGAATCCTTTAGCAGAAGAAATCAAAATAAATTTAGCGGATAAAGAATTAAAGAATAAAGTAATTGTGTTGGTAGATGATGTGTTGAATTCCGGTAAAACATTGATGTTTGGCGCTAAGCCATTTCTAACCACTCCTGTTAAACGATTGATCACAGCAGTACTGGTGGATCGTGGACACAATCGTTATCCTATAAAAGCTGATTTTGTTGGATTATCCCTATCTACCACCCTAAGAGAACATATTACCGTTGAGATTGATAAAGCAGGAAAAGAAGCGGTGTATTTGAGTTAATTCGACACAACACCTGACAGGTTTTTAAAACTGTTAGGTTTAATATTATATAATAATTGTTAGTGCATGTACAATAAAAAACCCAACAGGTTTTAAAAACCTGTCGGGTTGTAGCAAGTACCCTTTCCTCGAACGGTTAAGTCAGTAATTACACCCTCGTCTGCTCCTTCACAAAAGCAACCAACTCCTCCATATTCAAGCTCTTTCCTTTTACGGTATACTGCGCTTTACTATAAAAATCCTCTCTTTTTTCAAGCTGACGAGCGATAAAAGCACGTAATTCCGGCTCCGTCTTGTTTTCGATCAAGGGGCGTTTCTCTTTGGCATTTATCAGGCGGTTCACAAGGGCATCCACACTCATTTTTAAGTAAATGGTGATCCCATTGTTATTCATGAGCTCCATATTATTGAAATAGCAGGGGGTACCACCTCCGGCGGAGATGACCACATTTGACATTTCCAGTACTTTTTTAAGTGTATTGTGCTCCATGGAGCGGAACTCTTTTTCTCCTTTCGTAGCAAAAATATCGGGAATGGTTTGCTGGTATTCTTTTTCAAGAAAGCTGTCCAAATCAATAAAGGTATAGCCCAGGTCGGCTGCCAGTTTTTTTCCAGCGGTGGATTTGCCGCTACCCATGTATCCGATGAGGAATATCTTTGTCATTAATTGGAGAGTATTAAAATGGAAGAATTCGGCATTATTTTGCCATAATTTACAGAAGTAAGTTTATTTTTCTCGAAATAGAAGTCGATGTTTTCATTATCGAAACTCAGGCGTTTTTCGCCCCATTCCTGCAGTTCGGTTTCATGCAGGAGGATACCATTGCTTTTGAAGAGTTCAATGATCTTTTTTTCAGAATAGCTGAAAATAGGATGTCCCCACAACATTGTCTCTTTATTATCAATTTCAACGGAGTTAAAGCGTTGTTCGTCGTTTTCATCGAAAAATAAAGCAATTCCATCCTCCCAGTAATGCCAAACAACGGCGCAACAATTCTCGATCTCGTCGAGTAATTCCGTATCATCGGGCTTACCAAAGAGTTTCAGGGCCTCTTTCATAGAGGCACCAAAGCTGAGGTTGGAAAGCCCTTTTCCTGGTTTTATTTCGAGTGTAGCAGTCAAGTTTCCGTGTTAAGTGTTTGTTAATGTAGATCACAATTATACTATTAATTTGTGAATAACAAACAAGGGAAAAAACGGTATTAACAATGGGCTTGGTGGCCTGTGAACAATTAAAGCATACTGATTATCAGGGGAAATGGGAATAATGTGGTTTTTTTGCAAAAAAGTGTTTGTTAAATTAAATATTGCATCTATATTTGCACTCCCAAAATCAAAAAAGGGAAAATACATTTTTTGTGTAGATTAGATTCCGTAGCTCAGCTGGTAGAGCATTACACTTTTAATGTAGGGGTCCTGGGTTCGAATCCCAGCGGGATCACAAAAAATAAGCTAAAACCCCTGTATTTACAGGGGTTTTGTTTTTTTGGGGTGGAGCTAGGGGTTAAGTTTATTTTCTACTATGTTATTTGCTTTATTCCTGTTAATAACTTTTTTGTACACACCCTAATCCTCAGCACTTCGTGCAATTTTAGTTTTGTACCATAAATCTTAACAAGCACTTATTAATTGTTTTTTGTTTCTTTATCCTTTGGCTCATTAGTCCAATAGCCAGTTAAGCCATTAACGACTTTCAAAAAACCTTCCATTGTTACTGGTTTAAGTATATAGTCAGCTGAACCCAAACTCTTACATTTTTGTATTATCGGATCGTGATCAGAGCTGGTTAAAATAATCACGGGAATAGATCGAGTCACTGGGCTTCCTTTAAGCTTCTCCAATACCTCTACCCCGTCAACTTTGGGCATGTGTATATCCAATAGTATTATTTTAGTTTTATCATTTGAGAACACCTTACCATTAAAATTCTTGGCTTTGAAAAAAAATTCAAGTGCTTGTTCTCCATTCGTTAGATGAATTATGCTTTCCCCCAAGCCATGCTTCTCAAAGGCGAATTTAGTAAGTAGGGCATCAGATGCACTGTCTTCAACAAGGATTATTTCAATGTGGTTTAAGTCCATTTGATTAAATTATTGGAAATAGAAAAGATATTTCAAAAGTTAGTAGAGGAAAAGGTATAACTTTTAAATACAAAACCAAAAATAAACTCTTTTTATAATTGGATTATAATTAATCAGGTAATTCTCAGTACAATGCGGTTCCAAGTGTTCTTTACTGCGCTATTCGAATCAACTTTTAGAAAAGCTCTGTCACACTAATATCGAATGCATTGATGATTTTAATAAAACTAGAAAGCCTTATGTCATTTCCTTTTTCAAACCGAAGATAAAGGCTTCGAGACAGTCGATGCCGTTTAGTAAATGATTCCGCTGTGAGGTAACCTCTTTTTATCCGTAGTTCTTTAACTTTCTTAGCCATTTTAATTACGTCAACTAAAGGGTCATCGTATATTTTTACATTCTTTGATTTCATCTTATTTAACTTTATCTTGTTTAATATTATTTTTTTCGCTTTTTATATCGCAAACCTCCTTTGCAAATAACAACTCAGAGTAAATATCCTCGCTCAATTTTTGGAGCTCTTCCGTAGAATTTGAGAAGTCGATGTCCTTTACTTTTTCTGATATTGCGAGGTATACATTTTCAAAAATGAGATCGTTTAGATGATCGTTTTTGAAACCCATAAGGATAAATATAGTATCACCTATCGAGATGTGATAGTTGTTCGCATTTAGTCCGGCTGCGTTCAAACCATTTACTAATTTCAGATTCACTAAACCATCTTTAATAAGAGAGGTGATTATCTGTTTCCGTTTTTTGTTAATCATTTTATAAAATTTTTTAATCAAGTTATATTCGTTTTAATGTGTAAATATACGTATAAATAATTATATACGTGTTTAAGTTGTATTTGCAAAGAAGGAGAAATTTACCGGTCTGAAACAGCGCATCATTTCAGGGATTTTTAGATATTTTTACATAAAAAAAATATGGCAAAAAAAATTCAGGAAGGACCCTTAAGATATAACAGGCTTAAAATTGTGCTTGCTGAAAAGAATATGTCACAAAAAGCGATATCGGAAATGTCTGACATTTCTCCGAATTCCATTTCAAAATGGTGTAATAATACTCATCAGCCATCCATTCAAATAGCTTTTAAGCTTGCAAAGATTTTGGAAGTAGAATTTAGCGATCTATTTCACACAGTTAACGAAGTAGAAAAGATGGGGTCGGGAAAGTAGAATAGAAAGTTATTTTACTTTTTTTCTGTTAAGGGACAAAGACCTAAGTACCCATCTAGGTAAAGATTTATGTGGATCTCTTTTCTGTAAGTTTAAATTCCAGTTAAATATCTTAATTATCGGAAGCTTGAATGTTTCAACAAATTCGATTAGCGTTCCATCTGGATCTTCCGTGTAGCACCAATGTCCCGAAGCTTCGCCCATCTTAAATGCACCAAGACTATCGATTGTAAATGGAAATCCATTTCTATCACACTCGGCTCGGAGAAATGCCATTCCTCTCACATCAAAGCACAAATGAATAAATCCAATGTCTCCCCAAAATCTGTTTTTAAATATCTTGTTAGGTTCAGAATTCTTAACCTCGACTAATTCGATTTGACTTGTTCCGAACAAAGGCGACATTCCACCTGTTTTAACTTGGTCGCAAGCTAAAAGCACTCTTCGAAATTCTTTTTTACCACCTTTTAAAAAACTTAAATCTGAAAACTTTTCAGTAGTGTCATATATTACTTTATTGTAGCCTAAAACTGATGAATATAACCTCCTTGCTTCTTCAATATTTGATACACCTATAATACAACCCATTATTCCTCCCGTGCTGTAATTAGTATTGTCGGTAAAAAAATTATCGTATGAAATGATTTGCAGTTTATTTCCGTATGGATCTTCTATAAAAAAGAATGATGTTCCTACAGGGTCTGTTTTAATGTCGCTAAGTATTTTCGCACCTTTTGACTTTGTTGATTCGTATGCACGGTCAATATTTTTTGTTTTAATTTTGATTGCATAAATGCCCAAATCACCCAAAGCGACTTCGTCAGCTGGAGGCTCAGGAACTCTATCTAAATACTGCCAAAGCTCAAACCCTCCCCCACCCTGGATATTGGCTGACAGGATTGCTCGTTTCTTATGAGGACTGCCGCCCATGTAGGGATGCATGAACGTAGCAGTATTGTTGTCGTCGAATATTAATAAATCCGCGCCGAGTATTTTGCCATACCAATTGAACGCTGCTTCGGCATCAGATACGCCAACACCGACTTGCTGGATTCCATATATAATTTTCTCTTTCATAAAAGTCATTGTCGTGCTAGAATAAAGCTATCAAATTGATTTCATGGTATTTCATTGATCTCTTTCAGTCTCTTTACATTTTTATAAATTCTAACTGGTGTCACAAAAAGTCCAACAAATGCGGACGCGTAGAACTTAACAAAAAAATAAATTAACCAGCCGATCAACGGCAAGAATAAAAAATAACTTGAAGTCAGTTTATTGAGCTGTCTCCAGCCGGTAACAATAGATACAAGTAAATAGAAGAAAACTATAGCTGACAATGGCTGTCTCAAAAACATTGCTTTAAAACCCGGTACTTTTATCGAAAAAATTATTCCTACTATTACTGCACCAACCATCCATCCCAATTCTATTAAAATGCTGTTTTTTTCTGATGTAGCTCTGGCGCTATTGCAAGCTTGGCAAATAGGGAGATTGTATTGAGTTGAACAATTTGCACACAGACCTTTAGTGCAATCTGGACAGGTAGCAACAATTGTTGTTTGTGGATGATAATAGCAATTCATATTTATCATTTTTGATCGTACAAAAATATCAATATTTGCTTACGGTGTTAATAAATTGCATTTTTACGCTGATAAAATTAAGGCCACTTGAGAAGTTCAAGTGGCCTTAACAATTAATGCCAGATACTGGATTGTTGGTGACCTCCAATAATCACTGGCGCGTCTCCACCCAGCAGTTTTACTTTTTGAAAGTCATTTAACACTGTCACCGTCTCTTTTTTCAGAGATAGAATGCTTTTGCTTTTTTTCGGTTGGGATTGTTTTTTCATAGCAGTTAAATTTTTAATTTAGGTAAATGTATATAATAAAAAATAAGGAGGTTTTGATTTTAGTCTCATTTGTATCGCTGAATTTTAAATTCACACTATAAAATCAGGTTTTCGCATCGAATTTTGAGTTATTCAAACAATAATTTTTTCAATATATTATATGTAATATTGCGGCAATGGGTTCATATACTTTACATGTCAGGGAAATTTACCGTCATATAACTATTTGGTTATGTATTGCATTATATATGTACGTTTTTGGAAGTCCTGAAGGAACAATGTTTGTAAAAATATCTTTTGTCTTTACCTTTATTGTAATTTTAGCCATTCCCTACTATTTATTGCTACTGTATGTTTATCCAAAATACTTTGACAGCAATAAGATCATTTTTCTGATTGCCTTTACTTTAACCATTCTCCTTTTTCTTACAATGGATTACGTTAATATTAAATTTATTTTACCTTTATTTAATATCCATCGTGTGCGGGAGAATTTTACGTTCTTTGATTCAATCAGGGTTTCCCTGTTGAAGTTCTTATTGGTTGGATTCGCAGCAACAGGAGTGTATCTTAATCGTAGATCTGTGTTAAAAGTCAGGGATGCTAATGAAAAGGAAAAATTACTTATTACTGAAGAACTTGCATTTCTTGCGAATCAATTTCATTCACACCTCACTTTCAACTTTATCAACTTTTGTCACGGACACCTCATGCGCATTTCTTCGAAGTCAGCTGATTCACTTGAAAGTTTCGCGTCCATGCTTTTATATTCTTTAAATACCAAGCCAGGCCAGCTTATTTCAGTTGCACAAGAAATCGAGTACATTGAAAATTTTATTGAAGTCCAAAGGTGTATTACCTCAGAAGTTTATATTAATTTTAAGCATGAAGGGAATTTTGAGACATTCAAAATTTTACAAGGAATATTTAGTGTATTTGTAGAAAATGCTTTTAAACATGGTGTTTATTCGAACGAAAAAAACCCAATAGCGATTGAATTTATTATTTCCGGAGAGGATTTATTTTTTACCATTGAAAATCAAAAGAAAATTGGAACCAAATCAGTTTCAAATGGAATTGGGTTAACCAATATAAAACAGGCTTTGGAAATCTTTTACAAGGATTCCTATTCCTTAAATATTTTTGCCCGCGATTTTAACTACAAAACTGTACTGACTCTTAAATTGGACAAACTATGAATTTTGCCATCGCCTTTAATATGAAACGATTTACATATTTATCTCTAATAGCTGGTTTATTTTCTTGCCGCCAGAATGCCAACGATCAAAGCATTAAGATTAATTACCCCGAAATTCAGGCTAGTTCAGTGACGGAAAATTATTTTGGAAAAAGTATTGAAGACAGGTACCGGACACTTGAAAACGTTCAAGATAAAAAAGTAGTAAATTGGATGCAGGCTGAAAAAAAGTTGACAGATTCCATACTAAACAAAATCCCATTCCGAGATTCTCTAAAGTTTCAACTAGAAGAATATATCTTTTCCACTAATCTTAGAGGCGGCTTTCCTAGAGCTGCTAAACAAAAATTGTTTTATCCTCGTTTATTTTTGAAAGAACGAATAGAAAAAATATTTTACCGTGATAGCTTACTTGGTAAAGAAGTTGAAATTTTTGACACGAAATCCGTTAACCATGATTCTGTAGTTTATGACATTTACTATTTTGAACCCTCTTTAGATGGTAAATACTTGGCCTGTGGACTTTCCGCTAACGGAGGTTCAATTTCAATAATAAAGATAATAGATGTCGTTAATAATAAAATCCTACCAGAAACGATCGAGCGAACAAATTATGCAAGTCCTTGCTGGATACCAGGACAATTAGCCTTCTATTATACTCAATTGAAAGAGATAAAATCGGAACAAGACGCTCAAACAATTTATGAAGACGGGAAAGTGAAATTACATATCGTGGGTACAGATCCAAAAACGGATAAAAATGTTATTTCTCGTCAGCAAAATTCTTCAATTGCTTCCTCAAAACTTGACCTTCCATTTATTACTATGTTTCCGGGCAGCGACTATGCACTGGCTTTTGTTGTGCGTGGTTCAACTCAGTATGTGTCGGTTTATTCAACAAAGCTAAGTACACTGGTGAGTGCAGGCAATAACGCTGTTTGGAATCAAATAAGTTCCGATGAAGAAATGGTCACGAATTTTGCGGTGTATGGAGATTATGCCTACTTGCTGAGTTTCAAAAATAACCCTAATGGTATCCTTAAAAAATACAATTTAGTGGAAAAAAAGACATCTATCCTGATTGAAGGTAAAGATGAAATACTTGAAGAATTAATTCAGACTACTGATTATGTCTATTTGAAAAAGTTAAAAAATGGATTTAATTCAGTTGTGAGGATCGATCCAAAAACTGGTCAACAAGTTTTGCTAACTCTACCGTATACTGGAACGGTCTCCTTAAAACCGCCGTTTCAATATCCTTTGTATTTTATAAACTCGCCAGATTTATTTTTTACAATGGAATCCTGGAATAAAGAAGTGAGCGGTTATGTTTATCAACCTCAAAAAAATCAAGTACAAGAGAGCGGACTTCGTTCTCCAGGTAAATATGGAAATCCTAACGACATTATTGTAAAAGAAGTTGAAGTACCTTCTCATGATGGCGAGTTAGTTCCTTTAAGCATTATTTATTCGAATAAGATAACGCTTGACGGTAACAATCCAACGCTATTAGAGGCCTATGGTTCTTACGGTGTTTCAATGAATGCGCAATTTGATTTGGGTTTGCTTGTGTGGCTAAGAATGGGTGGTATTTATGCGGTGGCGCAT
>C688J18823_10000704_pt1 | contig 19771 bp, 20 predicted proteins | sample HopSoiMetagenom1_FD_18823 | JGI IMG/M metagenome (IMG submission 18823) | reverse complement strand
CTCGAAGGCAAGCGATGGCGCCTCACCACCGAGCGCACGTTCGCGTCAGACATCGGCATGGGTGCGATGCTTATGCCCTTCCAGAGGCCGCACCCGCCGATCGTGGTGACGGCGATCCTGCCGAACTCGAACGGCATCGCCGCCGCTGCGGCGCGGGGCTGGACGCCGATTTCGGCGAATTTCGTGCATCCCTGGGTCATCAAGACCCACTGGCCGAAGTATGCCGAGGGTTGCGCGCGCGCCGGGCGTGAGGCGCGGCCCGAGGACTGGCGCGTGGCGAAAAGCATCTTCGTCGCCGACGACGATGCCACTGTGCGGCGCGTGACGCGCGCGGCGGGGAATGTCTTCGGCGATTACTTCCGCAACCTGCAGCGCAAGGCGCAACGCACGCGGGGCAACGCGTTCTTCAAGCACGATCCGTCGGTATCCGACGCCGCCGTCACCGAGGCGTACATGACGGATCATCTGCTCATCGCCGGCACGGTGAGCGAGGTGGTCGACAAGCTGCTCGCCTTCCGTGAATTCATCGGCCCGTTCGGCACGCTGCTTTATTGCGGGCACGACTGGTCCGACGCGCGCGCCATGCGCCGCTCGATGGAACTGATGGCGGAGGAAGTGATGCCCCGGCTGAACCGGATGTTGTAAAAAGCAGGCTCTACCACCACGGGAGGAGGAGAAATGAGACTCGCCTACACGGCCGCGCTGGCCGCGCTGCTCGCGTCTTCGGTCGCATATGGACAGGTAAGGCTGCGCTATGCCCACGTCGGTGTGGCCAACGCGCCGCAAACGCTGTACGCCGACGAGGTGGCGAAGCAGGTGAAGGAGCGCACCAACGGGCGCATCGAGATCCAGGTGTTCGCCAACTCCCAGCTCGGCGGTGTGAACGAGATGGTGGACGGCGTGCGCTCGGGCGCCATCGCCATCGGCCACCACGACTTCGGCTCGCTCGGCCGCATCGTCCCGAACACCGCGGTCTTCAACACGCCGTTCATGTACCGCGACCCGGAGCACGCCATGCGAGCCACCGACCCGAAGCTCTCGCCCGCGCTGCGCGAAATCAACCAGGATCTCGTGCAGAAGGGCAACATGCGCATCATCGCGAGCCTCTTCCAGGGCACGCGCGAGCTCACTTCCAAGGAGAAGGTGCTGTCGGTGAAGGACATGCAGGGCAAGAAGTACCGCGGCGTGCCGATCAAGCTTTGGTCCTCGATGCTCACCGGCATGGGCGCGGTCGCCACCCCCGTAGAGGTATCCGAGCTCGCCACGGCGCTCGCCACAGGCCTCGTCATCGGCCAGGAGAACCCGCTACCGAACATCTACAACCTCAAGCTGTACGAGGTGCAGAAGTACGTGATGATGACCAATCACATGCAGTCGATACTCTCGGTGTTCATCAACGAGGGCGTCTACCAGAAGCTGCCCGCCGCCGACCGCAAGATCATGGAGGACACGATGATCGAGGTGGGAAGGCAAACGCTCGACTGGGACCGCGACACCGCCGCGAAATACCGCAAGGAGCTCGAGGCGAAGGGCATGGTGTTCGTCGAGGAGAAGGACGGGCTCGACGTCGCCGGCTTCAGGAAGTCGGTGCTGGCGCAGGTGAACAAGGACTTCCCTGAGTGGGGGAAGTACATCGAGCAGATTCGCTCCGTAAAGTAGGTGGAATTACTGAGAAGCGCGGTCAGGAGGACGAGCCTCTTCCTTCTCGCCGCGCTCATCATCACGCCGCTCGTCCAGATCACGATGCGCGGCGTGTTCAACGTGCCCCTCGCCGGCGCCGAGGAGCTCGCCAAGTACTTTCTCATCTGCCTCACCTTCGCCGCGGCCTCGTACGTGACGCGCGAAGGCGGCCAGATCCGCATGGAGGAATTCCAAGCACTGGTGCCAGCGCGGCCGCGCTGGTGGCTGCAGCTCGCCATCGAAGCCTCGGGCGTGGCGTTCTTCGGCGTCCTCTTTGTCGCCTCCGTCGTCACCGTGACGCGCAACCTGAACAGCGTGACGCCGATCCTCGAGATGCCGTTCTGGGTCTTCTTCGCGCCGCTGGTGCTCGGCTCGCTGCTCCTGGTAGTGGAAACGCTCGCCGTGCTGGTGCAGACGTGGCGCGCCCGCAGGCCCGAGGCAAAGCGCACGGTGCTGACCTAGGCGATGGACGGCTTCCTCGTCGTTCTCGGCTTTCTGGCGCTTTTCATGCTCGGCTTTCCGGTCGTGCTCGCGATCGGGCTGCCGTGCCTCGCGTACACGTTCGCGAAGGACCTGCCGCTCGACCTCGTTGCGCAGCGCACGCTGTACGCCCTCGACTCCTTTCCGCTCGTCGCGGTCCCCGTCTTCCTCTTTGTCGGCAGCGTGATGAACAGCGCCGGCATCTCCCGCTACATCTACCGGTTCGCCGATACCGCCGTCGGCCGCCTGCCCGGCGGCCTTGCGCAGGTGAACATCTTCGGCAGCCTGATATTTGCCGGCATGTCGGGCTCCGCGCTCGCCGACATCGGCGGGCTGGGCCGCATCGAGATCGACGCGATGCGCAGCAAAGGCTTCAGCGCGCCGTTCGCCTCTGCCGTGACCGGCTCCTCCGCGATTGTCGGGCCGATCTTTCCGCCGTCGATTCCGCTCATCATCTACGGCACGGTCACCGGCGTCTCGGTGATCCAGCTGCTCCTCGGCGGCATCCTACCGGGCATCCTGTGCGTGATCATGCTGATGATCATGACCGGCTGGCTCGCCGTGCGGCGAAGCTATCCGCGGGCGGCGCGCTGGCCCTCGCGCCCCGAGCTCTGGCGCGATTTCAAGCCCGCGCTGCCCGCGATCCTCGCGCCGGTAATCCTGATCGCCGGCATGCTGATGGGCTTCTTCACGCCGACGGAGATCGCTTCCGTCACGGTGCTGTACGCGTTGCTGATCTCGAGCCTGTTCTACCGCGAGCTGACCTGGAAAGGGATCCTCGATGCGAGCTACGAGACGATCCGATCTTCCTCCGGCATTTTGCTGATCGTCGCCGTGGCCGCGCTTTTCGGCTGGATCCTGTCGGTGGAAGGCGTGCCGCAGAAGCTGACCGCGCTGATGCTGCAGGTGTCGACCAAGCCGTACGTGCTGCTTCTCATCGTCAATGTGCTGCTTATCGTGGTCGGCATGTTCCTCGACAGCACCACGGCGATCCTCGTCATCGCTCCGATCATCGCCAAGCCGCTCGTCGCCGCGGGTGTCGACCCGGTGCACCTCGGCATGGTGGTGGTGTTCAACTTGATGATTGGCCTTCTCACGCCGCCGATGGGCCTCGCGCTCTTCCTCGTCGCGGAGATCGCCAAGGTCACGATGAAGGATGTGCTCAGGGAAATGCTGCCCTACTACGTGCCACTCGCGATAACGCTGCTGTTGATTACGTACATCCCTGCGATCACGACGTGGATCCCGCGCCTTGCCTTGGGTAAGTGAATGGAAACGCACGCCGCCCTACCGCTCGCCGCCCAGATGGCTACAATCGTCGCAGGAGGAGGACCCCACCATGACGACTCGCCGTGACTCGCTGAAGGGCCTGCTCGCCCTCGGTTCCGCATCCGTGGCAGCCAGTGCGCTTGCGCAAAGCGATATGCCGCCCATTCCGCCGCAAGGCATCGGCCACCGTATCAAGCACATCTCCTACAGCGACCAGGGCGGACGGCCCGACGCCGTGCAGGTGATGGTCAACAAGAAGACGGTCTACGTCGGCCACATGTTCAGCAACGGCATTACGGCGCTCGATGCCACCGACCCGCGGAATTTGAAGCCCTTGCAGTACTGGAGCCTCGGCGAAGGCAATTTCACCCGCACGCACCAGCTGCAGGTCGCGAACGATCTCATGCTCGCCGCCAACGGCGCCAACGTCGTAGCGCTCTCCACTTACGACAACCAGCGCGGCTACTTCGAGAACAACCTCACCGACAGCGTCACCAAGAAGGGAAAATTCCGCTCGGGCCTGTCGATCCACGACATCTCGAAGCCGGGACAGATGCGCGAGATCGCGTTCCTCGAGATCCCCGGCTTCGGCATCAACCGCACGCACTGGACCGGCGGCCGCTACTGCTACGCCTCGGCGCACTTCGACGGCTTCACCGACCACATCCTGTGCGTGATCGATCTCAACAATATCACCAAGCCGGAGATCGTCTCGAAGTGGGCGCTGCCGGGCATGAATCGCGCCGCGGGCGAGAAACCGACGCTGGGACCCGGACGCCGGGCGGCGCTGCACCACATGCTCACCGCGGGAAACCTGGGGCTCGCGTCCTGGCGCGACGCGGGCCTCACGGTCCACGACCTCAGCGATCCGGCGAATCCGAAGCTGCTCTCGCACATCAACTGGTCGCCGCCGTATCCGGGCGGCACGCACACGTCGCTGCCGCTGCCGGGCCGCAAGCTCGCGGTGGTGGCGGACGAGGCGAACGCGGAGAAGTGCGCGAAGGGGCTCTTCACCACCTTCGTGCTCGACATGCGCGCGCCGCAGAATCCGGTGCCGATCGCTACGCTACCGTCGCCGCGCGAGCGAGACTGGTGCGCGATGCCCGGCACCTTCGGGCCGCATAATCTGCACGAGAACCGGCCGAGCTCTTACCAGAGCGAGGACATGATCTTCGCCACTTACAACAACGCCGGCGTGCGCGTGTTCGACATAAAGGACCAATACGCGCCCAAGGAAGTCGCCTACTGGCAGCCGCCTGCGCCGAAGAAGATGATCGACCCGCGGCCGAAGGTGACGCTCGCGGCCAAGACCGCGGACATCTTCGTGATGCCCGACGGCCTGATGTACGTCACCGACTGGAACGCGGGCCTGAACGTCCTCCAATACGAGGGCTAGAAAAAGGGGTCAGAGCAATTTTCCTGTAACAACTTTCGCCGGCCGTCCACGCCTCGGCGGCCGGACTGATCTGCCGAGCGCGGCCTCGGCATCGTCCATGAACTGTTCGGAACCGAGCGCGGAGTCCGTATTAATCGCCGCTCGGATTTCCTCCACTGTGCGTGGCGAGAGCGGGGCCTTTGAGATCGCTGCGAAGGCGGCGCGCCGCTCAGATTCGGAATTGCCGAGCGCCAGATAGATCGGGTGCTCCGCCAGGAACGTGTCCACTCGTGTGCCGGTGAAGTGCGAGTGGCTGGACCATGCGTAGTCACCAGCGCTTGCCACCATCCCGGCGCGCACGGGATTCGCTTCTATATACCGGTGGCAAATGAGTAGGTACCGCTCCGAATCTATCAAGCTCGACTTGAACCGTCCTTCCCAAAGGGAGCCGGTTCGGCCGTGGATGTTGTTGATGATTCGAACGTAGCGCCTTCCGATGTCCTGCATCATCGCGCCCACCGCGCCTTGCTCTGGCGGCGACACGAGAAGATGGACATGATTACTCATGAGGACGTACGCATGCAGTAGGCAGCCGCGAGCTTCGGCAGCCTCGCGCAGGCATTTCAGATAAAAGCGCCGGTCGACATCGTTGAAGAAACAAGGTGCGCGGTTGTTCCCGCGCTGTACGACATGCAGCGGTACTCCGGGAAGCTCGAGGCGAGGAGGTCGTCCCATGCCGGTTTAACGCGCAACTCCGCAGATGGTTGCGCCAATTCGTTAAAAGGAACTTGCTCTGACCCCTTTTCGTTAGTCGTAGAGCTTGCGGATCGCGGCGGTGTCGAGCTCCGTGTCGCCGCGCTTCGCGAGCTCGCGATAGAGGAAAAGCGCCTGTGACAGCATCGGCCGCTGCGCATCCATCCCCGCCGCCCAGGCGTTGACCATCTCCAGATCCTTGAGGAGCTGGCGCACGTAGCCGCGCGGCGCGAAGTCCCGGCTCACCATGCGCGGCCAGTACGCTTTCATGAGGTTCGAGTCGGCGTAGCCGCCGCCGAGGCATTCGGGAATGCGCGCCGCGTCGATGCCGGCCTTCTCGCAGAGCGCCACCGACTCGGCGAGCATCGCATGCCCGACGCCGACGACCAGCTGATTGATCATCTTCGCCGCGAGTCCCGCGCCGATCGGGCCCATGCGCGTACAGCGCGCGGCGATGTCGCGCATCAGGGGCTGCAGGCGCTCGATGTCCTTCTCGTCGCCGCCGGCCATCACGGTGAGGGAGCCGGCCTCGACCGCCGGCGGCCCGCCGGATACGGGCGTATCGACCCACCGGCAGCCGGTCTGCTTCAGCAGCCTCGCGGCATGGCTGCGGCATTCGTCGACCGGAATGGTCGAAAAGTCCACGACCAGCTGCTTTTCCTTCACCGCGCTCGCCACGCCATTTGCGCCAAACATCGCCTGCTTCACCGCATCATTCGTGGGCAGGTTGAGGAGCACGACATCCGCGCCCCTCGCCGCCTCGCCAGCCGAGCTGGTCATGGAGCGCGCCGGCACGATGTCGTAGCCCGTCACTTTCCAGCCGAGGCCCGACAGGCGTTTCACCATCGGTCCGCCCATCAGGCCGATGCCCACATACCCCAGCGTGAATGGTTTCATTGCATTCGATAGATGCGCATGGCGTTGTCGTGGAAAAGCGCGCGCCGCTCGCTGTCTGAGAAGCCGCGGCTGATGTCGTCGAACGTGCGCCAGATGCTGTCGAAGCTGTCGCGCAGGCTGTCGACCGGGTAGTTGCTGGCGAACATCGCGCGGTCGGTACCGAAAACGTCGATCAGCGTGAGCGTCACTTCCCGCCGCGCTGCGGCATCGAGGTTGCCGAGGCCCGAGATCTTCACCATGACCTCGCCGCAAGCGGCGAGCCCGCTCATCGCGGCGCGCCAAGCTGCGCGATCTGTCGCCGGCGGCAGACCGGCGTGGTTCACCACGAGCATGGTGCCGGGAAAATCTTTCGCAAGCCGCGCCGCCTCGCTCATCTGCCCATCAGGCGCCTGCAGCTCGAAGTGCAGGCCGAGCGGTGCAAGGCGCCCGAATCCGGCACGCCAGCGCTCGTCGTCCATCTGCCCCGGCTTCGGTTTATGGCGCACGCCGCGCACGAAACCTCGCGCAGCATGTGACTCGAGAACGGCGGGGCAATCGTCGCGATCGAGCCATGCCTGGGCAATAGCCACAGTCGGAAAACCGCCGGCTGCCCGTACGCCGGCGATGAAGTCCATCTCACCGGTCGGATCGCGCGGATCCCATTCCGCCTCGATGTACACGCCTCGCACGATGGACCAGTCCCCGGCGTCTCGCCCATAGTCGGCGACGGAATAGCGGCGAGGCAGCGCGCTGTAGTCGCCGTAGCGGAATGGAACGGGGCGATCGGACAGCCACGGGTAGTAATGCGTTTGCGCATCCCACACATGGAGATGCGCATCGACGATTTCAGATGGCAGCTTCGGAGCTCGCGTCGAAGAAGTGCACGCGCGCGGGGTCGAGCGCGAGGCGCACCTTCTCGTGCACGTTGACACGCGTGGCGGGGTCGACCCGCGCCACGATGGCCGCTTCTCCGGCCCGCACGTTGAGCAGGATCTCGGAGCCGAGCGGCTCGACGACATCGACCACGGAGTCGAACGAATAGTCCGCGGAGTCGGTGCCGTTAGCCGGACGCAGCGCCTCCGGACGCACGCCAAGGATTACGCGCCGGCCGGCATAGCTTCTCAAGCGCTCGGTTTTCGCCGGCGGCACGCGCAGGCGCACGCCGGGGGCCTCTATCCACAGGGCATCGCCCGAAGCCACCGTCGCCGGGACGAAGTTCATCGCCGGCGAGCCGATGAATCCGGCGACGAAGCGGTTGGCGGGGTTCTCATAGAGATCGAGCGGCGCCCCCTGCTGCTGGACGACGCCGTCCTTCATCACCACCACGCGATCGCCCAGGGTCATGGCCTCGACCTGGTCGTGCGTCACGTAGATCGCCGTGGTTTCGAGGCGGTCGTGAAGGCGCTTGAGCTCGACGCGCATCTGCACGCGCAGCGCGGCGTCCAGGTTCGATAGCGGCTCATCGAACAAAAAGACACGGGGATTGCGCACGATGGCGCGCCCCAGCGCCACGCGCTGGCGCTGCCCGCCCGAGAGCTGGCGCGGCCGCCGCTCGAGCAGTGCCTGGATGCCGAGTACATCGGCGGCGTGTCTCACGCGCTTGTCGATCTCGGCCTTCTCGAACTTGCGCATGCGCAGGCCGAACGCCATGTTCTCGTACACGTTCTTGTGCGGATAGAGCGCGTAGTTCTGGAACACCATGGCGATGTCGCGGTCCATTGGTGCGAGGTTGTTCACCACCTTGCCGTCGATGCTTATGTCGCCGGAGCTGATTTCCTCCAAGCCCGCCACCATGCGCAGCGTGGTGGTCTTGCCGCAGCCCGAGGGTCCGACCAGTACCACGAACTCGCGATCGGCGATTTCGAGGTTCACGTTCTTCACGACGTGATTGCCGTCGAAAAACTTGTTCAGGTCTTTGAGAAGAACTTTGGCCATCAGCCGTGCATTTAACCTTTCACGCTGCCGGTCATGCCGGCCACATAGTGCTCGACGAAGAACGAATAGACGATCGCTACCGGGATTGAGCCAATGAGTGCGCCGGCCATCAGCGCGCCCCAGAAGAAGACGTCGCCGCGAATGAGCTCCGACGTGACGCCGACTGGGACGGTCTTTTGCTCCGGCGAGGAGAGAAATACCAGCGCGTAGATGAACTCGTTCCAGGACAGCGTAAAGGCAAAGATGCCCGCGGACAGGATCCCGGGCACGGCGATCGGCAGGATGATGTACACCATGGCCTGCCAGCGCGCCGCGCCGTCGATGCGCGCGCATTCCTCGAGCTCCTTCGGGATCGCCTTGAAGTAGCCCATCATCAGCCAGGTGCAGAACGGGATCAGGAACGTCGGATAGGTGAGGATCAAGGCCCACGGCGTGTCGCCGATGCGATAGTCGCGGATGATCTCGGCGAGCGGAATGAACAGCAGGGTCTGTGGCACGAGGTACGTGACGAAGATCGCAGTGCCGAGCAGGCCGGCCCAGCGGAAGGTGAGGCGCGCGAGCGCATAGCCGGCGATCACGCCGCAGAAGAGCGAGATGAGCGTCGCCACGGCTGCGATCAGCATCGTGTTCCACATCCACGTGTTGAACAGCGTCTCCTGGACCAGGTTCTTCACGTGGTCGAGCGTCGGGTGCGACGTCCAGAAGGGCGAGTAGAGCGGATGATTCCAGGGCCGATACAGCTCGCCGTCCGGGCGCACGGTGGTGACGACCATCCAGTAGAACGGGAACAGCAGCGCCACGATGAAAGCGCCGAGCGGCAGGTAGAACCAGATCCACTTCTTCCAGCGCGCGCCTTCGATCATTGGCCCGGTAAATGGGGACAGACCCCATTTTTCTCATCGGAGAATGGGTCGCAAATGCGAAAAATGGGGTCTGTCCCCATTTACCGGTTCTCCACTTTGCGGATGTACCAGAGCTGGAAAACCACCACCAGGAGAAGCGCCGGGAACATGGCGAGCGAGATCGCCGCGCCTTCGCTGAGCAGGCCGGTGCCTATTCCGATCTGGTAGGCATAGGTGGCGAACAAATGGGTGGCGTTAGCCGGACCGCCGCCGGTGAGCACGTAGACCAGCTGGAAGTCGGCGAAGGTCTGGATCACCGAGAACAGCACCACCACCATCGTCACCGGCAGGAGCAGCGGCCAGGTGACGTGCCAGAAGCGATGCCAGCGATTGGCGCCGTCGATGGCGGCGGCTTCGTGCAGGTCGGGATTGATCGTTTGCAGCCCGGCGAGCAGGCTGATCGCATAGAACGGTACGCCGCGCCAGATGTTGACCGCCGCGATCGATGTCATCGCGAGGTTCGGATCGCCGAGCCAGTTGATGCGCGTGGTGATGATGTGCAGCTTCCAGAAGAGCCAGTTGAAAACGCTGAAGGTCGGGTCGAACATCCACTTCCAAGCCAGGGTGGAGAGCACCGTAGGGATGATGAAGGGCAACAGGATGAACGCCCGCACCCAGCTCTTGCCGCGGAAGTGGCGGTTTAAGAGCAGCGCGAGCCACAGCCCGAGGGCGAGCTTGAACACCGTCGTCACGCCGGTATAGACGAAGGTGTTCAGCGCCGCGGCGCGAAAGATGGTGTCGTCCCAAAGCTTCTCGAAGTTTCTCAGGCCGACGAAGTGCCCCGGCTCGCCCACGGTCGAGTTCGACAGCGCGAGCCACACGCCGCGCGCGAACGGATAGGCGATGAACAGCGTCAGGATCACCAGGGTGGGCGCGAGCAGCCAGAACGCGAGCGTGCCCTCGCGCTCCAGCGCCCGCGTGATCGGACCGCGTTGCACCGAGGTGATCTGCGGCTAGGCGCCGCTATACACCTTCTGTACCTCGCCCGCCGCCCACTTCACGGCCTCCTGCGGGGACATGCCCTGCGCCGCCTTGGCGTACATGTCGGTGATGATGTACTTCGTCAGCACCTCGGCGGACTTGCGGTTCGGCGGGCCGGCGTAGCCCGGCGTGAGCCCGAGGCGGCCGGCGATCTTGAACGGCGCGAGCACCGGATCCTCCTCCCACATCTTGTGCTTCTCCCACTGCGTGGCAGGCGGCGTCGAGTAGCCCTTCTGCGAGGTGAACCACTTCTCGTAGTTGGCCGGGGTGTGGATCCAGCGCAGGAACTCCTTCGCCGCCTTCTGGTTCTTCGAGTAGCTCATCAGCATGTGCGACTGGAAGAGGTGGAAGCCGTACTGCCCGGCGGGCCCCTTCGGCAGCGGCGAGTGCCGGATGTCGGTCTTCATCTGCGCATCCTTCTCCGTCCGGTACTGGTCGGCCTTGCGCAGCGTCTCGATGTAGATCGACGCGCCGTTCAGCGTGGCGGAGATGGTGCCGGAGAGGAAGGCGCGGTTGTTGTTCGTGTCGTCCCAGGCGAGGCCGCCTTCGTCGTGCGCGTCCTTCCAGAAGGCCTGCATGAACTTCACCGACTCGAGCGTCTCCTTCGAGTCGAGCACCACTTTGCCTTTTTCGTCCACTTCCTTGCCGCCGAAGGACCACAGCAGCGGATAGCTGAAGGTGGGCGCGTCGCCGAAGGTATGACCGAGCGTCTGGCCGATCGGCCGGCCCTTTGCCTTGAGCTTCTTGCCGGCGTCGTGGTATTCCTGCCAGGTCTTCGGAAATTCGTTGTAGCCGACTTCCTCGAACCACGATTTGCGGTACGAGATCATCGCGCCGATGATCGCCCACGGCACGGAGAGCGTCTTTTTGCCATCCTTGGTGTTGGCCGTGGCGAGCTTGTAATAGCCGCCCTGCGACTTGCCGATCGCGTCCGCCACGTCGGAAATATCCACCGCGCTCGCGCCGTAGATGTGCGGGTGGTTGTTGAACAGCATGAAGACGTCGGGGCCGGTGCCCGACTGGATCGCCGACGTGACGCGCGGCTGCAAGTCGTTGCCGTTGACCGTCTCGAGGTTGACCTTGATGCCGAGGGCCTTCATGGCCTCCGGCAGCATCTGCTTGCGAAGCAGCTCGTCCGACGCCGGGACGAAATCGTTCCACTTGATCCAATGCACCGTGCTTTGCTGCGCGAACGAAGGCGCCTGGTGTGTTGCGAGAATTCCGGCGAGGCCCGCGCCCGAGGCCTGCAGGAATTTACGGCGGGAATACCTGCCCATCGTGAGTCTCCTCCTCCAAGAGTTGACTACGCCACTCTAGCCCTATTTCATCAATCCGGGGAGCCAGAGCGAGATAGCGGGGATGTAGGTGACGAGGAGGAGGGCCATGCACATCGCGCCATAGAACGGCCATAGCTCCTTCGAAACCTCCTCGATCGTGACCTTGCCGATGGCGCAGCCGACGAACAGCGTCGGCCCCACGGGCGGCGTGATCAGGCCGATGCCGAGGTTCAGGATCATGATCATGCCGAAGTGCACCGGGTCGATGCCGAGCTTGGCGATCACCGGCAGGAAGATCGGCGTGCAGATGAGCAGCATCGGCGCGAGATCCATGAAGGTGCCGAGCAGCAGGAGGAGGATGTTCACCAGCATCAGGAAGACGTACTTATTCTCCGAGATGGCGAGGAAGAACATCGTCACCTTCGCCGGGATCTGCATCAGCGCCATCATGTAGCCGAAGCCGACCGAGAAGCCGATCAGCATCATCACCATCGCCACCGTCTTCACCACGCGGTGGATGAGGTGGGGCAGGTCGCGCCACTTGTAGTCGCGGTAGACGAAGAAGGTGACGAGGAAGGCGTAGACGCACGCGACCGCCGCTGATTCGGTCGGTGTAAATACCCCCGACAGGATGCCGCCCAGGATGATGACGATCGTCACCAGTCCCCACAGCGCTTCGAAAACGATGCGCGGGATGTCCTTGAGCGGGATCGGGTCCGACTTGGGCATGTCGCGCTTGTGCGCCGTCCACAGCACCAATCCGATCAGGCAGGCGCCGAACAGGATTCCCGGGAACACGCCGGCTAGGAAAAGGTGCGCCACCGAGATCGTGCCGCCCGCCGCGACCGAATAGATCACCGCGTTGTGCGAGGGCGGGATCAGCAGCGCCTGCACCGATCCGCAGATCGTGACGTTGGTCGCGAACACGCGCGAGTAACCCTGCTTGACCATTTGCGGGATCATCACCGACCCGATTGCCGAGGTATCCGCAACCGAGGATCCGGAGATGCAGCCGAATAGCGTGCTCGCCAGCACGTTGACCAGCGCGAGGCCGCCGCGGATCACGCCGAAGAAGATCTTCGCCAGCATCACCAGGCGCGCCGCCATGCCGCCCTCGGCCATGATGCCGCCAGCCAGCACGAAGAACGGGATCGCGAGCAGCACGAAGTCGTCCGTGCCATCGGAGATGCGCAGCATCACCGCCTCGAGCGGAATGTCGGTCCACAGCGCGCCGAAGAGCGCCGAGAGCCCGAGCGCATAGGCGACCGGCACGCCGAGCGCGCACAACACGGTGAAGCCGCCGAGCAGGACCAGGATGTCCATGCCTATTCCACGCTATTCCAGCGCCTCTGGCGCGTCGCTATACATGACGTCGCCGGGCGGCGGCTCGCCGAGCCAGATTTTTTCGACGATGAAGAGCAGCGTGAGCAAGCCGCCGAGCGGGATCGGCAGGTAGACGATGCCCACCGATAGCGAGGGAAACTCGGCGATGGTGTTGCCTCGCGTGACGTAGCAGAGGTGGGCGCCATAGAAGAGCATGAATCCCGCGACCAGCAGCATGCAGGCGTGCACGCCCCACTGCATCACGACGCGGCTGGGTGGGTTGACGGCCTTCATCAGCGCCTCGACCGCGATCTGCTGGTTGGCGCGATACACCGCGGCGCCGCCGACGAAGGAGAAGAACACCATCATGATCACCGAGGCGGGCTCGGGCCACTGCAGCGGGTCGTGCATGACGTAGCGCATGAACACGCCGGACGGAATCATCAGCGTGATCGCCACCATCGCCAGGCCCGATAGCACGATGCAGCCGAGGTACAGCGCCTGCATCAACGCGCGGTAGTTTTTTCTCATCACAAAAAAAGAGCCGCCGAAGTTTTCACTTGGGCGGCTGGTTTCTCGGCGGGGCGGTTACTTGGTGTCCCGGATGCGCTGGATCAGGCTGGCGTATTTCGCGCCGTACTTGTCGCGCACCGGCTGGGTGGCCTTGTAGAAGGCTTCCTTGTCGGCCGGCACGAACTTGACGCCGGCGGCCTTCAGCTTGGTGGTGGCATCGGCGACGTAGGCGTCCCAAAGCTGGCGCTGCTCGAGCTGCGCCTCGCGCGACAGCTTCTTGATGAGATCCTGGTCTGCCTTCGGCAGCTTGTCCCAGCTCACCTTCGAGTAGACGAAGATCTCGGGGATGATCAGGTGGCCGGTGAGGCTGTACACCTTGCCCTTGGGCGTCTGGTAATGGTTCTGGGCAAACAGCGTCGGCTCGTTGTTCTCCGCGCCATCCACCACGCCGCTATTCAGCGCCTGGTGCAGCTCGTTGAAGCCCATCGCGATGCCATTGCCGCCCATCGCATTCATGGTCTCGACGAACAGCGGATTGCCCATCATGCGGATTTTCAGGCCCTTGAGGTCGGCCGGCTTGGTCACCGGCCGGTCGGTGTAGACGTTGCGCGTGCCGGCGTCCATCCAGCCGAGCGCGATCAGGCGCGCCGAGCTATTGGTGACCTTGTCGAGAAGCTCCGTGCCGATCGGTCCGTCGATTACCTTGCGCATCTGCGCTTCGTCTTTGAAGACGAACGGCATGTTGAATACGTTCATCTCGTCGACGATGGTGCCCAGCGGCCCGACCGAGATGCGCGCGATCTGCAGCGCGCCGACCTGCGCCTGCTCCGTCATTTCCTTCTCGCCGCCGAGCTGCATCGACGGATACATCTGCAGCTTGTATTTGCCGTTGGTCGCCTTCTCGAGCTTGTTGCCCAGGCGTACGATCGCCTCGACGGTCGGGTAGCCGAGCGGGTGCACGTCGGTGGCCTTGATGATCTGCTGCGCCTGCGCCGTTGCCGCAGAAGATGCGATGCAAACGGCCAGCGCGAAATGACGGAATGACATGAATCCTCCTCTGATAAGATTCGTCAGTCATCATACAACTCGATATGCGCATTCGTCCATTGGCGCAGGACGCCAAGCTCTCGCGCCGCCTCTTCGAGCAGCTCGCCGAGCAGATCAAGAGCGGACGGTTCGCGCCGGGAGAGCGGCTACCCACGGAGCAGGCGCTCACGCGCGCCGCGAAGGTATCGCGCACGGTGGTGCGTGAGGCGGTCGCCGCCCTGCGCGCAGAGGGGCTGGTTATCACCCGCCAGGGCGTCGGCGCCTTCGTCTCCGCCGAGCCGCAGCGCGCGCCCTTTCGCATCGAGCCCGAAAGAATGCAGTCGCTCAACGACGTGCTGAACGTGATGGAGCTGCGCCTGGGCGTCGAGATCGAGTCCGCTGGCCTTGCCGCGGAACGGGCTTCCAAATCCAATGTGAAAGCCATTGCGGCTGCGCTTTCGGCGATCGAGGCCGCGGTGATTGAGAACCGCTCGGCAGTGGACGAGGACCTCGCATTCCATCGCGCAATCGCCGAGGCGACCGGCAATCCGGAATTCGTCCGCTTCCTCGGCTTCATCGGCCGCCACCTGATCCCGCGCCGTACGGTGAGCGGCCTGCCCGACCGCATGGGCGGTCAGCGGGCGTACCTGACCCTCATCCAGGAAGAGCATCGCCGCATCCACCACGCCATCGCAGCCGGCGACGCGAAGGCCGCACGCGACGCGATGCGCCGCCACCTCACGCGCTCGCTGGACCGCTACCGCAAACTCGGCTCCGAGCACAAAAAGGCCGCCTGATTAAATGGGGACAGACCCCATTTTTCTCATTTGCGAATTCTTCTAACCCACTCGCCGGAAGCGCTGGACCTCTATTACGGCCCGCGCGCTCTCGCCGCGCTGCGCGAGGTGGGCAAGGTGAAGCTGCACCACGGCGCCACGTCGCTCGAGGGCGAGGCGCTGATCCGCGCCGCAGAAGATTGCGATCTCATCGTTTCCTACCGCCAGTCGCCNGCGCCGGCGGAGCTCTTCGAGCGGCTGCCGAAGCTGATCGCGTTCTCCCGCTGCGCAATCGACATACGCAACGTCGACGTAGCGGCGGCGAGCAAGGCCGGCGTGCTCGTCACACAGGCGAGCGCCGGCTTCGTTACTTCGGTCGCGGAGATGGTGCTCGGCTTCCTCGTCGATCTTTCGCGCGGGATCACCCGCTCCGCGATCGACTATCGCGCGGGGCGCGTCCCTGGCGCGCGCATGGGACGCGAGCTGAAAGGCAGCACGCTCGGCGTGATCGGCTACGGCGCGATCGGCAAGGAGGTCGTGCGCATGGGAAAAGCACTCGGCATGGGGGTGCTCGTCCATGATCCGTACCAGAAAGTGGACCAAGTGCCGCTCGAGCGACTGCTTGCCGAATCGGACTACGTCGTCCCCTTGGCCGTCGCCAATGCCGAGACCGAGAATCTCATCGGCGCGAACGCACTAAAAACCATGCAGCGCGGCGCATTCCTCATAAATGTTTCGCGTGGCAACCTGGTCGACGAGCAGGCGCTCGAAGCCGCGCTCGATTCCGGCCATCTTGGCGGCTGCGCGATGGATGTCGGTCGCGCGCCGGACCAGATGCCGACGCCCCGCCTCGCCGCGCGGCCGGACGTCATCGCTACCCCGCACGCCGCCGGCCTCACCGTGCCGGCGATCGAGCACCAGTCGATGGAAACGGCGGCGCAGGCCGCCGAGATCGTGAAGGGCAAGGTTCCAAAGGGAGCAGTGAACCCCGACCATTGGACCCGAATTCCGGGACAGAGCCCTAACTAGATCCGGGACGGAGCCCTAACCAATTAGGGCTCTGTCCCCGAATTCAAGAGAGGATGTATGAAAACAGTATTGATCACCGGCGCGACGGGCGACGTCGGCACGCATCTCAGCCGCGAGCTCGCGGGCAAGTACCAGCTGCGCCTTTCGGACAAGCGACCGCTCAAGGCGCCGAAGGGCCAGACGTTCGTCAAGGCCGATGTCTCGAAGATGGCCGACGCCACGCGCATCACGAAGGGCGTGGATGCGGTCGTCCATCTAGGCGGTTACTCGGTCGAAGGTCCTTGGGAATCGATCCTGCAGGCGAACATCGTCGGCTGCTACAACATCTTTGAAGCCGCGCGCAAGAATGGCGTGAAGCGCATCGTCTTCCCGACCAGTAACCACGCGGTCGGCTTCTACCGCCGCGACCACACGATCGATCATCGCGTCTATCCGAAGCCCGACAGCCGCTATGGCGTCTCCAAGGTGTTCGGCGAGGCCCTCGGCAGCCTCTACGCCGACAAGTACGGCATGGAGATGTTCATGATCCGCATCGGCAACGTCGGGCCGGCGCCGCTCGACAGGCGCCGCCTTTCGATCTGGGTTAGCCCGCGCGACATCGCGCAGCTCGTCTCGATCGGTATCGACCATCCGGGCATCAAGTTCGAGATCGTGTACGGCATCTCCGGCAGCAAGCGGGCCTGGTATGACAACTCGAACGCGTTCCGCCTGGGCTACAAGCCGCAGGACGATAGTGAGAAACACGCCGACGAAGTCCTGGCGCGCGAGAAGCCCGCTACCGACAAGATCGCTGAGACCTATCAGGGTGGCATCTTCTGCACAGCCGAAGACGTGCCGAATCCCGCCGCGCCAAAAAAAGCGAAACGCAAATGAAAGTCCGCGTTCCCAAGGGTGCGTGCGACACCCACATGCATTTCTACGACGTGAACCGCCCGGGTGCACCGGGCACCTTCCTGCCGGGCCATTTCACGGTGAAGGACTACCGCGAAATGCAGAAGCGGCTGGGGCTGGAGCGCGTGGTCGTCGTGCAGGCGAATGCTTATCGCGACGACAACGCCGTCGCGCTCGACGCCATGCGCGAGCTTGGCAAGTCCGCGAAGGGCGTAGCGGTAGTGAAGCCGACGGTGAGCGATGCCGAGCTCGAGCGCATGACGAAAGGCGGCATGGTGGCGGTGCGCATCATGCTCCTCCACGGCGGCATGCTTGGCTTCGATGTGATGGACGAGATAGCGGCGCGCGTGCATGCGTTCGGCTGGCACGTCAACATCCAGCTCGACGGCCGCGACCTGCCGAAGCACGAAGCGCAGATCCGCCGGCTACCCGGCAAATTCGTCATCGACCACACGGGCAAGTTCATGGAGCCGGTGGCGCCGGATCACGAGGCGTTCAAGTGCCTGCAGCGGCTGCTCGACACCGGCCGCTGCTGGGTGAAGCTTTCCGCGCCTTACGAGACCTCGAAGAGCGGCGCGCCGAAATACGAGGACGTGGGCGTCCTCGCCAAGGCGCTGGTCAAGCAGGCGCCTGAGCGCATGCTGTGGGCGAGCAACTGGCCGCACCCGTCCGCGCGCAAGCCCGCGCCGCCCGACGATCTCGCCATGCTCGAGCTGCTCGCCGACTGGGCGCCCGATCCGGCCGTGCAGAAAAAGATCCTCGCCGACAATCCGGCCGAGCTTTACGGTTTCTGATTCGGGGCCAGGGCACCTTGAAAATCGGCATCGTGGGCCTCGGCATGGCCGTCATGCCGCACGCGAAGAGCCTGCTCGATCACAAGAGCCGCGTCAGCGTCGCCTATGCATACAGCCCGACGCGCGAGCGCCGCGCGAAATTCGCCGAGCGATTCGACTTTCCTCTGACCGATCGCCTCGAGGCCATCGTCGACGATCGCTCGATCGATGCGGTCTTGATACTTGCGCCGCCCAATACGCACCTCGAGCTCGTCGAGCGCTTCGCCGCCGCCGGCAAGCACATCCTGCTCGAAAAGCCGCTCGAGATCACGCTGGCGCGCGCCGAGCGTCTGGTCTCGCTCTGCAAGGCCGTCACCCTCGGCGTCGTGTTGCAGCATCGGTTTCGCCCGGCGGCCACGAAGCTGCACGACATCGTCGCCAGCGGACGTCTCGGCCGACTCGTGTCGGCGAGCGCATCGATTCCGAACTGGCGGCCGCAGAGCTATTACGATCAGCCCGGCCGCGGCACGAAGGCGCGCGACGGCGGCGGTGTGCTCCTCACGCAAGGCATCCATACGCTCGATCTGTTGTGCTGGTATGCGGGCGAGACTAGTGAAGTAAAAAGCCTGTGGACCACCACGCCCGTGCATCGCATGGAAACGGAAGACCTGGCTTGCGCGGCGCTGCGCTTTTCGAGCGGCGCGCTCGGTACGGTGCATGCAACCACGGCTGCCTACCCCGGTTTTCCGGAGCGCATCGAGCTGATTGGTACGAAGGGCACCGCGCTCCTGGAGGGGACATCGCTGCGCGCGCAGTTCCTCGATGGGACGAGCGAGGAGCTGAAGACCGAAGCGGGCGGCGGCGGCACGGGCGCAGATCCCATGGCCTTCCCGCACGACTGGCATCGCGATCTGCTGGCCGACTTCCTCGACGCCGTCGAGCAGCGCCGCGCGCCGCGCTCTAGCGGGGAGGAGACGCTGAAGGTGCACCGGCTGATCGACAGAATCCTTCGATCAGGCGGTTGACCGTTTCGGGCGCTTCGATCTGGGTGAAGTGCCCGACATCGGGAACGATCTTCACCCGCGCGCCGCGCGACTTGAGGTAATCCAGAAACTCCGAGCTCTCGCCAGCCTTGAGCATGCGCCGGCGCATGGTGGCGATGTCGCGCGTGGTGCTCTGGATCGCAAGCACGGGGCAGCGCAGGGCGTCGAATGCGGCATTCATCGATGACGCATCCCAGCGCGTCGTGCGTGGCCAAAGCTCCGGCCCCACCTCTGCGCTCGACTTCACCGCACGCTCGACGATCGCATCCGCCTGCTTGGAGGGGGTGAAGAACATCTGCCGGAACAGCATCTCGGCAAAGGCGGCATAGCCGCGCTCTTCGATCTTCGCGCGCGCCATCGCCGCCGACCCTTCAGGGTCGCTGGTTGCGTTGCGACTGCCGTCGATGAGAACTACGCCCGCCACCGTCTGCGGAATGAGCCGCGCCGCCTCCAGCACGACGCGGCAGCCCATGCTGTGACCGACGAGCACGACGCCTTTCAGCTCGAGGTTGTTGACCAGCGCCGCGACGTCGCCGCCGTAGTGTTCGATGGAGCATTCCTGCGGGCGGCCGGGCGTCTGCCCGTGGCCGCGCAGGTCGCAGGCGACGACTTGGTTCGTCTTCTCGAAGTGCGCGATCTGCGCGCGCCAGTCTTCCAGGCTGCAGGCAAAGCCATGCACGAAGACGAGCGACGGCGCGCCGGCCCCCGCCCGGACGAAATGCATTTATTCGATTTCCGCGTGCGGCTTGTGCGAGGAAACCAGCTTCTGCTGCAGCTGCGGCGGCGCGGCCTCGTAGTGGCTGAACTCGAGGCTGTACGAGCCGTGCCCGGCGGTGAGGGACTTCAGCCGCGCGGGGAAATGCTCGAGC
>C688J18823_10000701_pt1 | contig 19789 bp, 24 predicted proteins | sample HopSoiMetagenom1_FD_18823 | JGI IMG/M metagenome (IMG submission 18823) | reverse complement strand
GGGTCAGATCCAACACGCGCAGTCCCGCGAGCGGCCCGCTCACCACAGCGCCGGCTCCTCGAACTCGCCGAACACCGATCGGAACACGTCGGCGAGCTCGCCGAGCGTCGCGCCCGCGCGCGCAGCCGCGATCAACGGCGGCATCACGTTGCCGTCGGCACGTGCCGCTGCCGACACGGCGTCGGTGGCGGAACGACACGCCTCCGGGTCGCGCGCCGCGACCCGTGCGGCCGTGCGTGCGGCGTGCCGTTCGGCCACGCCTGGATCGGCCGCGAACATGTCGCCGAGCTGCGGCTCGTCGCCATCGCTCGCGTACACATTCACGCCGACCCGCGGGCGATCACCGCTCGACACCTCCCGCTCAAAGCGGTAGGCGGACTCGGCGATCCACCGCTGCGGCGTCCCGGCCTCGATCGCCGCTGCCGCGCCGCCCGCCGCATCGATCTCGGCGAGCAACGCCTGGGCGCGCATCTCGAGCTCGTCCGTGAGCGCCTCGACGAAGTACGAACCCGCGAGCGGGTCGGCGGTCCGCGCGACGCCGGACTCCAACGCGATGATCTGCTGCGTGCGCAACGACAAGGTGACCGCCTCTTCCGACGGGATCTCGAACGCCTCGTCGTAGCCCATCACGTGGATCGACTGGGCACCCCCGAGCACGGCGCCGAGGCACTGGATCGTCGAGCGCACGACGTTGTTCAACGGCTGCTGCGGCGTGAGCGTGGTGCCGGCGTTGCCCGAGAAGAACCGGAGGCGCCCGGACGCCGGCTCGCTCGCCCCGAACCGCTCGGTCGCGATCCGGTACCACAGGCGACGTGCCGCACGCAGCTTCGCGACCTCTTCGAACAGGTCCATCGTCGTTGCGAAGTGGAACGAGAGCCGCGGCGCGAACGAGTCGAACGCCAGCCCGCGGGCGACGAGCGCCTCGCTGTAGGCGATCGCGTTCGCCATCGCGAGCGCGAGTTCCTGGATCGCGGTGCAGCCCGCCTCCCGCGCGTGATACCCGGTGATCGAGATCGGATTGAACCGCGGCAGCGCACCCGCCGCGTACTCGATCACGTCACAGCTGAGCCGCAACGACGGCGCCGGCGGGTAGATGAAGGTCTTCCTCGCGAGGAACTCCTTCAGGATGTCGTTCTGCAACGTACCGGCCAGGTCGGCGCTCGCGGCGCCCTGGCGCTCGGCGGCCACCAGGTACATCGCGAGGATGATCGGGGCGGTCGCGTTGATCGTGAAGTTCACCGAGATCCGATCGAGCGGGATCCCGTCGAAGAGGTCGACCATGTCGTCCGCGGTGTCCACCGCGACGCCGACCCGCCCGACGTCGGCGCGCGCCGACGGGTGCGCGGAGTCGTAGCCCAGCTGCGTCGGCAGGTCGAACGCCACCGAGAGCGCGGATTGTCCCCGCTCGAGCAGGAAGTGGAACCGCGCGTTCGCGTCCTCCGGCGACCCGAACCCGGCGAACTGCCGCATCGTCCAGAGTTGGCCGCGGTACATCGTCGGGTACGGCCCGCGGGTGAACGGCGGCGCCCCCGGCGCGCCGAGACGCTCGGCCAGACCCGGCGCGACGTCCGACTGGACATACACGGGCGCGACCGGGATCCCGGCGTCGGTCGTGTCGGTCGTCGTCACGCCGTCCGCTCCTTGCTCCCGAGCGACAGCACGCTCTCGACCACATCCGGCAGGCTCGCGCCGACCGGATGCACCGCATCGACGCCCATCGCGCGCAGGGCGACGGCGTCTTCGGCCGGGATCGTTCCACCGACGACGAGCGCGGCGCCCGCGCCGATGCGCGCGCGCTCCGCCAGCAGTTCTCGCGCAAGCTCGACGTGCGCGCCCGACAGGACGGAGACGCCGACGACGTCGGCATCCTCGTCGAGCGCCGCGCGCCAGATCTCTTCGGGCGTGCGCCGTATCCCGAGGTACACGACCTCGGCGCCCGCGTCGCGCAGCGCCATCGCCACGACCTTGATGCCGCGGTCGTGCCCGTCGAGGCCGGGCTTCGCGAGCACGACGCGCGTCGGGCTCACGCCAGCGCCCCCGCCACGATCACGGGCGCCCCGTCGAGCTCGAGCGTCGCGTCGCGCATCACGCAGTCCAGGTGCGCGATGGCGTCGACCGTTCCCCCGTAGGCGATGGAGTTCCCGAACGCGACGTGCGCCGTGCCGCGCGAGGACTCCGTCTCCATCGCGACGCCACACACACGGCCGTTCGGATTGAAGGCAACGGACGCCTCGGCCAGGTTGACCATCCGCGGGTCGGCGCACCGGTCGAGCATGTCCGTGAGCCGGTCTCCCTCATCGCCTTCGACGCCGGCAAGCTCGCCGTCACGGACGTGAAGCGCAACCGGCGACGGGAGCGGTCCGGTCCCCATGAACAGCAGATCCGCGTCGACCACCACGACCCCGGAGCTTGAGCCCTCGACGGGGGCGGTGCCCGCCTCGATGTCCGGCGGTGCCATGTAGTCGCCTGCCTCCCGCGCGAGGCCGTGGAGCACCCGGCCGGGCCGCCCCGCGACCGACCCGCGCAGGTCGGTGCCCGCCGGCGTCGTCAATCGGTAGGCGTCCGCCCCGGCCCAGGCCGCGCCGACCCGCTCGGCGTCGGCGCGGATCGCATCGAAGTCCACGGCGAGCGGTCCGTCGTCACGGAAGGTCTCCATTCGAACGCCGGGCATCGCGAGGTACCGCACGCCGGCGGTGGTCGCCTCACGGCGCGCCGCGCTCGATCCGATGAACAGGCTCGTCAGCTCGATCACGGCCCCCGCAGACCGCATCGCGGCCGCAACCGTTCCCGGCGGCTCCTCGCCGGGCAGCTCCGGAACCGGCATGCGGGACACGACGGGAACGCCGCCGCGATGCACGATCGCCGCCTCGAAGGCCTCGACGACCTCGTGGTCGGTGCCCGCGTCCGTCAGGAGCAGGACCTGCTCGTGCGTCCGCACAGCCAGGCATCGGTCCAGCACGTTCGCGAACCCGGCGGGCGTCTGCACCGTGGGCTCATGCTCCTTCCGGGGACAGGGCGGCGGCGGCGAACAACGCGTAGACCTTGGTCGCCTCATGGATGTCCTCGACGGTGAGGTGCTCGTCGGGGCAGTACACCGGCGGCCCCCCGGGCCCGAAGATCACCGTCGGGACCTTCTCGCCGAAGCTCGCGGTGTCGCCGAGCCAGTTCTCGACGACGAGCGGAGGCTCTTCGCCGCGGACCTCGCGAACCGCCGCGCGCATCAGCCCGACGACCGGGTCCTCCGGCGCCGCGAGGTAGCCGGCCTTGACGTCGGCGAGCTCGATGTCGAAGCGCAGACGCGGCTCCGCCGTCGCGGCACGCGCCAGGCATCGGTCGATCTCGGCGCGAACCTGGTCGATCGTTACCCCGGGCTGCGGCCGAGCGTCGACGCGGATCACGCACTCGTCCGGGATCATCGACGGCCCTCCCGGTGGCAACCCGCCGTAGATCCGGCCCGGCACCACGTAGGTCTCGGCCCCGAACAGGTCGACGATCCACGGTTCCAGCTCGGGCTCGTACTTGGACGCGTCCAGCGCCAACACCATCTGCGCGGCCAGCACGTTCGCGTTGATCGCCTCGGGCTTGTGGCACGTGTGCGCCGACCGGCCGATCGCGGTGATGTCGAAGTAGTACCGCCCCCGGTGCCCGAGGCAGACCTGGTTATCGGTGAGCTCACCGAGCACCGCCATGTCGGCGGCGAACGCATCGAAGAAGGCGATCGATCCCAGTTGATCGCCCATGTGATCGGCCACCGCCGCCATCGACAGGCGGCCGGCGAGCGGCGCTCCGCTCGCCCGGACCGCCTCCATCGCCACGATCTGGCACGCGAGCGCCGCCTTCATGTCCATCACGCCGTGGCCGTACACGGACCCGTCGATGAGGTCACCCGAGAACGGCTCCGTCACCGACCAGCCGTGCGACACCGGCTTCGTGTCCATATGCCCCGTGAGCACCACCGTCGGCCCGTCCCCACCGAAGGAGACGTGGCCGACGGCGTTGGGCCGATCCTCGAGCACCGGCTGGAGTTCGACGTCGTCGAAGCCGGACGCCGCCATGGTGTCGGCGAGGAACCCGGCCAGCGCGCCCTCGTCGCCCAGCACGCTGGGGATCCGGCACACCTCGCGGACCAGCTCGACGGCGCGGTCGAGATCGAGTGCGTCGAACACGCTCGACGAGACCTCCGCCTCGATCCCGGCCCCACGCCGTCTCCTCGCTCCTCGTTGGACCGTTCGATCACGCGCAGGCGTACGGCATGTAGTCGGTCGTGGCGATGGCGCTGGCATCCGGCGTGCTGGTGATGAGCTGGTTGGACGACATCCACTCGCCGTAGCTCTGCCAGTTGGCCACGTCGATACAACCGGTCTTCGTTCCCGCGGCCGGCTTCAGCAGCTTGATCGTGTAGGGGACGCTCTCGTCCAGGAACGTCGGCTTGTAGTCGGTGTCCTGCTTCATGATCGAGGTTGCTTCGTCCGGGTTGGCCATCGCCCCGTCGGTGCCCTTCATCACGGCGGCCACGAACCGGCGGACCGCGTCCGCGTAGGCGGCGTCCGACGACAGCCGATCGGCGTTGGCGGCGATCACGAGCTCGGCGTAGGACGGCACCCCGAGCTGATCGGCTGGGAAGACGGAGGGCTTCTTGCCCGACTCCTGCTCGATCTGGATGGCCTCGACGTTCTGATACCCGCCGATGATCCCGTCGACCTTGTTGGACAGGATCGACGGCACGAGGTTGAAGCCGACGTTCACCTTCGGCACCTCGCCGTCGGTGAGCCCCGCCGTCTTCAGCATCGTGGTGTAGAAGGCGTCGTCGCTCGGGATCCCCGTGACGCCCACCGACTTTCCGTTCATCTGAGACAGGTCCGTGATCGGCTCATTGGGATTGACGATCAAGGAGTTGAGCGGCACCGGGACGACAGTCGCGACCGCCATGGCAGGCAGATCGTTCTCCTGCCCGTAGAACATCTCCGGCTCGTACGTGATCGCAAGATCGACCTTGCCGAGCGCCACGAGCTTGATCGGATCGGCCGCGTTCGACGGCTGTCGGAAGTTGACCGTCAGGTTCGAATCCGTGTAGTAGCCCTTGTCCTGGGCGTAGTACAGACCGACATGGTCGGGGTTCGGCACCCAGTCGAGCTCGACGTCCAGCGTTGCGGGAGCGGCGGTGTTCGCGCCCGACACCGCCGCGCTGGAGCTCGAGGTGTCGTTGCTACAGGCGACCGCCACGAGCGCGATGCCGGACAGCATCGCGAGCACGATCGGGCCTTTCCTACTCCTGCGCGTTCGGATCATCTACGACCGTCCTTTCCCTCCCGCGGCTCGCAGGACTGTCCCTGCGGCCGCCCGTTTTGACGTGCGACGAGCCTTACAACGCACCCCCCCTCGAGACCCACGGGCAGAAGACCCGCTCGAGAAGCGACACCAGTCCGAACAGCGCCATCGCGATCAGCGTGAGCAGCAAGATCGCGGCGAAGATGCGCGCCGTCTGCAGGTTCGGCGTCGACGCCTGGATCAGGTACCCGAGGCCGACGCTCGAGCCCGCCCACTCGCCGAACACGGCCCCGATCGCGGCGAACGTCGCCGCCACGCGCATCCCGGAGAAGATCGAGGGAAGCGCGCCGGGGAACTCGACCTTGCGGAAGATCGCCCACCGGCTGGCGTCCAGCGTGCGCATCATCCGGATGAAGTCGTCGTCGACCAGCCGGAGCCCGTCGAGGCCGTTCACCACGATGGGGAAGAAACAGATCAGCGCAACGATCACGACCTTGGGCAGTAGCCCGTATCCGAGCAAGATCACGAGCACCGGAGCGAGGACCACGATCGGGATCGTCTGGGAGCCGATCAGGATCGGATACACGGCGCGGCGCAGCGGCGTGAACAGATGGAGCACGATCGCGAGCCCGACGCCGGCGACGACCGAGATCGCGAACCCGATCAGCACCTCGCTGAGGGTCGGCCACAGGTTCGGCATCAGGTACTTCGACCAGTCCTTGCGCATCGCAGTGACGATGCCGGTCGGCGAGGCGAGCAGGTACTTCGGCACGTCGAAGATCCTGATCCACATCTCCCAGACCACGAGGATCACCAGGACGAACAAGATCGCGAGCCCGTACGCCCGCCAGAAACGCACCCAGCCGGAGGTCCGCTTCGGCGTGGGCAGCTCGACGGGCATCTCGTCTGCAGCGGGCTGCTCGGGCGCGCGCGTGCTCACTCGAGGGCCTCCAGCGCCGACTCCTTCAACGCGATGAACTCCCGACTCGTCACGATCTCCCGCCGCGACAAGCCCTCGGTGCGCAGGCTCGCATCGATCACGGTGACGACGCGCCCGGGTCGCGCCGACATGACGACGACCGTCCGCGACAGCAGCAGCGCCTCGTCGACGTCGTGGGTGACGAGCAGGACGGTGCGAGGCACGTCGCCAAGCGCACGCAGGAGCCACTCTTGCATCTGTCCTCGGGTGATCGAATCGAGCGCCCCGAACGGCTCATCGAGCAGCAGGATGTCCTTGTCGGCCATCAGCGTGCGCAGGAAGCTCACGCGCTGGCGCATGCCCCCCGACAGTTGATCGGGGCGAACATCCTCGAACTGCGCCAGGCCGAAATGCTCGAAGTACGGGCGTGTCTTCGCGCGTGCGTCCCGCTTCGAGACACCGCGGTTCTCGATCGCGATCATCGCGTTGTCGAGCGCCGTGCGCCACGGCAGCAACAGGTCGCGCTGCGGCATCATCGCGCACCGGCTGAGACGTCCCTGCGTCGTAGTCTCGCCCTCGACGGTGATCGAGCCGGCGTCCTGCGCGAGCAGCCCGGCCGTCAGCTGCAGGAGCGTCGACTTGCCGCCTCCGCTTGGCCCGACGATCCCGATCCGTGAGTGGCGCTCGATCTCGAAGGTAACGCCGTCCAGCGCCACCACATCGCCGAATGCCTTGCGCACGCCGGTGAAGGCGATCCCGACGGTGTCGTCGCTCGCGGCCGCAGAACGCGGACCCGTGGCGACGACCGACTCCTCCTCCAACCGGCCCCCCGTGGTCTTCGTATCTGATATCTCAGGCATCACATCCCGGAGCCGCGACGCTAGCCGGGAGATAGTCGGAGGTCAAATCCTCTGTGCGCAGTGTGATCTGCACCACCCGTCAGGAGTTCGCGTAGTCCTCCGCGAGATCGGCCCACCGCTCGAGCGTGTACGCCATCTCCCAGAACTGATGCTCCAGGCGAGAGGACGTCGCGAAGATGTGGTCGATCTCTTCGAACCGGGCGGCGCTCGAAGCCTCCTCCTCGACCAGCCGGTCGAAGTCCCGGCGCATGTCCGCGACCATCTCGACGTTCGTGGGCAGCGAGAAATACCCGACCCAGTCGGCGTAGACGGGGTGGTCGCGATCGGTCCGATCCGCCAGCGCGGTCGCGATCTCGACGTAGGACCAGGCGCACGGAAGCAGCGACGCCATGATCTCGAGCGAGCCGCCGTGCAGCGCCAACGAACGCATGTAACTGGTGTACGCCACGTTGGCCGGCGCCATGCCTGTGGAGCCGCCTCGATCGGCCGCCCCCATCTCGATCACACGCTCGAGCAGTGCGCGATTGCTCGGAAGCTCGCGGTCCAACACCTGGTTCAGGTCCGTGACGAAATAGCGGAGCTCGACCTCGTTCCGCGACTTCGCAGCGCCCATCGCGAGACAGCGCGCGTAGTCCTGTAGGTAGAGGTTGTCTTGCTCGAGGAAGAACCGGAACTTGTCGATCGGCAACGTGCCGGCGGCGAGTTCGGTGATGAACGGATGGGCGTGCAGCCCCTGCCAGATCCGATCGCTGCGTTCACGGAACGTGTCCGAGGCCGGACGCGTCATCGACATGGCACTCCTCTTATGGCGGTCTCGGCGAGTCTACGCCTGCACGAGATCCGGGGTCCGGCGCGCCGGCCGACCGGTCCACCACGTCACCACGCCGCTACTCATCGGGCTGGATCCGCAAGACGATCTTGCCGCCGGCATGTCCGGTCGCGAGAAGCCTGTGCGCGTCGACGACCCGCTCGAGCGGAAACACCTCGGCGACGACCGGTCGGATGACGCCCGTCGCCAGCAGACGCGCGAGCGTCCTGATCCGTTCGCCGCCGTCGGCGATCAAGACGCCGTGGAACGTCAGGTTCGCGTCCACGACCGGGTCGAGGTCGAGGTCCGGGGTCGCGATGGAGGCGAGACGCCCATACCGCCGGACCGCAGGGAGGCTCCGCTGCAGCGACGAACCGCCCACCAGATCGAGGACCGCATCGACGGGCCCGGCGGCGATCGTCACGGCGGCGTCCGCGATGTCGGCATCGTGATAGTCGATACATGCCGCGGCGCCCAGCTCGAGAAGTATGTCGTGCGAGCGCTCGCTCGCGACGGCGATCACACGGATCCCTCGCGCAGCGGCGAGCTGCGTCACGAACGTGCCGACGCCACCGCTCGCGCCGTGCACGATCACCCAGGAGCCGGGCGCGACATCGACGCGGTCGAGTACGTCCAACGCGGTGCCGGCCGCGAGCGGCACGGCGGCTGCGTCGACCAGCGACACGTCGTCCGGCACCGTCGCGACGAGATCGGCGTCGACGACGACCATTTCCGCGTAGGCGCCTGCTCCGCGCGGGAACGGCATCATGGCCATCACCCGGTCGCCGACCGAGTTCGCGTCCACGCCTGCCGAGACCTGGTCCACGACGCCGGCCACGTCGTATCCGGGCACGTGCGGCAGATCGAGACCGGCCCACGAGCCGTCGCTCCGGTTGCTCGCGTCGACCGGGTTCGTGCCCGCCGCGTGCACGGCGATGCGTATCTCGCGCGGTCCGGGCTCGGGATCCGGCACATCGGCGACACGAAGGACCTCCGGTCCACCGAACCGCTCGATCACGACCGCCCGCATAGGCCCTCCATCTCATCAGACGTCACGAGCCCGTGACCCATTTAGATGTCTTTCGGCGCAGCAGCCAGGCGGTGCGGGGCACGAAGCCGACACGCCATCGTCCCGACGGTGTACGCTCACTGGCGAGGGTTCAGCAACGCTTCACGACCGTGTTCCACGAGCAGTTCCCTCCCGGTCCTCGGACCGGTCGCCCACGAGCAGCGGTCAGGCTCGGTCGGGCAGAGGAAGGAGGGAACAAGAAATGGCTACAGGAACCGTGAAGTGGTTCAACGGCGAGAAGGGCTTCGGCTTCATCACGCAGGACGACGGTGGCCCTGACGTCTTCGTGCACTACAGCGCGATCTCAGGCGATGGGTACCGGAACCTCGAGGAGAACCAGAAGGTCGAGTTCGACCTGTCTCAGGGTCAGAAGGGCCCGCAAGCGGGCAACGTTCGCGTCGTCGCCTGAACCCACCAGCGTTCGATGGCCGCCGCGCTTCGCGCGGCGGCCGTCGGCGTTTCTAGGCCAAGCGGTCGACGATCAACGGAGCGGATCGGCGGTCGGCGCCAAGGGGTGCTTCCGCGTGGCGGTCGTGTGCAACCAACATGTCGGCGAGCTGTTATAGGTCGACAGCACCGTCTCGCACGTCAGAACCTCGCATCGCCTGCCTGCTTGTGCACGCTTCTCTGCCTGCTTGGCGGCAGCGGGAACGCCGTACTGCACCGTTGAGCTGTTCGACCGCTTCATCCCCCATCCTTCCTTGCTCGGCCGGTAATGGATGATCCGTCGAGCGAAAGGGACGGGTGCGGGAGCAACACGTCGGTCGCGCGTGGCGAACCTTCAGGAAACGCTGATGCTCGAGCGTATCACGATGCTGCGTGCAGCCCGTCGTTCCATCGCGTACAGTGGATGCGTTCCTCCCCGCGAGCCTCGGTCATCGAGGCCACGCGCGACGACGTCTCGCTGATCCCCACACGTTCGCACCTTCGTTCCTGTGCGGCTCGCCCGGCACTCTTCGCGCCCGCGTGCCAACGACAACAGGAAGTAGAGGTAGTGATGCATCAGCACCCATCCGAGGGCGGCGCCGCGCTGCGCACGCCAGGCACCTTCGCCGAGCTCGGCGTGTCGTCGCGTATCGAAGAGGCTCTTCGCATGCGCGGGATCGCCGTTCCGTTCGAGATCCAAACCCGTGTGATCCCCGATGCGCTCGCCGGTCGCGACGTGCTCGCTCGCTCGCGCACCGGGTCGGGCAAGACGCTCGCGTTCGCCGTGCCGCTCGTCGAGCGGTTGACGCCGAGCGGCCGTAGCCCATCGGCGTTGATCCTCACGCCGACGCGCGAGCTCGCGAGCCAGGTGACGGAGGACTTCCGAGCGATCGCCGACGTCGCACATCTGCAGGTCGCGGCGGTATACGGCGGGGTCGGCATCGGCCCGCAAGCCAAGCGTGCGCGACACGCGGACATCCTCGTCGCGACCCCTGGACGTCTGCTGGACCTCGTGCAGCGCAAGCTTCTGCGGCTCGATCGGGTGCGCATCTGCGTGCTGGACGAGGCCGATCGCATGCTCGACATGGGGTTCCTTCCGGACGTGAAGCGGATCTTGGAGATGCTGCGGCCCGACCGGCAGACGATGTTGTTCTCGGCGACGCTCGACGGCGAGATCGGCCGGCTCGCCGGGCGGTTCACACGCGACGCCATCCGTCATGAGGTGGGCGAGGGCGGCGTGACCATCACCGACGCGCAGCACCGCTTCATCTGTGTAGAGCACCCGAAGAAGACCGAGGCGCTCGTCCGCGAGCTTGCTGCCGACCGCGGCCTGACGCTCGTGTTCGTTCGCACGAAGCACGGCGCCGACCGGCTCGCTCGGACGTTGCGCGCACAGGGATTCCGCGCGGGCGAGCTGCACGGCGGCATGTCCCAGCCGCAACGAGAGCGGTCGCTCGGCCGGTTCGCGAGCGGCGCGAATGACGTGTTGATCGCGACCGATGTCGCGGCGCGTGGGCTCGACCTGGAAGACATCACGCACGTCATCAATTTCGACGCGCCCGCCGACGAGAAGGCCTATGTGCACCGTGTCGGCCGTACCGCCCGCGCGGGTCGTGGCGGCGAAGGTCTGACGTTCGTCACGCCGGAGCAACGATTCGAGGTCGGCCGGATCGCGAAGATGCTCGACCTCGACGCGGAGTTCGTGCAAGCGGGGTTCCCGGCACATCCGGCGCCACCGCGCGGAGATCAGCGCACCGGCCGCCGCCGCGGCGCTCGCAGGCGCAGCACCCGGCCGGCCTGAGCGTCAGGCCTTGTGCCTCATCACTTGCCCGCGCGTGGCTCGGCGGATCGATACCGCCTGAGCTTGTAGTACGCGCGCTCGACATAGAACCGGGCGTCGTCCGACGTCGGATCCTCCAGCGCAGACGTCAACCAGCCGGTCACCTCGTCGATCTCGAGCGACTCGGCGAGCCGACCGCTCGGACGCGTGAACCTGCGCCGCGAGACCATCGGCGCGAGCTGCTGGATCGCGGCCTCGACGTCCGCGCCCTCCACGAGGGAGCGGGCCTCACGCAGCCGGTCGAGATCCAGCGCCTTCGCAACGGTCATGCCGCGGCTCGCTGACGAGACACATGCCGCCGGCACCACGTTCGTCCCACGATGGTTCTTCCTCCGGTCCCGCTCCGCCGAGGCATGCGCCCAGGCACATCCGCCCATGCTGGATACCGGGCGACGACGCTGAAGGAGACTTCCTGGCGCTATTCGCACCCCCGGATCGGGCGTTATGACGAGAGTTTACTGCATCGCTCCACGGCAGGTGAACGGCGGGGGCGCAAGCGGTCCTCAGCGTCGCAAGGGCCGCCGCCATGCTTTTGATCGGATCGGCGCTCCTCGAGCGCGGAACGATCTGCGCGCTTCGTCAGCGCTGCGCGCCGAGGTGCACGAGCCGCGAGTATCCGTGCGGATGAGCTCGTAGCAGCGGCACGACCCTTCGAGCCCCTCGCGATCGGTCACGTGATCATGCCGCGCCGGAACGTGATGCAACCGGCGGCCTGCAAGATCCGTTGTGCGATGGAGACGGACGGCCGTTGCACGCCGAGCATCACGCCGAGGAATTCCTGCGTCAGACCCGAGTCCGTCTTCACGCGATCGTGCGTCTGAAGCAACGTGCCGCAACGCTGGTTCAGATGATGCGCCGCGTTGCACGCGGCCGTGACCGAGATCTGAACGACGAGTGCCTCGAGATAGCCGTACATGAGGGTGTGGAACCGCCCCATCCATGGACCGCTCCGGGAAAGTCGTCGAGGACGATGATCTCGCGCTCGACCCGCTGACGAGCCGTTGGGTCGCGATGCGCGGAGCGTGGGTGTACGTCACAGCCTGCTGCTTCCTTGTTGCTGCACCGGATAGTCGTCGGCGCCCGTCTGGTCGATGACGTGGAGGTTCGCCCGTGCCCAGGCGACCTGTGTCATCTCGAACACGGCCTGGACCGCACCGTGAGCCCCGTGAACGATGACGCATCCTCGATCGCCTTGCGCCGTCGCGGCCTCGATCAGGACGTGGATGGCGGTGCTGTCCATGAACGTGACGTCGGAGAGATCGATCGTCAGGGGTCCGCCAGCCTGTATGTGCGGCTCGAGCATCCTTCTGACGCCGGGGGCGCTCGCCATGTCGATCTCGCCGGACAAGATCACGGCCTGATTCCCTGATTGGATCTCCGATCCTTACACGGTCGGTTACCCCGCTCGTCCATACGACCCCTGACCGATGTCCTTTTAAAGGCGTTGGGCATAGGACCGTCTGTCCGCTGCCTCTCATAACGGGAAGCCCTGTAGGACATGCTCTTCCGACACTGCGGATGCAGGACCCTCCGTGTGCGGACGCGATCGCGCCGCACCGGCGCCGCTGACGGACGCGACGCGACGATCGGAGCGCCCTGCGACGGGCACCTGCGGATCGGCTTGGCGCCCCTTGCCTCCGTCGAAACGCCTCGTCCGACGGTTACGCTATCCATGACCGTCATGAAGGGAACGTCGTTGATCGAACCGGCGGAACCGATGCTGCAGGGCATCGAGACCACGCGATTCACGGCGGAGCAGTGGAAGAACCGGGCCATGTACGAAGAGGCCTGCAAGCTGAGTGCCGAGCGCGCGCTGGCCCGCGCGATGGATCTCCTCGGAGAAGCACTCTTCGCTGCAGCGCACGTCCGGCCCGATCCGGTGGACGATCTGACCGCGGACCCGCGCGTCCGTCCGTTGAACCTAGCGGCACCTCCGAACGCTTAAAACTTCTTCGGCCGACGGCCCGTGTCCTGACATTCCCTGATGTGTTTCGCCGGGCGAGATCAGGGGTAGCTTTGACCCCATGCTCGCGGGAATCATTTCGACCACTCTGCTCGTCATAGTCGTCGTGATCGCCGTCATCATCGGTCTCGTCGTTTGGGCGATCCGGAAGATCTTCTGACTACGAACTACGTCCCGGACCGCGAGCGGTCAAGGTGGAACTCGAACCACACTCGCCCCGGCGGACCTGCATCGTGTCCCCAGTCGTCCGATACATGATCAACGATGCGCATCCCCAGACCACCCGGATCGTCTTGCTCGAGTCGAGGTTCCTTGATCTGGACGCCGGCTGCCGTCGTCGGCTGCTCCACCGTGACCCTGACGCTGTTGCCGTCCACGCCAACGATGACGCGCACCGCGTCGACGCCCTCGCGCAATCGCCCATGCCGGACCGCATTCGTCACGACCTCGGAGATCGCGAGCTGGACGTCGTCGATGCGGGTCTCCAACTGCCGAACGCCCGCGCCGGCCACGGCAGTCCGCGCGACGGCAGCCGCTTCCGGGCCCGCGATGACGTCGATCTGGTGTTCCGAGACGGCCTGATCTTCCATCGCTTCTGGCTGCCGGGACGGCGACGGCGCTGAGTGTGCGATGCGGGGCACTTACCCGGCACCCGAGGGAAATAAACCCCTGCTGCGCAAGGCTTCACGGACGTAGCGACAACCGTTGTCATATGCCGTATCGCGTTCCATAATCCGGAACGTCGCGCCTATTCAGGAGGCAACATCATGGGTAGACGGGATACCGGGTTCACGACAGACACCCGACGTGCGGGTGACGTCGTCGTCGTCTCACTCCGTGGCGAGCTCGACATGGGCACCGCCGAGGACTTCGAGGAAGCCATCGAACACGCTCAGGGAGGATCGGCGATCGTCGTCGACCTCCGCGCTTTGACGTTCATCGACTCCATGGGTGTCAGGGCGCTGCTGAGGGCGTACAAGGCAGGACAGGACGGTCATTCGACCGTCTCGTTCATCCGGGGACCCGACGTCGTTCAGCGGGTCCTCGCGATCTCCGGGATCGAAACGATCCTTGCGTGGACGGAACCACCGGCAGAAAGCTCCGACGGCTCGAACTAGCGATCACGGTTCCGTGCCGCCGCGCCACGCGAGGATCACCGAAAGGGGCATGTCGCGTTGCTCGCGTACGACCTGCTCGACCCTGAGGGGCGGAGCCGTGACGAGGTCCTTCACCGTCCCGAGCAAGATGCCGGGGTCGAACGGTTTGCGCATGAACCCCTGTGCGCCGAGGCGATAACACCGTTCCTCGACCGCCTCCGTCTGGTTCGCCGACAGCATCAGCACCGGCGTCGACACGGTCCGCTCGTCCTCTCGGAGTGCTTCGAGGACCGCGAACCCGTCCATGAACGGCATCATGATGTCCAGCACGATCACATCGGGGTTCCGACGGGTCGCCGTGGCCAGCCCACGAGAACCATCCTCGGCCACCAACACCTCGTGCCCGTCGCTCTCGAAGATCATCCGGAGCAGCTGGGAGATCGAGCCGTCATCTTCGATCACGAGGACACGCGCCATGGCTAGTAGTTCGGCCGGGCTCGTCCGAGGATTGAATCGTCGCAGTGACTTCGCGGCGGCGGTGGTCCTACTCAACTCTCGGTATCGGCCTAGGAGCATCGAGACCTCGGTCCGATATCGCGCAAGACCCACGAAGGGCAGACTCCTCGTGACTCTCCAGCAGGGAAGAGAGGGCAGGAGGTGAGGATCAGGATGACGTGGAAGCCGAAGTCCACCTGGCGGACCATGCTCTACACCGTCGCCGCGCTCGCGATGCTGGCGCTCGCGGCCGGCGCTCGCTACAAGCCTCACTAGCCGGCAGAGCGGCTCCGGCAAAGAGTCCGCCCGATCCCCTCCGACCCGCATCGGCTACAGCGCTCGTGCTAGCGTCCATTCTCACGTCACGCTGCGACGGGAGGACGGGATGAAGCTTCGGCGAATTGCGGCTGCGTTCACGGTTTCTTTGGCGGCGATCCTCGTCGGGCTCCAGGTCCCGGCTTTGGCCGGCAAGCCCGCCGCCCCGACCTCGGGGGCGGGTGCGTACGTACGGATCAACCAACTCGGCTATCCCGTCGACGCCGCCTCGAAGCGGGCCTTCCTCCTGTCGTCCGGTGTGGAGACGGGCGCCACGTACGCCGTGAAGAGCGGCGCGACCACGGTGTTCTCCGCGCCCGTTGGGGCGGACCTCGGCTCGTGGAGCTCGTCACTGAGTCATGTCTACGCCTTGGATTTCCCGTCGGTCACGGCGGCGGGTACATACACGATCGTCGTCACTGGTCCGATCGCGGCGACGTCGCCGTCGTTCAAGATCGACACCAGCACGAACGTGTACGGCGGTGCGGAGGCGAACGGGCTGAGCTTCTTCCAGGTGCAGCGCGACGGCGCCAACTACATCCCGTCGGCTTTGCGCACCGCGCCCGCGCACCTCAACGATCAGAGCGCCATGACGTATTCGACGCCGAGCTACAACGCCGGCTCAGGACGCTTCTCCGGTGACCTCTCGCCGCTGGGCACGCGGATCGACGCATCCGGCGGCTGGTGGGACGCGGGCGACTATCTCAAGTTCGTTCAGACGACGAGCTATACGGACGCGTTGTTGCTCGCCGGCGTGCGGGACTTCCCGACGCAGATGGCGGCCGGTTCGTCCAACTACACGGCCGAGGCGAAGTTCGGCACCGACTGGCTCCTCCGGATGTGGGACGACACATCGAAGACGCTCTACTACCAGGTCGGCATCGGGACGGGAAACGCGAAGACGCTCGGTGACCACGACATCTGGCGACTGCCGCAGGGCGACGACACGTATGCCGGGTCGGACCCCGTCTATCGGTACATCCGCAATCGGCCGGTGTTCCGTGCCGGCCCGGCGGGGTCGCTGATCAGCCCCAACCTCGCAGGCCGCGATGCGGCCGCCTTCGCCGAGTGCTTCGTCGTGTTCAAGACGTCCGACCCAGCGTTCGCGAACCGATGCCTGTTGGCCGCCCAACACATCTTCGATCTCGCGAACACGGCCCCCACGGGCAACCTGATGACGGTGATCCCTTACAGCTTCTATCCCGAGACCGAGTGGCGCGACGACATGGAGCTCGGGGCCACCGAGCTGTACTCCGCTGTTGCGAGCGGCGGACTCCCGGCCGGGCTGCCGCACACCGATCCCGCGTTCTACCTTCAGAAGGCCGCCCATTGGGCGAACGCCTACATCACGGGCCCCGAAGATGCGGCCGACACGCTCAACCTGTACGACGTGTCCGGGCTCGCCCACTACGAGCTGTACCGCGCGATCGCCCAGGCGGGGAACCCCGCCGGGCTCGAGACGACACAGGCGGCCCTGCTGGCGGACATGAAGAAGGCGTTGGACAGCGCGGTCGCGCAGGCCGCCACGGACCCGTTCGGCTTCGGCTTCACGTGGGCGGCCTGGGATACGACGACGCACGGCGCGGGACTCTCCGTGCAAGCGAGCGAGTACGACCAGCTTTCAGGCACGAGCACCTACGCCGCGTACGCGGACCGGTGGTTGTCGAACATCCTCGGCGCGAACGCGTGGGGACTGTCGTTCATCGTCGGCGACGGCGCGACGTTCCCGCATTGCCTGCAGCATCAGGTGGCGAACCTCGCCGGCTCGTTGACCGGAGCGTCGCCGGTGCTCGCGGGCGCGGCTGTCGAAGGGCCGAACACGGCGCCGACGCATGGCGCGGTGTCGGGCATGATCGCCTGCCCTGCGAACGGCGCCGACGTGTACGCGCCGTTCAACGGCAGCGGCGCGCAGTTCCAAGACAACATGCAGTCCTACGACAACACGGAGCCCGCGATCGATCTCACGGCTTCATCGCCGCTCGCGTTCGCCCGGCAGATGGCCGGGCGCAGATGACCGCGCGGTGCAAGCGGCCGTGACGGATCGCGGTTCACGGGCGAGGTAGCGCCCGGCGCCCCTCGGATCGATCCCTCGCGCGACCAGACCGGTCCCCCCTCCGATCGATGAGCCGATCAGCGCCCCGGCGATGACGTCGCCCGGGTAATGGACGCCGGTGTGCACACGCGAATAGGCGACGCCGGCCGCGAGCAGCCTGAGCGGTATCGCCAGGGCGGGCATCGTCTCCGCCACCGCCTCAGCGAAGGCGAATCCAGACGCGGCGTGTCCCGAGGGGAACGAGGGCGACAACGGCATCTCGATGCGGCGCGCGTCGGGAACGCCCGCCTCCAGCGGGTCGGGGCGCCTCCGCCGGAACGAGTGCTTGCCGGCGAGGTTCACCACGACGGAATCCATCGCAAGAGCCGCGACACCGGTCAGCGCCGCTCGCCTTCCCTTCGCGCCTCCGAAGACGGCCATCACCGCGGCGATGCCTAACCAGAGCTTGGACCGGGTCGCGATCTGGGACAGCCGTCGGAGCGGATCGTCGAGCGCAGGAGACCGCGTCCCAGCGATCGCCCGATACGCCGCGACGTCGAGACGTCCGAGCTCCCGAAGTCCTTCGGTGATCGATGGTCGCGTCGCACCCTCGTCCAGCCGGCGGGCGAGTCGCTCGGCAGGTGGTCCAGCGACGGGATCGGGCGGCCGATCGCTCATTCCCCCACCCCGCGCGGCCTTCCTCGAGCGACATCCCACAAGGCGCGGGCCGCGACGCGCGGTTTCATGACGAGTCGCGCCGGCGATTCCCCGATCGCGTGGCGAGGCAGCCGCACACGGAGCGACTCCCGCCGGATCGAGAACGAGAGCGGTGGTTCGATCACCAGAGATTCACCGTCCAACCCCACGTCCACCGCCTTCGAAGAAGAAACCTCGAATGTCTCCGGGGACCAGGCGGCGAACCCGGGATACCGCTCGGGATGACCCTTGGCGAGCGCGGACAAGAATCGCACGGGTTTCCTGTCGTCGTCGATCGCGAGGGCGATCACGCCGAGGGTGTGCGTGTCCAGCCGCGGCCGGCTCGGCATCGGGGGTGTGCTCTCGTACGGGTTGTTCGAAACCTGGACGAGATCCGCGCCGTCGTGGCGGGACCCATCCGGGCCGAGGAACGACAGATCGAACCGAGTCGACCCGCGACCCAGCATCGACGGGAGCGTCGAGAGCGTCGTGTCGACCTTGGCGTCCCGGTACTCGGGCGAACGAACCATCGACGCGTAAAGGCCAAGGGAGACATTGTTGACGAAGACGCGCCCGTTCACGTCACCGAGATCGATCCGACGTTCCACGGCCTCGCCGAATGCGTCCAGCGCCCCGACCACGTCGTCGCGATCGAGGCCGAGGTCCTGGGCGAGATGGTTCCGCGTGCCGGCCGGCACGACGACGAGCGCAACGTCATGGTCGGCCGCCACCGACGCGACGAGCCCTTGAGACCCATCGCCGCCGGCCATCCCGATCGCATCGGCGCCTCGCTCGATCGCGGCAAGGGCGAGGGACGCCACGTCCTCCCCCGGCGCGACGACGACCGGCTCGATGCCTCGTTCGGTGCATGCGCCGACGAGCCCGGCGCGTTCGGCCTTTCCGCCGCCTGAACGGGGATTGATCAACAGCACGGGGTGAGCGGCCGGCGGCTTCGGGATGCCGGCGGTCGCCTCAGCTCGGAGTGAGCGAACATCTCGGCCCAGCGCCCACCGGCCGAGCGCGGCCGCCACGACGAGCGACGCGATGCCAACGATGGCGGCGATAAGACTCGTGCGTTCGCCGCTCGCCGTGACGAAGATGATCCCGGCCGCGGCAACCGTCCCGACGACCATGGCGACCGACCGAAGCCATCCGACTCGCGTCGACGCGTACCACAGGGCGAACAGTGCCAAGGCGACCAACGGTGCACTCGCCACGAGCCTGATGAGCTCCGAGTCGAACCCGAGCACCAGCGCCGCGATGCCGACGGCGATCGCCACCAAAGCTCCTACGGCGGCGGCGCGGCGTGCGTCGGGTCGATATCGCGTATCACCCATCGACTCACCATCGCCACGCGGCGACTGCCCAGACGCCGACACTTGCGAGTCCCGCCCCGAACTGAACGACGGCTCCGTGCAACACGCCGATGGCCGTCGCCCGCATCGAAGCCCATGCTTGCTTGCCGTTGCCGGTACGGATCCACTCCGCGAGGAAGACGCCGACCGGCCAGCCGATCACCGCGCCCACGACGGGGATGATGACGGCGCCAACGACGACGCCGACGGCGCCTGCGACCAACGTCCACCGTGGAGCACCACTCGCGGACGCTCGTCGCGCCGGCAGCAGCGATCCGAAGATCATGCCGGTTAGGGCGATCGCCGAAACGACGGCGAACACGGTCCACTGCCCGAGGTCGGCGCCGTCCGCTACGACCCAGATGAACGCTGCGGTGATGACGACCGGAAGGCCCGGCAGCAGCGGGACCAACGTGCCGACGAGCCCGACCACCATCGCCACACCGACGACGACGTCCACGTTGAGGCCTACATGGGCGTCCGCGATCGAGACGATCACCTGGGCGCTTCGGGCCTGCAGTTACTCATGCCGGTCTTCGTCCGGGTCGCGCCCGGCGTTCGGCACGTTCGAACCGGCGCGCGTGGGTGCCGATCTGGCGTCGTCGTTGGAGCCCTGACGTGTGTCGCTGCCGGGATCCGATCCAGC
>C688J18823_10000700_pt1 | contig 19826 bp, 15 predicted proteins | sample HopSoiMetagenom1_FD_18823 | JGI IMG/M metagenome (IMG submission 18823) | reverse complement strand
ATGGGCCGCGTGATCGATGTGATGCACCGCCTGCGCGACGCCGGCAACTCGCTCGTCGTCGTCGAGCACGATCCGCAGATCATGTTCGCCGCCGACCGCATCCTCGACATGGGACCGGGGCCGGGCGAGCGCGGCGGTGAGATCGTGTTCTTCGGCCCCGCCGACAAGATCGCCGCCGAGCGCACGCTGACCGGCGACTACCTGTCGGGCAGAAAAGCCGCCATCGAGACCCGCGACGCCGCCGCGCCGCGCATCTTTCTCACGCTCGAAGGCGCCGCCGAGCACAACCTCAAGAACATCGACGTGCGTTTTCCCCTCGAGCGCCTGGTTTGTGTCACCGGCGTGTCGGGCTCGGGCAAGTCAACGCTCATCCAGGATGTCCTCTACCCGGCCCTGCGCAAGGCCAAGGGCCAGCCCACCGAAACGCCCGGCGCGCACAAGGCGCTGAAAGGCGCGCACCAGATCACCGACGTAGTGATGGTCGACCAATCGCCGATCGGCAAGACCACGCGCTCCAACCCGGCGAGCTACGTCGGCGCCTTCGACTGCATCCGGGAGCTCTTTGCCAAATCGCCCTCGGCCCGCGAGCGCGGCTATACGGCTGGCACGTTCAGCTTCAACTCCGGCAACGGCCGCTGCCCCGCCTGCGGCGGCAACGGCTTCGAGCACGTCGAGATGCAGTTCCTCTCCGACGTGTACCTGCGCTGCCCCGACTGCGATGGGCGCCGCTATCGCGCCGAGGTTCTGGAAGTCACGGTGCGCGGCAAGTCGATCGCCGACGTCCTCGACATGACCGTGTCGGAAGCTGCGCGTTTCTTCAACAACCACGCCGAGGTGCACCAGCGCCTGTGGCCACTGATCGAAGTAGGCCTGGACTATCTGAAGCTCGGCCAGCCGGTGCCGACGCTGTCGGGCGGCGAAGCGCAGCGCCTAAAGCTCGCCGGCCACCTTGCCGATACCGAGAAAGGCGCGGATCCGAAGCTGTTCCTCTTCGATGAGCCGACCACGGGTCTGCATTTTGACGACGTCGCCAAGCTTCTGCGCGCCTTCCGCCACCTGCTCGACGCCGGCCACTCGCTGATCGTCATCGAGCACAACCTGGACGTGATCCGCTCCTCGGACTGGATCATCGATCTCGGCCCCGAAGGCGGCGACGCCGGCGGCTCGATCATGTGCGAAGGCACGCCCACGCAGGTGCTGGGGCACGCGACGTCGCACACCGGCAAGGCGCTGCGCGAGTACGAGGCCAAGATTGGAACGCCGCAGCCGATCATGGCGCGCGAACCGGCCGCCGGACGCTACCTCGGCAACGTCATCAAGATCCACAACGCGCGCGAGCACAACCTCAAGAACATCGACGTCGAGATCCCGCGGGGCCGGTTCACCGTGGTCACCGGGGTCTCGGGGTCGGGCAAATCGACCCTGGCGTTCGACATCCTCTTTAATGAGGGCCAGCGGCGATACCTGGAATCGCTGAACGCGTACGCCCGCCAATTCGTGCAGGCGGCCGCGCGCCCCGATGTGGATGCGATCTTCGGTATTCCGCCGACGGTCGCGATCGAGCAGCGCACGAGCCGCGGCGGGCGCAAGTCCACCGTGGGCACACTGACCGAGGTGCATCACTTTTTGCGCCTGCTGTTCGTAAAACTGGGCACGCAGTACTGCCCGGATTGCGAGATCCCCATCGAGCCGCAGAGTCCGGAAGTCATCGCGGCGCGCATCATGAAGCAGTACCGCGGCAAGCAGGTCACGCTGCTCGCGCCGCTCGTCATCAACCGCAAGGGCGTCTACACCGACCTCGCTAAATGGGCCGCCGGCAAGGGCTATTGGCATCTCCGCGTGGACGGGAAGATGCTCCCGGTGCGGCCATTCCCGCGCATCGACCGCTTCAAGGAGCACACGATCGAGCTGCCCGTGCTCTCGCTGCGGATCGACGCGAAGAGCGAGGACAAGATGCGCGAAGCGCTGCGCACCGCGCTCGACATGGGCAAGGGCGTGGTGCACGTGCTGGAGAAGGAAGGGCAGAAGGAGGTGCAGGTCTTCTCCACCAAGCGCGCCTGCCGCTCGTGCGGCCGCAGCTTCCCCGAGCTCGATCCGCGCCTCTTCTCCTACAACTCGAAGCACGGCTGGTGCGCCGCGTGCTACGGCACCGGCCTGCAGATCGACGAAGTGCAGTGGGACGAGGAGCGCTCGAAGACGGGCGCCGAGGATAACGTGCTCGATTCGTGGATCGAGTGGCTCGAGATCGACGAGACCTGCCCGCAGTGCGAGGGCAAGCGGCTCAATCCGGAAGCGCTCGCCGTCCTCTGGCGCGGCAAGAACATCGCCGACTATGGCCGGCTGCCGGTTTCCCTCTTGGAATCGACCTTCGGCCGGATCAAGCTGGAAGGGCGCGAGCGCGAGATCGCGCGCGATCTTCTCGCCGAGCTGCGCTCGCGGCTGCGCTTCCTGCAGGAGGTCGGCTTGGGATATCTCACGCTCGACCGCTCGGCGCCGACGCTGTCCGGCGGCGAAGCGCAACGCATCCGGCTCGCCGCACAGCTCGGAAGCAATCTGCGCGGCGTGTGCTACATCCTCGACGAGCCGACCATCGGCCTGCATCACCGCGACAACCAGGTCCTGCTCGGCGTGCTCGAGAAGCTCGAGGCGAAGGGCAATTCGCTGGTCGTGGTCGAGCACGACGAAGACACTATCCGTCGCGCGCAGCACGTGATCGACCTCGGCCCCGGCGCCGGCAAGCTCGGCGGCCGCGTCATCGCGCAAGGACACGCGGACGATCTCGTCAACCAGCCCGACTCGCTCACCGGAAAATTCCTGCGCGAGCCGCTGAAGCATCCGCTGCACCCGCGCCGCGGTGAGGCGAAGGATTGCCTCGTGGTGAAAGGCGCCACGCTGCACAACCTGAAGAGCGTGGAAGTGAGCATACCGCTCGGACGGCTGATCGCAGTGACGGGCGTGTCCGGCTCGGGCAAGTCCACGCTGGCTCGCGATGTGCTCTACGACTCCTTGGTAAAGAAGCAGCCCATCGGCTGCAAGGCGGTCAAAGGGCAGAAGCAGATCGAGCGCGTGCTCGAAGTGGACCAGACCCCCATCGGCAAGACGCCGCGCTCCTGCCCGGCGACCTACGTCGGCTTTTGGGACCACATCCGCAAGCTCTTTGCCGACACCACCGAAGCTCGCGTGCGCGGCTGGACGGCGAGCCGCTTCTCGTTCAATACCAGCGGCGGCCGCTGCGAGGAATGCGAAGGCCAGGGCTTGAAGAAGATCGCCATGTCCTTCCTCCCGGACGTGCGCGTGACGTGCGAATCCTGCGGTGGCGCCCGCTTCAATTCCGACACGCTGACGGTGAAGCTGCGCGGCAAGAACGTGGGCGAGGTTCTGGCAATGAACGTGGACGAGGCGCTCGAATTCTTCGCCGCGCATCCGTCGATCGAGCGCTGCCTCAGGCTGCTCCAGGATGTCGGCCTGGGCTACCTCACGCTCGGACAGCAGAGCCCGACCCTCTCGGGTGGCGAGGCGCAACGCATCAAGCTCGTCAGCGAATTATCCAAATCGAACTGGATCAAGACCTTCTATGTGCTCGATGAGCCGACCGTCGGCCTGCACATGGCCGACGTCGAGAAGCTGATCCACGTCCTGCACCGCCTGGTCGACGCCGGGCACACCGTGCTCGTCATCGAGCACAACCTGGACGTGATCGCCGAATGCGACTGGATCGTCGACATGGGGCCCGAGGGCGGCGACGGCGGCGGCAAGGTGGTGTACCAGGGCCTGCCCGACAAGTTCCGCTCCGGCCATACCGGCAAAGCGCTGTCGGCGTTCCTTGCCGAACGGCGTAATTCCGTACCCGGTACGTAATTAAATTGTCAGCATGACGCGCGCTGGCGCCCTCGGGCTGATGGTGCTCGCCCCGGTGCTGTGGAGCACGGCCGGTGTCGTCACCCGCCACGTAGAGAGGGCGACGGCTTTCGAGCTCGTCTTCTGGCGCAGCCTCTTTGCCCTGCTTTTCGTGGCAAGTGCCCTGATTGCGCTGCGCACGCCGCCACGCTTCAGCCGCCCGATGCTCGTCTCGGGCGCCATGTGGGGGGTCATGTTCACGGCCTTCATGCTTGCGCTGACGCTGACCAGCACCGCCAACACGCTGGTCGTGATGAGCATCAGCCCGCTGCTCACGACGCTCCTCGCGCGCACTTTCCTCAAAGGGGAGCCGGTGCCCCTGGGAACCTGGATCGCCGCCGGCGCCGCGACGCTCGGCATCGCGTGGATGTTCGCCGCCGACCTCAACGCCCACACCGCGCGCGACCTGACGGGCATGCTGATCGCGCTCTCGATCCCGCTTGCCGCCGCGGTCAACGTCGTCACGCTGCGCGCCGCCTCGGGCCATTTCGATCTGCGGCCCGCCGTGATGCTCGGCGGCGCGATCTCCTGCCTGATCGCCCTGCCCCTCGCGCTGCCACTTCAAGCCTCCGGCAAGGACATCGCGCTGCTCGCGTTCCTCGGCTTTTTTCAACTCGGCCTGCCGTGCATGCTGCTGGTCCTCGCCAGCCGCAAACTCCTCGCGCCCGAGATCGCGCTGATCGGCTTGCTCGAAGTCGTGCTGGGCCCATTGTGGGCCTGGCTCGGCGCGGGCGAAGTGCCCGCGCGGACCACGGTGAGCGGCGGCGCGATCGTGCTCGGTGCGCTGATCGTGAACGAGATCCTTACTATGCGCCGCCCCGCTGCCTGAGCAGGAGCGGCGCAATGGGACCTTGGTCTCATTCGCAGGAGCAGGGATCGCCGGGACAATGTGCCGGAGGCCACCTCGGCGGGAGACCCGAATGAATGTAGCCAAAGGTTTTTTCTTCCTACTCGCCCTATTCACCGCGATGGGCGCGCGGGCCGAATACCCCGACCGGCCGATCTGGATCATCGTTCCCTTCGCGGCCGGCTCAGGCACCGACGTCATCGCTCGCGCAACGGGCGCGGCACTCTCCAGGCGCACGGGCGTTCCCGTGGTGATCGAGAACACCGTCGGCGCCGACGGCAGCGTCGGCACGGCAAAGGTCGCGAAGGCACCACCCGACGGCTACACGTTGCTCGCCACGTCCAACCCGTTCACGCTCGTACCGAACATGCGCAAGTCGCGCACTTACGATCCGGTCAAGGATTTCGTCGCGGTGGCGCAGGTGGCGGTCATTCCGCTCGCGCTCGTGACGAGCGGCAAATCGACCTTCAAGACTTTCGACGACCTCGTCACCTACATGCGGCAGAACCCGGGAAGGACCCGTTATGCCACCACCGGAAAGGGCACGCTCAGCCACCTCGAAGTGGAAGTCATGACGCGGCACCTCAAGGTGCAAGCGCAGGACCAGCCGTATAAGAGCCCCGAAGACGCGCTCGCGGCGGTGGCGAACAACAAGGCGGAGTTCTTCATGGCCAATCTTCCGGCCGCACAGGCGCAGCTCGACTCGGGCGCCTTGAAGGCCTTCGCCGTTACTTCCGGCGCGCGCCTGCCCCAAGCACCCGGCGTGCCGACGCTGGCGGAAACCATTCGGCGGCCCGGCTACGAAGCGAGCGTGTGGTTCGGACTGGTCGCGCCCGCCAAGACGCCGTTCCAGGTGCTCACGCGCCTGGAAGATGAGATCGAGCGCGAGATCGACGTCCCCGCGGTCAGCGAGCGCATCCAAAGCATCGGCGGCCGCGCCGCCTTCCTGCGCTCGGCGCCCTTCGGCGGGCAAATCCGCTTCGAGAACGCGAAATGGGGCGAGGCCGCGAAGGTCCTGCAGCAGTAGTCAGGACACGGCGCGACGCAGCGCTGCGCGGGCAAGCAGGCGCGTCGAGTCGAGTACCGGTAGCGCCGAGTTGCCGTCGCTGATGATCAGCGGAATCTCCGTGCATCCGAGCACTACGGAATCACAACCCTCGCCTTTCATCCGCGCGATCACGCGCTGGTGACAGGCGATGCCCTCGGGCTTGAAGATGCCGTTCACCAGCTCCTGCATGATGATGCGGCTGATCTCGATTCGCTCGTCCGGCAGTGGCCGCACGTAATGCGCCGGGTAGACCGGGCCCTGTACCAGCCAGTGAGTTCCTAGCAGGCCTGGCTTGCGGAACCCGCGCCGCTCGGCTTCGGCGGCGACCACCTCGCCGATGTGCAGCCACGGCAGCGGCGATCGAGGCTCGATATAAGGCAAGGCCTGGTGAATCGTGTTGTCCGGGCAGATCAGGAAATCCGCGCCGGCCTTGGCCAGCTTTCCGGCCGAGCGCAGCATCAGCTCGCCCACCGCCTTCCAGTCGCCTGCCTGCAGATACCGGTCGTATTCCGCCAGCGATTCGCCGCTGAGCGACACCGGCGGATGCGCATACTCGGCGCCCAGCGCCCGAGGGCCTTCGATACAGATCGTGCGATAGCAAAGCGCCGCGCCTTCGGCGGAGCAAGCGATGATGCCGATGTGAGCCGTCATAAGTGGACGTGCGTGATACCGAGGAGGACAGAGAGACCGACGAGGAAGCCGAAGAACGGGTACGCATTGAGCAACAACCCGATAACCCATATCCACCACGGGCGCTCGCGCCGCTTGATGGCTATGCCCGCGCAGATCACGCCCATCGCGGAGGCCACCGCATGCCGATTAGCACGCGAACGATGAGATCCGGCCTCGGCATCGGGATGAGCCCGGCTGCCGCGCCGACAAAAGGCGCCGCGCACGAGGCCCAGCTGAAATAAGGCTTCATTTCCCGAGCGCGACGCCCGCGTCGCGCAGCACGCTGCGCATGACGTCGATCTGCTCGTCCAGGAACGAGGGCATCTGCGCACCGCGCATGAAGACGTCCTCCACCTGGTTCTCCTCGATGTACTTCTTCCAGCTCCGCGTCGCCGCGAGGCGCGCGAAGAAGTCTTCCCAATAGCGCTGCGCGGTCGCCGGCATATCGGGCGGGCCGAGGATGCCGCGCACGTTGGCGATGATCGGTGCCTGGATGCCCTGCTCGTGGATGGTCGGCACGTTGGGCAGCACGGCAAGGCGCCGCTCGGTGAAGGCTGCCACCGGCCGAACCTTGCCCGCCGCGATGTGCTCATTCGCGTCCTGCGGCTGCGGGATGACGATGTCGACCTGCCCGGCAATGAGGTTCTTCATGCGGTCGCTGACCGCCGGCGTGGAGACGAAGCTCCATTTCGCGCCGGTCGCGCTCTCGATCAGGAGGCCGGTCAGGCTCTCGATCGCCGTGAGCGAGCCGCCGGCCTGCTTCAGCGTGCCCGGCCGGCGCTTCGCGTCGGCGACGAAATCAGCGAGCGTGCGATACGGCGCGTCCGCGCGCACGACTGCGATGGTCGGCTCGAGCACCAGGCGCACGATGGGCGTGAAGCTCTTCACCGTGTACGCCGAGTCCTTGCGCGTGAGCGGCGTGGCGAGCCACGTGTTCGTGAACACGGCGAGGGTGTGCGGGTCGCCCTTGCGCCCGGCGAGGACCTCCATCGCCTGCGCGCTCGCTCCCGCGGTGTGGTTCACCACCCGCAGAGGTTGCGCAAGAAGCTTCTCGGCCTGCGCCATCTCGACCACGGCTTTGGCGAAGACATCGGAGCCGCCGCCGGGCGCGCTGTGCACGATCAGATCGACCGGCGCCGACGGCGTGAAGCCCTGTGCCGACGCCGCCAGCGAGATCGTCCAGACCGCGGCAATCCGCCATCCAGCCATCGATGTCCCCTTATTAACCCGCAAGGTGTGTATAATGCCGATCCAAGCTTCTGTTACGCGTCATCCGGTTAGCGTCTCAGTCCGTTGTAAGCCGGCCATCCTGGCCCGCCCAATAACAAGCTAGAAGCATCTGCCTGAACCGGTCGAAGGCGCCCGCCTTCTAACAGGCCGATCAGGAGATTTACCATTAGCACGTTTGACTCTCTCGGGCTTGCGCCCGAACTGCTCAAGGCTGTTGCCGAGCAGGGCTACACCACACCGACGCCGATCCAGGCCCAAGCCATTCCCGTCGTGCTCGCCGGCAAGGACCTTCTGGGCGCTGCCCAGACCGGCACCGGCAAGACGGCCGGCTTCACGCTCCCGCTGCTCCAGATCCTCAGCAAGAACGCCAACGCGAGCCACTCGCCTGCGCGCCATCCGATTCGAGCGCTGGTGATCACGCCGACTCGCGAGCTTTGCGCGCAGGTTGAAGACAGCGTACGCACGTACGGCAAGTACGTGCAACTGAAGTCGATCACGGTCTATGGCGGCGTGAACATCAATCCGCAGATCGCCGACCTGCGCCGGGGCGTCGACATTCTGGTCGCCACCCCCGGCCGGCTGCTGGACCACGTGCAGCAGAAGACGGTCGACCTGCGCCAGGTCGAAATCCTGGTGCTGGACGAGGCCGATCGCATGCTCGACATGGGCTTCATCCACGATATCCGCAAGATCCTCGCGCTGCTGCCGGCACAGCGGCAGAACCTGCTGTTCTCGGCGACGTTCCCGGAGGAGATTCGCAAGCTCGCCAGCGCGTTCATGAAGTCGCCGGTGACCGTCGAGGTCGCGCGGCGCAATACACCGGCCGAGCTCGTTGCGCAGGTGCAACACCCCGTCGACTCCGGCCGCAAGCGGGAGCTCCTCGCCCATCTCGTGAAAACCAATGACTGGAAGCAGGTGCTGGTTTTCTGCAAGACCAAGCACGGCGCCAATCGGCTCGCGCAACAGCTCACCCGCGAAGGCATCCACGCCGACGCGATCCACGGCAACAAGAGCCAGAACGCGCGCGAGCGCGCGCTCGACGAATTCAAGGAAGGCAAGGTGCGCGTGCTGGTCGCGACCGACATCGCGGCCCGCGGCCTCGACATCGAAGCGCTGCCGCACGTCGTCAACTATGACTTGCCGCACGTCGCCGAGGACTATGTGCACCGCATAGGCCGCACCGGCCGTGCGGGCGCCGAAGGCGAAGCGGTTTCGCTCGTCAGCCACGAAGACCGCCCGCTGATGGCGGCCATCGAGCGGCTCATGAACCGCACGGTCGAGACGCGTGCGGTCGAGGGCTTCCAGCAGGGCTCCGCCGCTCCGCGGCACGAGCAGAGGCAGGAGCCGCGCCGCGATGGCGGCCGACGGCCACAGCAGCACCGCCAGAACAACGGTCAGCGGCCGCAGGCCCGGGGCAATGGCCAGGGTCAGCCGAGGCGCGGACGAGGACCGGAACGCGGCCAGCAGCAACAACAGCAGCAAAGGCGCCGTCCGGATCCCATGCAGGATTCGGCGCGCGAAGACCAGATCCGCGAGGCTCGTGCGCGCATGGCGGCGGAGGGCGAGAAGCTGCCGCCGCGCGGCGCCCGTTCGCCCGCGCGCAGCTCGCGCCAGCAGCAGTGGGATCCGCGGCGCTCCGAGCCGCGCGAGCCGGCCTACGCCCAGCAGCCGAAGCCCGATCCCTCCCGTCCGGCACCCGTAATCTCGCGCAAGCGCAGCTTCGCGGGCATGGTCGGGGCGCTCCTCGGCCGCAAGCGCGAAAACGAGGAGTGACAGCGGCACGCCGCTTGCACTGGGTGGTCTATTCACCTAGGAGGCGTGCCAATGAGAGAGCGATTCGACGATCTGGCTGAGCAAGCCACCCCGTACTACAACGCCGCGCGCGACAACACCGTGCGCGGCGCGAGAAGCGCTTACAACACGGCCCGGGAATACCCGGGCACCCTCGCTGCGATCGTTGTCGGCGTAGGCGTCGCGAGCTTCCTGCTCTGGGCTGCGCGCCGCGCTGGCGGCTGGCGCAACCTGCAGACGGACGCGATGGACCGCGCGCGGCAGGGCTACGACTACGCGATGGAGGGTTACGGCCGCGCGCGCGAAATGGTCAAGGAGCGGGCGGCTCGCTTCCGCAGTGAGACCCCGGAAGAGCTGTAAGTACGTAGGCGCCTTCCACAGAGACCGGGTGTACGGCGACTCGTACATCCGGATCTTCCACGCACCGGCCGGTCGTCAGACTGAAGTGCTGCTTGTACACCGGCGAGGCGACGACTAGCTCACCCTTCAAGTCGCCAACGATCCCGCGCGATAGCACGTTCGCTTTGGAGAATGGATCGAAGTTGTCGATCGCGTAAACGCGATCGTTCACCCGGAAGATCGCTATCTGCCGGCCGTTCACCAGCGCACACACGCCGGTATCAGGCAGGATGGCGTCGAGGGGGCAAAGTTTCATGCCGGGATCGGTTGGCCGCGCTGGGGGACGAACTGGATCGCCGGGTCCGGCTCGTCGCTATTGACGAAATGCCGGAAGCGCTGGCGGATCTCCGGCGTCTCCAGTGCACGCTTCCACTCGCATTCATAGGTTTCGACATGCCGCTGCATGTCGGCCTCCAGCTCCGCGCCGATGCCGAGCGAATCTTGGCATACGACCTGGCGTACGTAATCGATTCCGCCCTCGAGGTTGTCGAGCCAGGTGCTGGTGCGCTGCAGGCGATCTGCCGTGCGGATGTAGAACATCAGAAAACGGTCGATGCAGCGGATTAGGCGCTGGTCGTCGAGGTCGGAGGCAAGGATATCGGCATGCCGCGGCTTCATCCCGCCGTTGCCGCAGACGTAGAGATTCCAGCCTTTCTCCGTGGCAATGACGCCGACGTCCTTGCTCTGCGCTTCGGCACACTCGCGCGTGCAGCCCGAAACGGCCATCTTGATCTTGTGAGGCGCGCGCAGGCCGCGGTAGCGGTTCTCGATGTCGATGGCCATGGTGACCGAATCCTGCACGCCGTAACGGCACCACGTGTTGCCGACGCAAGACTTCACCGTTCGAAGCGCCTTACCATAGGCGTGGCCGGATTCAAAACCGGCGGCGATCAGGTCCTGCCAGATGAGCGGCAGCTGCTCGACGCGCGCGCCGAAAAGATCGATGCGCTGGGCGCCGGTGACCTTCGTGTACAGGCCGTACTTCTTCGCCACCGCGCCGAGCGCAATCAGTTTCTCGGGCATGATCTCGCCCCCCGGCACCCGCGGCACGATCGAATAGGTGCCGTTCTTCTGCAGGTTGGCGAGGAAATAATCGTTCGTGTCCTGCAGCGGCGCGTGCTTCGGCTGCAGGATCATCTCGTTCCAGCATGAGGCGAGAATCGAAGCCACAGCGGGCTTGCATATATCGCAGCCGCGGCCGCGGCCGTGCGCCGCGAGCACCTCGTCGAACGTCTTCACGCGCCCGACTTTCACCAGATGAAAAAGCTCCTGGCGCGTGTACTGGAAGTGCTCGCAGAGATGGTTGGTGACGGTAACGCCCTGTTTCTTCAATTGCGCGTCGATGATCGACTTGGCGAGCGGACCACAACCGCCGCAACTGGTGGCGCATTGCGTGGTCTTCTTCAGCGCGCCCAGTGTCGTCACGCCCGCCTTGACGGCATCGCAGATCGCCCCCTTGGACACGCTGTTACACGAGCAGACAAGGGCCGCGTCGGGCAGTGAATCGAGGCCGAAGCCTTTGGCCTTGCCGGCGCGCATCGGCAAGATCAGATCTTCCGGATGCTCGGGGAGCGGTCCCCCGTTCAACGTGAGCTGCAGCAGCGCGCCGTAGTCGGACGTATCGCCCACAAGGATGGCGCCGAGCGCGTATTTCCGGTCCGCGGAGACGACGAGCTTCTTATACACGCCGGCCGCCTCGTCGGTGAACAGGTAGTTCAGCGCGTCGGGTGTCGCGCCATGCGCATCGCCGATCGACGCGACGTCGACACCCATCAGCTTGAGCTTGGTGCTCATGTCGGCGCCGAGGAACTGCACCTCCTCGCCGATGATGTTGCGCGCCGTGACCTCGGCCATCTGGTAGCCGGGCGCGACCAGGCCGAAGGTCCGGCCCTGCCACAGCGCGCATTCGCCGATCGCGTAGATGTCCGGGTTGCTCGTGCGGCAGCGCGAGTCGATCTGCACCCCGCCACGCTCGCCGACCGCGAGACCGGCCGCGCGCGCGAGTTCGTCGCGCGGGCGGATGCCGGCCGAGAAGAGCACCAGGTCGGTCTCCAGATACGTGCCGTCGACGTACACGAGGCGATGACGGCGCTCTGTACCGTCGGTGATTTCTTTTGTGGCCTTTTGCAGGTGCACCTTGGCGCCGAGCGCCTCGATCTTGCGCTTGAGGAGTCGCCCCGCCGAGTCGTCGAGCTGCACGGCCATCAGGCGCGCGGCGAACTCGATGACGTGCGTCTCGAGCCCCAGATCCTGCAGCGCCTTCGCCGCCTCGAGGCCGAGCAGGCCGCCGCCGATCACTACGCCGACCTTAGACCGGCGCGCCGTGGCTGAAATCACCTCCAAGTCTTCTATCGTGCGATAGACGAAGCAATCGCGCCGGTCGTTGCCCAGCACGGGGGGTACAAACGGATACGAGCCGGTGGCGAGCACCAGCTTGTCGTAAGGCACGTCTTTGTAGCGCGCCGAACGCACGATCTTTTTCTGCGGATCGATGCTCAACACCGCATCGTTGAGGCGTAGCGTGACCTTCGAGTCCTGGAAGAACTTCTTCGGCGCGAGGCTTAGGTCATCGGCGGTCTTGCCCGAAAAGTAGCTCGTGAGCTGGACGCGATCGTACGCGGGCCGCGGCTCCTCGCAAAAGACGGTGATCTCGGCGTCTTGGGCGCGTTTCGCCAGGTGCTCGAGGAAGCGCTGGCCCACCATGCCATTGCCGATGACAACGACTTTCATGCGACTCTCAATTCGGGGACCGCGCCTGAATCCGTTTTGATCTGTGCAAGGCGCACGACTTCGCCGATGACGACGATCGCCGGGCTGCCCAATTGCCGGGCGCGCGCCGCACCCTCCAGCGTCTGCAGCGTGGCGACGACTTCCCGCTGGTTGCCGAGCGTGCCGTTTTCGATCACGCAAGCCGGCATCGAGGGCGACATGCCGGCCGCGCCGAGCTCATCGACGACGTGAGCGAGGCGTGCGACGGCCATGTAGATGACGAGCGTGGCGCCGCTGCGCACCAGCGCGTCCCAGTTCGGCTCGGCGCCGTCGCGGGTGTGGGCGGTGACGAAGGTCACGCCTCGCGCAAGATCGCGATGCGTGACGGGGATGCCGAGCGCCGCCGGAACGCCGATTCCCGCCGTGACGCCCGGAATCACTTCCACCTCGATGCCTGCCGCGAGGAGCGTTTGCAGCTCTTCGCCGCCGCGGCCGAAGACGAAGGGATCGCCGCCTTTTAGCCGGGCGACCTGCATGCCCTTCCGAGCATGCAGGATCATCAGCCGCTCGATGAATTCCTGCGACGTAGAGGTGCAGCCCCCGCGCTTGCCGACTTCGACCACGCGCGCATCCGAGCGTGCATGCGCAAGGCAACCGCGGCTCACCAGTTCGTCGATGAGGACGACGTCCGCGGCGCGTAGCACGCGCGCCGCCTTGAGCGTCATCAGCTCCGGGTCACCGGGTCCGGCCCCAACTAGGAAAACCTTGCCGCTCATTGATGATGACTCCCTCATGAAACCGGCGTCGGCACCACCACCAGAGAGAAAGCGGCACCGACGCCTTGGTCTCGGGTTCGCAACCTCTATGCCAGTGCTTCTGCCTTAAGTGGAGCGACTTTCGAGTCCTCAGGCGCACCACCGCGGTGCTCGCCTGCTCGCTTATGCACTCAAAAGCTTACGAGTAGGCACATGCGTCCTGCATGGTGGTGGCGAGAAAGCGATACACGACGGTCCAGGCCTCGCGCACGTCGGCGGTGAAGTCGCCGGCAAGCACATGCTCGAGCATGAATAGCAGCGCGACCTCGACGAGGCCGTAGTGGCGCGGCGCAACGCCGTACGCGGCATGGCGCTTCCCCAACTGCTGGACGGCGAGGCGGATGCGCTCCGGCCGTGAGAGCGATCCAATGGCGACGCTGACCATGGCCGTGAGATTGCGGCCCTGCTCTCGCAAGTCGTCGCGAAACAGGGGCCGGATCGACGGATCGAGGCTGAAAAGCTTGCCGTAGAAGAGCTCGGCGGCCGTGTCGCCGACCGGGAGCACGGCGCGCCACGAGCGCTGCACGAGGTCGACTTGCTGCGGCGTCATCGGTCCCCCTTTTGCGCGTGCACTCGCAATTCGCATGCCAAGAAGCAGCAGTGCGCGGGAACGCCTTGCGGCGCGCGTGCACCTTAAACTTACGGCATGCGCGAACCTCAAGCCCGGACGATTTACCTGAAAGACTACACGCCGCCCGCGTTCAAAGTGGATACGGTGGAGCTCGACGTCGAGATCCGAAAGGATGACGCCATCGTGAGCGCGAAGCTCGCCATCAGAAGGAATGCGCCCGGCCCGCTGATCCTCGATGGCGACGAGGTCGAGCTCGTCTCGCTGAAGCTCGACGGCCGCGACGTGCGCTACGAGCTCACGCCCGAGCGCCTGACCATCCCCGACGCGCCGGACCGCTTCACACTCGAGACGGTGAGCCGCATCGTGCCGCAGAAGAACACAAAGCTCGAAGGCCTGTACGCGACGAAGAACGGTTTCGTAACGCAATGCGAGGCCGAAGGCTTCCGCCGCATCACCTGGTTCATCGACCGGCCGGACGTGATGGCGAGATACACGACGACGGTGCGCGCCGACTACCCGGTGCTGCTCTCGAACGGCAACCTCGTGGCATCGGGCCCCGGCTGGGCGAAGTTCCATGACCCGTTCCCTAAGCCGTCTTACTTGTTCGCGCTGGTCGCGGCCAAGCTGGAGGTGCTGGAGGACGATTACCAGGGGAAGAAGCTCTACGTGTACGTCGAGCCGGGCAAGCTCGATCAGGCCGGCTGGGCGATGGATTGCCTAAAGCGCTCAATCGCATGGGATGAGAAGCGCTTCGGCCTCAAGCTCGATTTGGACCAGTACAAGATCGTAGCGGTCGGCGACTTCAATTCCGGTGCGATGGAGAACAAGGGCCTCAACATCTTCAACACGAAGTACGTTCTCGCGCGCGCTGATACCGCGACGGATGTGGACTACCTGAACATCGATCGGGTGGTCGCGCACGAGTACTTCCACAACTGGACNGGCAACCGCGTCACTTGCCGCGACTGGTTCCAGCTCTCGCTCAAGGAGGGCCTTACGGTCTTCCGTGACCAGGAATATGGAGCCGACACCTATTCGCGCGCCATGACGCGCATCCAGGAAGTGCGCGGCCTGCGCGCGGCGCAATTCCCCGAGGATGCCGGGCCGATGAAGCATCCGGTGCGCCCGCATTCATACATGGAGATCCGCAACTTCTACACCATGACGGTGTATGAGAAAGGCTCCGAGGTGGTGCGCATGCAGCACACGCTCCTCGGCGAAGAGAAGTTCATGGCCGGCATGCGCCTGTACTTCAAGCGCCACGACGGCCAGGCAGTCACGTGCGACGACTTCGTGCAAGCGATGCAGGATGCCTCCGGCATCGACCTCACGCAGTTCAAGCGCTGGTACGACGTTGCCGGCACGCCGACACTCGATTGCGAGGGCGCGTACGACAACGGCTCGTTCACGCTCACGGTGCGCCAGTCGACGAATCCGCCATTCCACATTCCTTTCCTGGTGAAGGTGGGCGATAAGGAGCAGCTTCTGCACGTAAAGAAACCGGAGGAGCGATTCACCTTCACCGGCCTCCCGGCGAAGCCGGTGCCCTCGCTTCTTCGCCGCTTCTCGGCGCCGGTGATACTCGATTATCCGTACACCGAAGCGGAGCTCCTGCATTTACTCGCGAACGACGACGATCCATTCAATCGCTGGGAGGCCGGCCAGCGCGTGGCGACGTCGGTCATCGTGCAGGACGGTGGCAAGCCGTCCCCCGCTTTTATCGAGGCCTTGCGACGCGTCCTTGATGACCCGGATCCGATGTTCGCCGCCGAGGTGCTCAACCTGCCGGCCGAGACTTTCCTCGCCGAGCAGCTCGAGATCGTCGATCCGGACGCGCTCCACGCGTCGCGCAATGCCCTGCGCAAAGCGATCGCATCGGCGCTGGAGCGGGACCTGCGCACGATCTACGAGCGGCTAGCGGTGAAGGGCCCCTATTCGCCCGATCCGGCCTCCATCGGCAGGCGGGCACTGCGCAACGCTGCCCTTGGCTACCTGACCGAGCTGGGCGACTGCGCGAGCGCCTACGGGCAGTTCCAGCGTGCTGACAACATGACCGACTCCCAGGCAGCGCTGACGGTGCTCGCGCAGATCGACTGCCCCGAGCGTGATAAAGCGCTCGAAGCGTTCTACGCGCGCTGGAAAAGCGAACCGCTGGTGGTCGACAAGTGGCTCACAGTCCAGGCCGGCTCTCGGCTACCGAGCACCTTGCAGAGGGTGAAAATCCTTCTCGCGCACCCCGCGTTCGACATTAAGGTACCGAACAAGGTGTATGCGCTAATCCGCACCTTTGCCGGCAATCACGTGAACTTCCACGCCGCCGACGGCTCCGGCTACGGCTTCCTTGCCGACCAGGTGATTGCCATCAATGCCTTCAATCCGCAGGTTGCGGCGCGGATGGCGCGCGGGTTCGATCGCTGGCGCAAGTTTGACGCGGCGCGACAAGCGAAGGCACGCGCCGCACTCGAGCGCATCCGCGACAGCGATGATCTAACACGGGATGTTGCGGAAATCGTCACGAAAGCGCTCGGCTGACGTTTCCCTAACAGTAATTTGCCCTTGAGCCCGCGGCGTGAGGCGATCAATCTCGCGGCGTGGGCTCGCCGGACATTACCTCGCGTCTATCGACTAGCGGCTCGCTGCTCGTCCGCTCCGGCATGGAGATAGGCCGGGTCCTCGACGCGATGCGCGAGGACGGCGCCACGCTAGCAGCCACGCTTTCGGCAGAGATGATGTTCCTCTCGCAGGTTCTCGAAGTCGACCCCGTCAAGGGGTACATTCGCCTCGCGTACAGTAACCATAAGCCGGCAAATGCGGCCGCGCTCGCTGCACCGAGGCTCACGCTGCGTTGCCAGCACCGCGGCGCCCAGTACGCGTTCGCCGGCGCCACGCCGCGCCACGTCTTGCACTCCGGCAAGCCTTTGATCCAGTGCGAGATGCCGAGCGTAATGCTCGCCATGCAGCAGCGGCGCGAGACGCGGCGCATCGCCATTCCGGCGCAGGCACCCGTCGATTGCGATGTTCGCATGGGGCCGCTCAGCTTCGAGGCTCGCGTGATCGACATCAGTCTGCAGGGCATCGGCACCCTCGTGTCGGACCCGACCCTACCCGTTTGCCCGGGCACGCGGCTCGAGCGGGTGCGTATCCGCCATCCGCAGCATGCGCCGGTCGAGGTCGACCTCGAAGTCCGCCACGTGACCCGCGTGACCCTCTCGGACGGCAAGCGCGCCACTCGCATTGGCTGCAAGATCATCAGCTCGCCGGAGAACCTGGAAGAACTGATTCGCCTTTTCATCATCGATTTGCAGTAGCAGAATCTCGCGGCAATGACCGCGCTCGTCGCCGCGACGGCTGCTTTCCTCCTCACGCATCTCCTCAGCGGGACGCCATTGCGGCCGAGGCTGGTGGCCGCCCTCGGCGAATGGCCGTACCGCGGCCTTTATTCGCTTGCCGCTTTCGCCACCCTTGGCGCGATGATTTGGGCGTACACGGGCGTACCGCGCGAGCCGCTATGGTCGCCGGTCCAGCTGATTTCGCTATTGGTCATGCCGCTCGCCTTCATCCTCATCGCCTGCGGCTACTTTCGCAATCCGACTATGGTGGGTGCCGATGGGCTGCTGAAGAGCGAGGAGCCCGCGCGCGGCGTCATCCGCATTACACGACATCCAATTATGTGGGGCGTGATGCTCTGGGCAGGCGCGCACGTGCTGGCACGCGGCGACGCGAAGGGGCTCGTTTTCTTCGGCGGCCTGTTCCTTGTCGCGTTGCTCGGCACGGTCAGCATGGACCGGCGCAAGCGTGCGAACCCGGATTTCGTCCGCTTCCTGACCGTGACATCTCATGTGCCGTTCCTCGCCATTGCACAAGGCCGCAATCATGTCGCCTGGCAGGAGGTCGGTTGGTTGCGCCCAATCATCGGTGTCATCGCGTTCGCGATTTTCCTCCTCGCGCATCGGTGGTTATTCGGCGTGTCGCCATTCTAAAAAACCTCGGAAGCAAGTAATTCGCTAGCCGTGATGAGATGCGCGGATGGAACTTATTCCGCGCGGAAATAGTTATCGCGCGCTCGGAATTTAGCGCTTAGGTCGTGAAGAACCGCATAGCGCATCGCGCGCGCGCCCTCCAGCATGGATTCGTCCTGACATTTCCTGACGACGGAGCCATGCGACTCACAACCACAACCAAATTCGCGTTACTGCTCGCCACGACCGCCGTTGCGCCGACGACAGACGCACAGCATCGAGCGCTCGTCATCGGCCAATCGGCCGCGCTCACCGGCAGCCAGGCGGAATTCGGCCGCGACATGCGGGACGGGGCGCTCGCCGCCTTCGAACGCGTGAACCGCAAGGGTGGCATCCAGGGCCGTCCGATCGAGCTCGTGACGCTCGACGACGGCGGAGTCGACGCCAAGGCGAAGGAAAATTCCGCGCGCCTCATCGAACAGCAGAAGGCGCTCGCGCTCTTCGGCTACATCTCGCGCCCCAGTTCGGTTGCCGGCGCGAAGTTGGCGAGCGAAGCGAAAGTGCCGTTCATCGGCCCCTTCTCCGGCACGCCGGCGCTCTACAAATTCGACCGCTACGTCTTCACCATCCGGGCGAGCTACGACGAGGAGCTCGCCGGCATGGTGAACCAGCTGGTGACCAACGGGTACCGCAACGTCGGCTTCGCCTACCTGAACGACGCGCGCCAGGTGAACGTGCCGCTGGTGGAAAAGCTACTCGCCGACCACGGACTGAAGCCTGCAGTGCTAGTCGGCCTCGACCGCAGCTCCGGCGAGGCGACGCAGCAGGCAAAGGAGCTCGCCGCCGCGAACCCGGACGTGCTGCTCGCCCTCGCCAACAACGTACCGCTCGGCGGACTGATCCGCGAGGCGCGAAAGCAGGGCAACAGCACGCCGTTGTGGATTGTGTCCTTCGTCGACAGCAAGGGCCTCGTCAAGGAGCTCGGCCCGCTCGCCCAAGGGCTCGTGTTCGCGCAGATTGTCCCGCTTCCGACGCGCCGCACGCTGCGAATCGTGAAGGAATACCAGCAGGACTACGCGGCGCGATTCCCGAACGCGCCGTTCTCCTTCACCAGCCTCGAGGGCTATATCGCCGCGCGCACACTTGCCGAAGGCTTGCGCCGTGCCGGCCCTGGCGCGACGCGAGAGAGCCTGGTGCGCGCGCTGGAGAGCATCCAAGACTTCGATCTCGGCGACTACTTCATCAATTTCAGTGCGAAGAGCCACAACGGCTCGCGCTTCGTCGACCTGACGATCGTCAACAAAGAGGGACTATTTCTCAATTGATTATCGATACCCACCTCTACAATCGTCGTATGAGATGCGCGCTGTCCGCCTTGTTTCTCGCGACGTTTGCCTCCACGGCAGTGGCGTGGCCAACAAAACCGGTCACGCTCGTCGTGCCGTATCCGCCGGGCGGCGGCACCGACGTCATCGCGCGCATCGTGCAGGAGCCCCTCGCGAAGCAACTCGGCCAGCCGGTTCTCATCGAGAACCGGGGCGGGGCCGGCGGCTCGATCGGCACGGCCGTGGTGGCAAAGGCGGCGCCCGATGGCCAGACGCTGCTCTTCACACTGTCCTCGCACACCATCAACCCGGCCATCTATCACGACCTGCCGTTCGATACCGAGCGNGATTTCAGCGCCATCACGCAGGTCGCGTCATTGCCGCAGCTCTTCGCGGTGAATTCCGCTACGCCTTTCCTGAGCTTCCGCGAGCTGGTCGCCTATATCAGGGCGAATCCGCGCAAGCTCGACTATGGTTCCGTCGGCGTCGGCTCGCCGAGCCACATGGCGGGCGAACTCCTAAAGCTGCAGCTCGATGCCGACATGGTGCATGTGCCCTACCGC
>C688J18823_10000699_pt1 | contig 19838 bp, 16 predicted proteins | sample HopSoiMetagenom1_FD_18823 | JGI IMG/M metagenome (IMG submission 18823) | reverse complement strand
TCCTGATAAATATCAAGGCTGTGCACCACTCACAATAACGTTCTCCGACTCCAGTCAATCCAATAAAATAAAAGAACCTCTTGTAAAATGGGAGTGGGATTATGGTGATGGCCAAAAAGAAACGGTTACAAATAAAGGACCTCAAGTACACGTCTACACCACTGCAGGCGTGTATTTGGTACAATTAATCGTAACAAATAAAAACGGTTGTAAAGATACTTCCTACCAAGTGCAAATAGAAGTAGGAGACGCGAAGGGAATTACATTTACTGCATCTCCAACAGTTGTTTGTCCGGGTGATTCAATACTTCTTACCAATACAACTGTTAACAAAACAGGTATTGATGGTTGGCATTATTCAAGTAACGGCGATCTATTCTCCCATTGTGCAGATCTAGATGTGATCAAAGTAGCATTTGATGATAGTACCGGTATTCGAAATATTATTCTTACCGGTGACTATAACGGATGTGTCTCGAACTCTGCACCTGTTGCAATAAATGTGAAAGGTCCGATTGCGCAAATTGGACATAAACAAACATGCGGTCCTGTTACGCGTTTTCAGGTCGACCTGGATAACTTTAAAAGTGGATTGGTATCAAAATATTCCTGGGATTTTGGAGATAGTACAAAGTTAGATACGGTAGGATATATGAAGATTACCCATACATACACAAAAACGGGTGATTATAAAGTTGTATTGACAGCAACGAATGATACCTCTATGTGTAAGGCATCTAAGGATTCCGTTATTATTCATATTCGTGACATTGAAGCAAAATTTACTTTACAAAAAGAATTGTGTATAGAGAAATCATATGTACTGGATGGTAGTGCATCTAAAGATGTAACAGCAGAATGTTTTAGAGGTTATTCCTGGATATTTAGTGATACACTTAAACGACCAATTACTTTTAATTTACCGACAGCTACTACAAAATTTGCTTCTACCGGAAATCAAACCGTTAGTTTAATTGTAACGGATATTAATGGTTGTAAAGATACTTCGGTTACACCTGTTAAATTATATAAAGTTATTTCTAATTTTATTGTAAGTAAAAATCCAATTTGTTTACCGGCAACTGTAGGTTTTAAAACGATAAGAGTAGCTCCTCCATTAACATTAGCGGATACAACAATTGCTTCTTGGACCTGGAATTTTGGAGATGGAAGTAGTGTGCTTACAATTCCAGGAACACTGGGTGATACGACACATTTGTACACCACTGCACCACTTAATGACACCACAAGAGTTTCATTGGTTGTAACAGATGCATTGGGTTGTTCAAACACAGATACGTTGGATCTTTTTATATACAGACCAAAAAGTTCAATTTCCCTGACATCCAATCATCCCACATCACCTAAAAATAATATTTGCTTAGGAGAAGTTGTTAGTGTAGATGCATTGGATGACATCTCACATGGTTCCAGTTTAAAATTTGAATGGACAATGGGAGATGGTTCTCCTATAAATACAAATAAAGCCTTCAACTATACGTATACTTCAGCAGGCACCTTTCCTGTCAATTTAAAATTTACGGAAGTCGCTACGGGTTGTGTCGGAAATTTATCAAACACTGTTAAAGTACAGGATTATCCAATAGCTTATTTTTCAAGTGACCCAAGTGATAAAGATGTACTGTGTTCGCCAAGGGTTGTTAACTTTAAAGATAGTTCTGTTACAATATTGGGTTCTCCTGTAACAACCTGGCATTGGGATTTTGATAATGGTGTAACTGCAGATAGTCTATCAGCGGCCAGTACAACATTCGCAAAAAGACCTGCAGCATACCATGTTGTTTTAGTTGTCGGAACAAGCTTTGGTTGTAAAGACACTACATCAAAAGATTATTTAGTAGTTGGCCCTGAAGGGCAATATGTCGTAACGCCAACCAAAGGCATTTGCCGTGGTGATGAAGTTACATTTACAACCTCTAATTTAATAGATGTTAAATCTTATATCTGGGATTTTGGGGATGGGGTGAAAATCACAAAAACAACTGCGGGAACAACAACGCATATCTACTCCTATGTTCCGGCTTCAGGAAAAATATCGGTATTCCTTATTTTACAAGATGTGAATCAGGTTTGTGAATTACCTATTCCAATTGATCTGGAGATTCACAATATAAAATCTGATTTTACAGTGAGCGATGCAACTCCTTGTTTAAATAGCACTGTATTATTTAAAAATACTTCCATTAATGGCGATTCATTTGATTGGACATTAGGAGACAATACAACATCTACTGCTAAAGATTCAATTCTTCATCAGTACCTCAACACAGGAAAATTTGACATTACATTAATTACAAAAAATGATTCTGTAAGTTGCAGAGATACGCTGACAAAAACGGTTGAAGTATTACCATTACCGCTTGCTTCATCTAAAGGAGATTCGATTTGTCCAAATACAGACGGACACCTATTCGCTTATCCAAATCTTCCGCAATTTAAATATAGTTGGGTACCCACCACATTTTTAGATAATCCAACTAGCCCTACACCAACAGCTATTGCACCATTAAAATCCGTAACCTATACAGTTACTGTTATGGATACCAATAGCTGTGTTTTACAGGTGCCAACACAATTATATATTATACCGCCAATTGTTGATATCGCTTATGATACAAGCATTATTGTAGGTGATAGTATTCGCTTACCAATTAGCAACTTTGGAGGAAGTATTAAATTTACCTGGACACCAACTGAAGGATTAAGCTGTTTACAATGTACACGGCCAATAATACAACCATTGCATGATATTGTCTATACTGTTTACATGCAGGATATAAAAAATTGTTCGGATGGTAATGGTGTGTTCAATATCCATGTTAGACCAACTACCTTTATTAAAGTGCCAACTACATTTACACCCAATGGTGATGGTAACAATGATATCATTTATGTGAAAGGTTGGGGTATCAAGGATTTGATTAGCTTCCAGATTTATAATCGCTGGGGAGAGTTAGTGTTTGAAACAAGTGAACTAAGTGAAGGCTGGAATGGATTCTATAAAGACGTACTTCAAAACAACGATGTATATACGTATAAAGTGAAAGCTCTTGATTACTTTGATAAAACACAAGAATTAGATGGGCATATTAGCTTGATGCGATAAATAAAATTAAATTATATCTTAAAAAAGAGGATTATCAATTACTGATAATCCTCTTTTTTGCTTAAAATTAAAATGGATAGAAAGCAGTAAAGCAATTAAAATGTTTATCATCGGATTTAATAAACAATAAGGTTCAACAAGATACCGTTAATCATCAAAATACTGCCTTTAGCTAAGTTCAGGAGACACGCTCCCATTTATTGCTGATAATGTTGTTATTTAGTACACCCATTAACGCATATTGAGATATTCTGCTGAACATGAATAAAAAAATTAACCTCCTCTTTTTCTTCGTTTTTCTAATCGGTTCAACCCATATTTTTGCACAAAAGGATTCTAGTAATTATTCTCCAACAAGCCGTGGAAGATTTATGTTGGGTGGTGATGTTAGAGCAGGATCTCAGAAAAATGAAACCTACAAGCTCAAAACGTTTTCCGTTTTAGCTTCTCCAACGATTGCTTATTTTTTATTGAAAAATTTGGCGATAGGATTAAACATAAACTACGGATATCAAAATTCCAATAAAAGTGAAATTGTTATGGAAGATGTAGCTGTTGGCGCTTTTTTACGATATTATCTTCGTTTTAAAAGACATGGGTTTTTTGCAGAAGGGATTGGTCAATATGGGGAATCAAGAATAACGTATAAATATCCCGATCCCTTGCATTTTCATGCAAACTCAGAATCCTCATTCGGACAATTTTCATTTGGTGGTGGTTATTGTTATTTTCTGAATAAGAATGTTTCGATTGAAGCCTTATATCAATACAATAAGCGCAACATCAATGAAAAAACATTTCCAGTTAAAGGGAACGTCCAAACCATTATGGTTGGATTGCAATTTTATTTTTAACCATCATCACCGTTCAACAGTATAGGTTTAATTTAAAGACTACAATAAATGTTCATATCAATCCGCACACATAAAATATTTTTGACGGTATTACTCCTTGTTATGGTGGCTATACCCACATTCTCTCAAAAGGATTCAACAAAATACATACAAACAAACAAAGGGAAATTCTTAGTTGGTATAAATGCGAATTTTTATGCAAACAAGGACGGAACAGAAGGTATTAAATCACTCATATTTCAAGTAGAGCCCCGAATCGGTTATTTTCTATTTAGAAATTTTGCTGTAGGATTAAAAGGAAACTATAATTATGAACGCACGAATTATAATTACTATAATGAAAAATATGTTTCTAATGAATTCAATGCCGGGCCATTTGCCCGGTATTATTTACGCTATAGAAACCATGGATTATTTGGCGAAGTAGCTTATTCGTACGGCAAAAATATAGCAAGGATTACTGAATACATGCCTGGAATTTTTCCCAATTTTATTAAAATAACAACGGTATCCAACAGCTATTCTTTTGGAGCAGGTTATTGCTATTTTGTTGCTAAAAATGTATCACTTGAATTGTTGTATCAATTCCAAAAAGCAACAGTCTCTGACCAATGGAGTAGTGGAAATAATAGTTTTCCATTCACTAAGCAGCAAATAAATAATAATATCGTGACGCTCGGTTTTCAATTTTATTTCTAACCTCAGCCCAGTATCTCAATTAATTTTTCACACGATTCAATGCCAATGCCTTTAACATCCAATCAGGTAAGGGTTGTAAAGCATCTCGTTTACGCAAATCCAAATACCATCCTAGTTTTTTAAGAATAGGAATCTTTTTTGTTTCCACAAATTCAATCAATGTACCATCCGGATCTTCAACATAGCTAAAGTGACCGGCAGCTTCACCCATGTCAAATTTTTCTCCGCTATCTACTGTAAATGGATACCCATTTTTTTCGCACAGCGCTTTCATTGCTTGTTGGTTGGTAATGTCGAAGCATAAATGAATAAAACCTAGATCTCCCCAGAAACGATTTTCAAATATGTGACGTGGTGCTCGTCCTTCTATTTGCACCAATTCAATTTCACTTTCACCCAGTAATTTTGAAAATGCACCGACACGAGGTTTGCTATGTTTCAACAATACACGTCTCACGTTGTGATTACCACTGGGCAGGTTTTTAAAGTCTTCAAACACACCGTTTTTATCATACACAACGGTATCGTATCCTAAAATAGTAGCATAAAATTTTTTGGAATGTTCTATATCTGTAACACCAATCATACAACCTGCAGGACCGCCTGTTAACTGTTTGCCATTGCCAAACCAGGAGTCACTTTTTACAATTTGAAATAAATTATTCCAGGGATCACGTAAATAAAATGTTTCGTTTCCTCCAGCATCCACTGTTACTCCACTCACAAGAGTTACATTTTTTGATTTTAAAAATTCATAGGATCCTTTAACATCACTTGTTTTTATGCGTGTGCAAAAAATGCCCAGATCACCAAGTTGTATTTCAAAGGAAGGAGGGACTGGGGTACGACTGGTATACTGCCATATTTCAAAACCACCTCCGCCTTTCATATTTACAGCAAGGATGGCATGACGCTGATGTGGTTTACCACCTGTATAAGGCAGCATTAAATTTGCTTCTGCGGCTTCTTCAAAAATTGGGATGTCCATACCGAAATGTTGACGATACCATTTAAATGCCTCATGTACATTTGGAACGCCAATTCCCATTTGCTGAATGCCAGCAATGGTAGGCAGTACAGTGCTTTTTTTTGAAGTTGTCATTTCTTTTTCTGCTGTTGCTAGTGTCATATAGTGTTCTATTTAATAGCATAATCCTGAAAGGATTAAAGCTCCATTATATAATCACGAAGTGATTACTCCGCTTTTTGTTTTTTTATTAATTTGGAAAAAAGTGTTGGAAAAAAACGTTTGATCCAAATGGCACGTAATTCTTTTCCTCCAATAAAAATTTCCTCTTTCTCTTTTTCTACTCCTCTTATAATCTGTTCAGCACAGGCTTCAGCGCTTAAACCTTCTTCTGTGCTGGGATCCATTTTGTTGTGTTTTTCGCCGCTGCTTGTTACTGCATTCACGGAAATATTGGTTTTTATTTTGCCCGGACAAACCATCAATACCTTAATATGATCTTTATCTACTTCCATTCGCAGCGATTCAAAAAAGCCATGCAAAGCATGTTTAGAAGCTGAATAGGCAGAACGGAAATAGAACCCAAATTTACCAGAAATACTGCTAATAATTATGAATTGACCTGCTTGTTGTTTCAAAAAATAGGGCAATACACTTTTTGTTAAAGCCACCGTACCAAAAAAATTGACTTCCATAATTTTTCGGTCAATATCGATGGGAGCATCTTTTGTTAGTGATCGCTGACTGATACCTCCATTATTGACAAGGATATCAATTTGCCCAAATCTCTGTATGACCTGTTGTGTAAGTGAATCAATATGAGTTGTAGTTGTTAAATCAAGTGGTAAAATGAAGATGCGATCCTCAGAGATATTCAAGGCCTTTTTTACACGCTCTAATTCTTCGATGCGACGAGAGGAAAGCACCAGCTTAGCACCCTTTTTTGAAAAAGTCTTAGCAAGCGCTTCTCCAATACCAGAAGAAGCCCCCGTAATCCATACAACTTTATTGTGAAATATATTCATCCCCACAAAAATAGCTTAATTTTTTATATTAGTTTTGTCTCGTCCGCCGACTTGCCCGCCGAAGCCTTTCAGTTTATGTTAAAGCTTCAGTTGATGATGGGCGTAGGTGGGAGCGTTTAAATGAAACATTTTTTACTTATTTATTTACCAAGATGAAGCTTACATCCTTATTTAAAATAAAAAATCAACTTTTTTTAATACTCATTGTCCTGTTTACATCCTGCTCCACCTCAGATTCGACGATCATACCGGATAATGTCCTATCAAAAGAGGAAATGGCTGGTGTATTGGCAGATGTACACATTTTGGAAGCGGCAATGAACCTGAATATTTCAAATGCAATACAATCAGAAAATGATAACCGTGAAGAAACAGTGCTTTCTATATTGAAAAAAAATGGCGTAACGAAAGAAAAATACGAGGAGAGCTTCCGTTTTTATAGTGAACACCCCAAATTATTTGCTGAAGTATACAAATTAATTCTGAGTAATTTGAGTGAATTGCAGGCGAAAACCGCTAATGAAAAAGATACAACTAATGTAAAGGATAGTGCTATAAAAGATAGTATTAAACCGGATCCCAAGAAACTAATTAAGTTAAAAAAAATAAGACTCCCTAGGCCAAAACCTTAACCTCTGCTATTGTAATGCTTGGAGCTAAATCTTTTAAATATTGTTTAGCTGTATGTCTGATGGCTTCTTCCAATGAGATAAACTGATAATGGGGAAATACGGATAAAATTTTACGGTTAGAAAAACGACTCACCCGATGTGCAGAACGCGCTGTTTCCTTCGTAATTAAAGGTGTTGCACCCGTAAGGAGCTGCCTTATTTTTTCAGCTTTCCAGGCAAAATCACTCAAAAATTTTCCGGCTTTGATTGAAGATTTAGGTTTTCCAAATGCTGTATGAATCAGATCGAAATACTGACGAAATGAACTGTTTTCAGCATTTAAAATAAAACGCTGCTTGCTGATATCACTATCCATTAATTTAATCATCAAGGCGCTAACATCTCTAACATCTACAAATCCATTTACGCCATCGGTATAAAAACGAATTCCCTTATATGCTTTGCTAAACATATTAGAGCTACTTTGCTGCCAGTTGCCACCTCCGATAATTAATGAAGGATTTACAATAATAACATTCAAGCCTTCTTCTGCGGCCCGCCATACTTCACGTTCCGCTGCATATTTGCTGAGCGCATAATTGGAATGATCTGGTGAAGCTTTCCAAAACATGTTTTCGGTAATGATGGGATTGTGCTCCTCTCTACCTAATGTTGCAATGGAACTAACATGACAGAATTTTTTGATGCCTTTTGTTAAAGCGGCATTTACCAAATTAGCGGTGCCTTCCACATTCGAATACATCATCTCTTCCTGATGTTTGGACTCAAAAGAAACCATAGCGGCACAATGGTAAACATAATCAATCCCATCGAGCACTTTTAGTAAGGAGTAAACATCCAGCAAACTGGCATCTACCCATTCTATTTGATTAAATAAATGTTTGGATGAAGAGGTGTAATAGGAGAAAACTTTTTCAACATTTTGGAGGTTACTTTGCTTACGTTTTATCGCACGCACCTTTTTGCCCGACCTTAAAAGATCGTATAGCAAATGACTTCCAACTAATCCTGTGCCTCCTGTTACTAAAATCATAAGATATAATTACGTCATGCGAATTTACTCAATTATTTAATAACCTATATGTGTTTTATTATCTTTGCCATTCAAAGAAAAGAAATGAAAAAGAATTTTGTTGAAGAATTGAAATGGAGAGGTATGCTGCATGATATCATGCCTGGCACGGAAGATTTGCTGAATAAAGAATGCGTAAGCGGTTATATAGGCTTCGATCCAACAGCAGATTCATTAGGTGTTGGAAACCTGGTGCAAATTATGACCTTGCTGCATTTTCAACAGGCGGGCCATAAACCCATTGCCTTGGTTGGTGGTGCCACGGGTATGGTGGGCGATCCTTCCGGAAAATCGGCAGAACGGAATTTACTGGATGAAAAAACATTGCAACACAACCTGGATTGCCAACGCAGACAATTGGAAAAATTCCTGGATTTTAACTCCGGAGAAACATCCGCAGAAATTGTAAATAACTACGATTGGTTCAAAGGTTTTTCATTTTTGGAATTTATTCGTGACATAGGTAAACACATCAGTGTAAATTATATGTTGGCAAAGGATTCTGTGAAAAGCCGACTGGAAAATGGAATGAGCTTTACAGAGTTTAGTTATCAATTGGTACAAGGTTTTGATTTTTTTTATTTATGGAAGAATAAAAATGTTAAACTACAAATGGGTGGCTCCGATCAGTGGGGTAACATTGTAACAGGTACCGAACTGATACGCCGGAAGGCAAGCGGAGAGGCGTATGCATTGACAACACCCTTGATAAAAAAAGCAGATGGAAGCAAGTTTGGAAAAAGTGAAAGCGGAAATATTTGGTTGGATCGAACAAAAACATCGCCGTTTAAATTTTATCAATTTTGGTTAAATGCAAGTGATGAAGATGTGAAAAATTACATTCGTATTTTTACATTGTTTACGAAACATGAAATTGAAACATTGGAGGTAGCACAAGCTGCATCGCCCCATTTACGTACTATGCAAAAAGCATTAGCAAAAGATATTACAACAAGGGTGCATTCAGCTGCAGATTATGAAGCAGCATTTGCAGCAACAGAAATATTTTTTGGAAAAGGAACACTGGAAGATTTAAAAGAAATTTCCAAGCGTAATGATTTTCATGAAATCATGAGCGATGCAGGGGTTACATCGTTTAATCTCCTGAGGTCAGAATTATTTAATGGCGTTAATATTATTGAGTTATTGGTTGAAAAGACAAATGCGTTTCCAAGTAAAGCTGAGGTTAAACGCTTAATTCAAGCGGGAGGGTTATCAATGAATATGTCAAAGGTTACCGATTTGGAAATAAAAATCAATCAAGAACATCTATTAAATAATAAATGTATTGTTTTCAAAAAGGGAAAAAAGGACTTTTTTAAACTTGATATACTTGATAATCCTGAAATTAATGTGCTCAAGTTTGCTTGATGAATTTTCTCAGCGGAGTATAATGTCTTCTAAATTATGTAAATTCTATGTGCCTATGTGTTCAATTTTAACCACATAGGCACATAGTTCTAGATTTAAAATTATAAATTTCGGGGATATACGGAGCTCGTTCGAAACTACAACACTAGTAGATTACATCCTCTCACATCACTCGCATCAAATCTTCCCAGCACTTCAAACGTACCATTAGAAAAGGTTTTTCCAAGATCCTGTGTAGCAATAAACGCACAGGAATTCACATTCGCCAGATCAATGATATTGATCCCGCCTGTTTTATTTTCAGATTGAAAAGAGAAGGGATCATTTGCATCGCGTATGAATATGCGCATCCAGGGCGGACAAGCAAATCGTCCTTCGCCTTTGGAATAAGCCTGGGATAAGAGTTCCGTCATGCCATATTCACTGTGAATACTGGAAACACCAAAACTTCTGCATAATACCTGATGCAATTCTTCCCGTATCATTTCTTTGCGTTTTCCCTTCATACCACCGGTTTCCATAATAAGGGTATGTTGTAAGGGTTGTTGATGTTGTGCTGTATATAATTCTGCCAGATCCAATAAAGAATAGGCAACACCCAATAAAATGGTCTTTTGTTTCTTCTGTTCCAGTTGTGCTAACTTGCTGAGGAGTTCCGCATGATTATGCAGGTAAAAGCCACTGTCTGAGTTTGCGCTTAGCTTGATTAAGTCCTCCGCCATATAAATCAATGAGGAACCCTCCCGTTCCAGATAGGAGGGGAGAAGTGCCAGTATGCAGTAATCGCGTATGTTGCCATAAAACAAGTGAAACGCACGGCGGTAACTTTCTTCGTACAGACTTAAATCGCTTACAAAATGCTTGCTTTGCTGCATGCCGGTGGTGCCGCTACTCGTAAACACTACTTGCACGGTATCGTTTCCACTAATAAGTTCATGGCTTTTGAATAGTTCTATTGGTAAAAATGGAATTTGCCCGATGTTTTGAACATTTTCAGCTTCTATTCCCAATGTTTTCAGGTATTGCTGATAAACAGGGTTGGTTGCAGCCTGGTAATGAAATACGAGCAGGGCCTGCTCCTGAAAAGCAGCCTCGTTTTGTATAGTAAAAATGGAATTGATTAATGGTTTCAAGTGATGCAATAAGGTAGATAGGATGCGTTTAAAATTGTTTTCCCAAAAATAATTATTAATTTTAGGTTCTCAACACGAATTCATGAAGCAATTATCTTATTTGGCCTTGTTTATCATTTTGACTTCCTCCCTGGGTTGTATCAAGGAAAAACAATTTCCGAGAGAGCCAATCATTGAATTTCAGGATTTTATAAATTATGTGAGTCCAAGAGGAACTGTGGATTCAGCCGATTGCATTATCAAATTTACCGATGGTGACGGGGATGTTGGTTTAATGGAAGGGGATACCAGTTCACCGGCTAATTTGAGATTGAAATATTTGTATAAAAATTTAACAGATGGTAAATTCTATCCTATGGATGGTATTGATTCTACTACGGTTTTAGACACCTTGTATTTTGATTACAGAATACCCAACCTTACACCTGATGGTCAGTATAAAGCCCTGGATGGTAGCATAAAAGCTAAATTCAGAACCAGCCCTGTATTCTACCCGGGTCATAAAGTGGTTAAATTTGAAATTGTTCTGAGGGATAGAGCCGGAAATAAGAGCAATATGATAACCACAAATGAGATCACCCTTCCGTAAGCGGTGAATAAGGTTTTAAGAATTTCCGTTCCAATTCTGTTGAATGGAAACACTATCGCTTAATTGAGGAGAAGGTAATTCTTCCTCCGGATGAGGCAGTTCTTTAAAGGATTCAATTATTTTAACCATATCTTTTTCCAGTTCCTCACGATGTGCGGCACGTGTCCAGGTAAGGATTTGATAAAATTCGTAGGGGCTTTCAATAACAGCAAATTTATAAAACACTTCGTTTTCTTCCAGTTTTCCGGTTACATCTGATATCAATGCTTTGTTGCCATTGATTTCCTGACGTCCTGGAATACTGAATTTTCCGTTTTTTATACTTTCTGAAAAACCTTGTGAGGAAATGTTATTGTAATACGTATCCAAATTAAAATTCAAGTCGTAATTCTGCATGGTTACCTTTTTTTCATCAATAACAATTGCATAAATATCTTTCTCCAGATTTTGGTATTGAAGCGAAGCATCTTTTTGAATATCGCTGCAAGCCTTCATGTAAGTAGGCATTAGGATAGAATACTTTTTGTGTACAGTCACTTCTGTAAAAGTAGTTTCCTTATTGCAAGAAAAAATAAAAAGAGGGAAAACTAAAAAAAGGATTTTTTTCATCGGATGTTATTACAAAAACAAATTTACAGGAAAAAATTCCAATAAAAAAAATTCCTGCCCTTCTATTAAGGGCAGGAATTATGATAAAAGATGTTAAAAAACTACTGCGTAGGCCGTAGCTTTAGCGAAGGCCTAGAGTGTTCCTCTTTTCGCTTGTTCACGCTCGATGGACTCAAATAATGCTTTGAAGTTACCTGCTCCAAAGCCTTTTGCTCCCATACGTTGAATGATTTCATAAAATAAAGTAGGACGGTCTTCCACAGGTTTCGTGAAGATCTGAAGTAAATAACCTTCTTCGTCCGCATCTACCAATATGGAGAGTCTTTGTAATTCTTTTATATCTTCCTTCATGATGTCCATGTGAACTCCCAGACGTCTTGGAATATCATCGTAGTAAGCCTGAGGTGGTGGTGGCAAAAACTCAATACCACGTGCTTTAAGCTCGGCTACTGTTTTAATAATATCATCTGTTGCTAAGGCAAGATGTTGCACACCGGCACCTTCATAAAAATCGATGTACTCTTCAATCTGCGATTTTTTCTTTCCTTCAGCAGGCTCGTTAATAGGAAATTTAATACGCCCGTTTCCGTTGCTCATTACTTTACTCATTAAAGCAGAGTATTCAGTCGTAATTTGTTTATCATCAAAACTTAGGAAGTTTACAAAGCCCATAACTTTTTCATACCACTCTACAGTAGCGTTCATTTGGTTCCAGCCTACATTGCCCACCATGTGATCAATGAATTTTAAGCCAACAGGAGCTGGATTATAATCGCTTTTCCATTCTACAAATCCAGGTAGGAAAAGTCCTTTGTAATTTTTACGCTCTACAAATAAGTGAACGGTTTCACCATAGGTATAAATACCTGAACGTACTACTTCACCATGCTCATCTTTTTCAACAGTAGGTTCCATAAATGGTTTAGCACCACGTTTCACCGTTTCTTCAAATGCCTTGCGCGCATCTTCCACCCATAAGGCGATCATCTTTACACCATCTCCATGTTTTTTTACATGCTCTCCAATAGGAGATTCGCTGGTCAATGCCGTCGTTAAAACAAGGCGTATCTTGTCTTGCTTTAATACATAGGAAGTGCTGTCTTTTGATCCGGTCTCTAACCCTTTGTATGCATAGGATTGATATCCGAATGCTGTTTTGTAATAATGTGCAGCTTGTTTTGCATTCCCTACATAAAACTCAACATAATCGGTCCCTAATAAAGGAAGGAAATCTTGCGCTCCTTCAAATATTTTTTCCAAACCGTACTCTACATTTTTTATCTCTTTTGACATGATTTCTTTTTTATTAATTTAAATTTTTATGTAATTCCTGATAGCTATCGGGATAATATGTAATTCGTTTTGCTTTTTATTACTGTTAGACCACATCGCCATACTTAAGGCTCTTAAATTATTCATTTTTATAAATTATTTTTCCATTTGGCTTACTGCGTAGGCCGAAGCCTCCCAGCTTACGTTAAAACTTCAGCTGGCGATGAGCGAAGGCCTATTCTACCCAGCTTTTATAATATTTCCCATCATCAATTCCCATCGCTGCTTCTGTGACCATAAGCGGACGAAAAGTATCCACCATCACTGCTAATTCTTCTGTATCTTTTTGCCCGATACTACGCTCCATTGCCCCTGGTGCCGGTCCATGCGGAATACCTTTTGGATGCAATGTAATGTGACCTTGTTTAATATTATTACGGCTCATAAAATCACCGTCCACGTAATACAATACCTCATCACTATCAATATTGCTGTGATTATAAGGCGCTGGTATTGCTTTTGGGTGATAATCATATACTCTTGGACAGAATGAACATACCACAAAAGCTGGTGTTTCAAATGTTTGGTGAACCGGAGGTGGTTGATGCACGCGACCTGTTATCGGTTCAAAATTATGTATGCTGAAACCATAAGGAAAATTGTAGCCATCCCATCCAATAACATCAAAAGGGTGTGTAGCATAAACTACTTCATGCATCATTCCTTCTTTTTTTATTTTGATGATAAAATCTCCTTTTTCATCATGCGTTTCTATTGTTTCTGGTAATTTAAAATCACGCTCACAAAATGGAGAATGTTCCAGCAATTGTCCGGATGAATTTTTATAACGTTTCGGCGTGTAATACGGATGATGAGATTCCACATAAAAAATGCGGTTGTCAGCGGTATTGAATTCCATTTGATAAATCATTCCTCTTGGAATAATTAAGTAATCGCCATATTCAAATGGAATATTACCCATAAACGTGCGCAAGGTTCCACTGCCTTTATGTATAAATAGTAACTCATCCGCATCTGCATTTTTATAAAAATAGGTTTTCATGGATTGACGCGGTGCGGCCAAACCAATAATACAATCACTATTCAACAGCATGGCTTTACGGCTTTCCAGGAAATCATCAGCCGGAGCCAACTCAAAGCCTTTTAAAAGCAATGCTTTGATGTTTTTTCCAATCGCGATGCGTGGCGTAACATCATAGGATTTTACAATTTCTTTTACCTGTGTGGGGCGATGGGTATGATAAAGCAACGAAGAATGTCCGTGAAAACCTTCCGTACCAAACAATTGCTCGTAATAATAGCCGCCAGCGGGCTTTTCAAATATGGTGTGTCGTTTTTGAGGAATCTTCCCCAAGCGATGATAAATAGGCATGATAAAATGTTATAATTGGTGAAAAACTAATAAAACTGTGGTGTACAGCAAAAAATCAAGTAATGAGAATTACTCTGGGTTACGCTTTGTGATGCGTTTGATATCAATGATAAATGCTTTGTTGGAAAATTTCATTACCAGTGTATTTTTAACAAAAATAATGGTTTTTGGTTAGATATGAAAGGATTTTTTGGCAAAGAATGATATTAAATTATGGGTCGGAGGCACATTTGCGAAAAATCTGGAACGTATTAATACTGGAACGTATTAATATAAGTGTACGACCCCTATGGGGTCGGGGAAATCCAATTTGTCTTTAAATTCTACAAAGGTGTGATCCCGCTGGGATCATTGCTAAATTTACCAAATTGTCCACTGACCCCAGAGGGGTCGTACACTTCGCGCTTTTCCTTTCTTTTCAACTATATGTTATAGAATATTGGTAATTTTGCCCCATGATTTTTACCGATACGCATACCCATTTATATTCCAAGGAATTTGAGGCAGATCGCAACGTGCTCATTCAAAAAGCGATTGACGCAGGAATCAAACGTCTCTTTATGCCCAATATCAGCAGTGAATTTATTGCCCCCATGCTTGAAGCAGAACAACAATTTCCGGAGCATTGTTTTCCCATGATGGGTTTACATCCTTGTTCGGTTGCAGCAAATGTACAAGAAGAACTAGCAATAGTAGAAACATGGATGGAGAAACGAAAATTTACAGCCATTGGTGAAATAGGAATTGATTTGTATTGGGACAAAACATTTTTTAAACAACAACAGGAAGCATTTCGCCGGCAAATTCAACTGGCGAAGAAATATGCATTACCTTATGTCATCCATTCCCGCAATGCATTTGAAGAAACAATGGAAATTGTAAATGAATTTAAAACAGAAAATATAAAAGCCATTTTTCATTGCTTTAGTGGAAATCTGGAACAAGCACAACAAATAATTGCAGCCGGTGATTTCAAATTGGGTATAGGTGGGGTGGTCACCTTTAAAAATTCAGGGCTGGATAAAGTAGTGGAGGCAATTGATTTAAAACATTTGGTATTGGAAACAGATGCACCGTACCTGGCACCGATCCCATACAGAGGTAAACGAAATGAACCGGATTATTTAATACTGGTTGCAAAAAAAATTGCGGAGATAAAAAATATAACCTTAGAAGAAGTAGCAGCCGTAACAACAGAAAACGCTAACTATATTTTTGGAAAATAGATAGTTTAATATAATTATACCGATGTGTGTGAGCCCATCTCTCTAAAATCAAAAAATTACACGAATGAAAAGTAAAGTACTCTTAATCTACACAGGCGGCACCATAGGAATGATGCAAGATTCTAAGACCGGACAATTAAAACCATTTGACTTCAAACATCTAACGGAACAAATTCCTGAACTCAACAAATTTGATGTGAGTTTATCTTCCGTATCCTTTAAAAAACCAATCGACTCCAGTGATATGGATCCTATGGTATGGTTGGAAATTGCAACCATCATTGAAAAAAATTATGCAAAACACGATGGTTTTGTTATCCTGCATGGAAGCGATACAATGTCGTTTACGGCATCAGCACTCAGCTTTATCTTACAGGATTTAAATAAGCCCGTAATTTTAACAGGTTCTCAATTACCAATCGGAACGATACGTACAGACGGCAAAGAAAATTTAATTACTGCCATTGAAATTGCTGCTGCAAAAGAAAAAGGAAAGCCAATTGTATCGGAAGTATGTATTTATTTTGAGTACCAATTGTACCGTGGTAATCGTACCCATAAATTTAATGCAGAACATTTTCAGGCATTTCAATCTTCCAATTACCCGATTTTAGTAGAAGCGGGTGTGCATTTGAAATACAATTACAGCGCCTTGAAAAAGACGGAGTCAAAAAAACTAAAAATTCATACCCAGCTCGACCCGAATATTGTCATCTTAAAATTATTCCCGGGCATCACCAAAAGTGTGGTGGATGCCGTATTGGGTATTAAAGGAATACGCGGTGTTATTTTGGAAACGTATGGATCTGGAAATGCCAGTACGGAAAACTGGTTTTTAAAGGCAATTAAAAAAGCAATTGATAAAGAGGTGGTGGTATTGAATGTGACCCAATGCAATGCCGGGAAAGTGCAACAAGGTAAATATGCTACCAGCGCTGCATTTACAAAGATTGGTGTGATAGGAGGAAATGATATTACGACAGAAGCAGCCGTTGCAAAATTAATGTATGTGCTTGGAAGCACCACTAAGAAAAAAGAAATCAGGAAATTATTGGAGGCGAACTTAAGAGGAGAGATAACCGTGTAATTGTAAAAATACAACATGAAATCAGAAGCAAAAACTCCAAAACAATACGTAGATGAACTTTCTGAAGACAGAAAGCAAGCTGTCGAAAAATTGAGAAAGATCATCTTAAAAAACTTGCCCAAAGGCTTTGAAGAAACAATGAGTTATGGAATGATTGGTTATGTGGTGCCACATTCCATTTATCCGGATGGCTATCATTGTGATCCGAAATTGCCTTTACCATTTATGACTATAGGTTCACAAAAAAATTTTATAGCTGTTCATCACATGGGTATTTATGCGGATCCGAAACTATTGGAATGGTTTACGCAGGCACATGCAAAACAGATCAACACAAAATTGGATATTGGAAAAGGATGTTTGCGATTTAAAAAAGTAGAAACCATACCTTATGAATTGATTGGAGAACTTGCCAGCAAGGTAACACCTAAAGATTGGATCAAAACATACGAATCGGCATTTAAAAAACCGTCCAAGAAAAAATAAGGATGACGAGTAAACGAGTTGTTCTGTCGCTTCAACATATTACAGTAAAACATCTTCAGCAAACTGTCTTTGAAGATTTAAGTTTTAACTTAAACAAAGGTGAGCACCTGGCAATTATTGGTGCTTCAGGCTCCGGTAAAAGTGCATTGCTGGAAACAATTAAAGATGTATTTCATATTTCAGATGGAGAAATGACATTTCCTGCGCTGGAAGAAATCGTGAAAATCTGCAAAGAAAAAGATCCGTATTATTCTTGTCAGCGACTTATTACGCATGTAGCCTCCAGACATCAGTTTAAAAACCTATCCAACATCTCCGAATTTTATTTCCAACAACGTTTCAATGCTTCCGATTCAGAAGATGTGGAAACCGTTGAAGAATATCTGGAGGGTCTGCAAGCAAATGCAATAGAAGGTGTTTGGACATTTGATCGTGTTGTGAGCCGATTAAATTTACTTCCTTTAAAAGATAAACACCTCATTAAATTATCAAACGGAGAAACAAAACGATTACTTATCGCTGCTGCCTTGATTAAAAATCCAATGATACTATTGTTGGATAATCCGTTTGCCGGATTGGATGTTGTTACAAGAACTGATTTTCATAAGCTTTTGCATGAGATTGCTGCAAGTGGCATTACCATTATTATGACAACTTCTCCGGGAGAAATTCCGCAAACAATTACTAACGTGGCAACTCTGGAGAACCGAAAATTAAAAAGCGTGGTGTCTCGTTCGGATTTTAATCCCGAAGCATTTCATTTTCTTTCTGCACCAGCACTGGATAAAAAATTACTACGGGAACTATTGGCAATTGAAACACATGCGAAGTTGCATACCATTGTGGAGATGAAAAATGTGACAATCAAATACGGTGAGAAAACAATTCTGAATAAAATAAACTGGCGCATCAATCAAGGGGAACGCTGGGCATTAGTGGGACCTAACGGAGCAGGTAAATCAACTTTGTTGAGTTTAATCAACGGAGATAATCCACAAGCGTATGCCAATGATATTGTTTTGTTTGATGTGAAGCGAGGTAGTGGAGAAAGCATTTGGGACATCAAGAAAAAAACAGGTTTTGTGTCTCCGGAATTATTTCAATATTTTCCAAGTGAGAGTTCTTGTCTGCACGTGGTGGAATCGGGATATACAGATTCACTGGGTCTCTTCAAACGATCGGATCCTGAACAAGCAAGTCAAGCAATGAAATGGTTGCAATTGTTTCAATTGGAAATGTATGCCGGCAACTCCTTCAAACACGTTTCTGCAAGTACACAACGCTTGTGTTTACTGGCAAGAGCGTTGATTAAAAATCCGGTATTGTTAATTTTAGACGAACCTTTTCAAGGTTTGGATAATCAACAGCAAGAGCAGTTTAAAAGATTGATTGATGAAATTTGCACAGCAAGTAATATGACATTGGTTTATGTTTCTCACTATGCGCATGAAATTCCGTTGTGTGTAAAATTCAGTTTGAAATTAGAGCAGGGTAATGTTGAATTATAACGTGATTCCCAATTGTTAACTCCCAATCATCAACGGAGGAATAAACTTTGTAAACTTCATATCTCCATTTAAACTGTCTTCAATAAAATTTGGTTTGGATCCGTTTACAATATATACCGTTACATAATTCTGAAAACAAATTTTAATGGCAGCAATTTTTGATGTCATACCGCCTGTCCCCAGTCCATTCTCTTTTTCTTCAATGTAACGTTCAATTTCATTCAGATCGGATATTTCCGGAATGAGTGCAGCATCTGCATATAACTTTGGATTTTTATTAAATAAGCCATCGATATCAGAAACAATAATTAATTTTTCTGCTTCAATGAGTGTAGCTACTAGTGCGGACAATTTATCATTGTCACCTAAAATAAGTTCCTCCACAGCAGTGGTATCATTTTCATTGATGATGGGAATATAGTTGTTGGCTAATAATTCATTGATGGTATTGCTTGTGTTGGCACGGGAAACAGGGTTGTCAAAATCTTTATAGGTCATTAAACATTGTGCAATTCGCAAGTTAAAATCGCTGAACACTTCGCTGTATATCTGCATTAGTTTGGGCTGACCGATAGCAGACATGGCTTGTTTGGAAGCAACTGAATTGCTCCAGCCATCCATGTTTACAAATTGACGGGCTGTAGCAATTGCTCCGGAGGATACAATAACAATATCATAATGCTCTTGCAGTTTTTCTAATTGCCTGGCAATATCTTCAATCTTACCTCTTGAAATTTTCTTTGTGCCTGCCGTTAATGTAGAAGTGCCAATTTTTACAACAATTTTAT
>C688J18823_10000698_pt1 | contig 19842 bp, 19 predicted proteins | sample HopSoiMetagenom1_FD_18823 | JGI IMG/M metagenome (IMG submission 18823) | reverse complement strand
CCAACTGCCTCAAAGACAGTCCAAAACCAGAGCAGGATGCAGAGAGCTTCATTCGACGTAGCGCGGATGCCGGGCTTTTGCGCATCCTGAGATGAGTCCACAGAACAATCCTGGGGCGCTCGCTGCTCTCAACGGCGCGCGCCCGGTTCTGGCTAACTTCGCGAAGGCTCGCTCGGCTGAAGATCTCGCCGCCGACATCATCGATCTCTGGACGGCCGCCGAGCAGGCGCTCCAGGCTTTGGTTGGGAATGCTTCGCTAACGGGGCAACAGCTTATTCGTGCCGCGCGCCAGGCCGAGGTCATCACGCTGGACCAGGCGCATTCGCTGCTCGAATTCCTGGCCGCGCGCGACCGCGCCAACAGAACCAGCTACAAACCGACCCAGTCCGATGGTGAAGCTGCCGTCGAGGGATTTCGAACACTCGAGGCCGCGGTAACGGGCAGCGCACCCGCGACGCGCGCGGCTGCTGCCAGTGCTGCGCCGGCGGCATATACCCCGCGACCTTCGCCGCCGCCGAAACCGGCGACGTCCCAGCCGGCGTCGCCCTACGCTCCGCCGTCTGCCGGCGGCGGGTATCGTCAGCCTGCGGCGTACGCTGGTCGCAAGATGGCTGGCCCGCCAACGATCGAGATGCCTGGCGCTTTCATGTCGGAAGGGTCGACGACTACGATCACAGGCAACACGCCTCCGGGTGGCGTCGGCCGCAGTCACGTGGAGCATGCTCTTGCCGCTGCTGAGAAGCGCCGTTGGCCGAGTTTGTCGGGCCCGGTGTGGATCGCAATCGCAGCGGTCGTCATCCTGCTGATAGGCGGCTACTTCCTGTTCGCCCGTCCATCGGGCGGCGACGACAGCGTGACCGCCGGAATCGAGGCGATGAAGAACGGACAACTCGAGCGCGCCCGCGGCGAATTTGCGAAGGCGGTCAAGGCGACCCCGACTGCAGGCACGCCCCACGTCTTCCTCGCCCGCCTCGCGCGTGACCAGGGCGATCTCGCCACTTCGCGCGCCGAGCTCGACACCGCCTTGAGACTCGAGCCGCGGAATGGCATCGCGCTGCGCGAGATGGGATTGGTGTTGTTCTCGAGCAGGCAGTACGATCTGGCGCGGCGGTTTTTCGTGCGCGCAGTGCAGGCGAATCCACAGGATCGGGCTTCGCAGGGCTACCTTGGCTGCGCATTGATGCGGCTCAATCGCGTGCAGGAAGGAACGACCTTCATCAACAAAGCCGGCACCGGCCCATGGACCGCTTGTCTCGCTCCCGCGACACCGACCGCCGCGCCTCCGCCTTTGTGATCGAGTTCAGGAACGTCGGGAAGACCTACAAATCACTCCTCGGCAACTCTGTAAAAGCGGTCGAGGAGTTTTCGTTGGTGGTACAGCCGGGCGAGATACTTGGTATCGCCGGGCCCAACGGCGCGGGGAAGAGCACGCTCATCTCGATGCTGCTTGGATATCTCCGCCCAACTACCGGCACCGTCGAGATCGATGGCTCGCCCGCGCGGCGCTTCGTCGAGCGGAACGGCATCGGGTATTTATCTGAGCTGGTGGCCATTCCGCCGCGCTGGCGCGCCGAGACCGCGTTAGTCCGGTACGCCACGCTGGCCGGAATCTCGGGCGCCGAGATTCCGCAGCGCGTCAACTTTGTCATCGAGCTGCTCGGATTGGAGGAGCACCGCGCCAAAAAAGTGAAGGCGCTCTCGAAGGGAAACCTGCAAAGAGTGGGGCTCGCGCAGGCGTTGCTGCGCGATGAGAGGGTCCTCGTTCTCGACGAGCCGACTCACGGGCTGGATCCTCTCTGGACTCAGCGCTTTCGCGATATCGTCGGCGACTTGCGGCGGCCCGACCGTACCATCCTTATCGCTTCACACAATCTGGACGAGCTACAGCGACTTGCCGATCGCGTGGCGATTATCGACCGCGGCCGGCTTCAGCGTGTGGTTAGCACGGGCTATGAGAGTAGTATCCCCGCCCAGACGCGATTCCGTATCGCGATCGCGGGCGGTCACGAGCATTTCCTCGCCGCATTTTCGCGAGCGGAAGAAGCCGGACGCGATGAATACGACGTCACCGTTCACAGTCTGCAGGAGCTCAACTCCATCCTTGGCAATCTGATCAGCCAGGGCGTGCTCATCGCCGGCGTCATTCCCGAGCGATCGGTTCTCGAACAGCAATTCAGGGAAGCGGTCGGAGAACAATCGTGACGAACAGGGCCAGGCTCACGAGGTACTCTCTTTGGCAGTTCCGCGACTTTTTGCTGGACCGTGGCATTGCCATCGTCCTCATCGGATTTCTCTGGGGTTACGTGACGTTCGAGCCGATGCGACGAACGATGGGCGCTGCCTGGACCGGCGANGANCGTTCNCCNGTGTGGCCAATCGCACTTCAGTTCACCTCGGCGATCGTTTCGCTGTCGGTCCTCATCGCCCTCAACGGAATCACTTCGCAGGACCGCAAGAACGGCTACTACCGATTCCTGTTTTCCAAGCCGGTTAATGCAGTCGCGTATTATGCCCAGCTGTTCTTCGTTTACATGGTTGGCGTGCTGCTGTCGATGCTGATTCTCTCCAGTCTGCTGCACATAATTCTGCCGGCATTCAGCATCGTGCATTTCCTGGTTTACACGGCGGTCATCTACATCGCGATGGGAGGCATCGGGTTCTTTTTATCCGTCGCCACGCGCTACGATTGGCTGACTTTGGCGGCGGTCTGGCTTGGCTCTCGAATCCTCCGCAGTGTCTACGGCCCGAAGAATGACTGGAAGAGCAAGCTGGTCGAGATTCTGCCTCCGGTTCATCGACTCGATGAGCTGGCAAACTCCTTGATCGGCACGGGCAGAGCCGAAGTGACCGATGTTGTATGGCTCCTGGGTTATGGGCTTTTCTTTTTCGTGCTCGGGCTTGCAGTCCTGCGGTGGGGTTCGCTGGCTGATTAGACTCCTTTGAACTGCAGCTTATTCACGCTCCGACGTCGCAGGTAATGGATCCGAACAGTATTCAGCGCACCGTCCTCCCCAACGGACTCACCGTGTTGGTCCAGGAGGATCATTCCGCTCCCGTCGTCGCCATCGTGACGTACGTGAAAGCCGGTTACTTCGACGAGACCGACAAGGAGAACGGACTCGCGCACGCGCTCGAGCACATGTTCTTCAAGGGGACGCAGAAGCGTGGCGTCGGCGACATCGCCAAGGAGACGAAGGCCAGCGGCGGTTATCTCAACGCCCACACGATTTACGACAACACCACGTACTACGCCGTCCTTCCGTCGTCGAGCTTCGCCAGAGGCCTGGAGATTCAGGCCGATGCTTACGCGAACTCGGTCATCGACGCGCGCGAGCTCGGACGCGAGATGGAAGTCATCATCCAGGAAGCGAAGCGAAAGGCGGACAACCCGGCCGCGGTCGCCACCGAGACGCTGTACGAGCTGCTGCATGATGCCCATCGCATGAGAAGGTGGCGCATCGGCAGGGAACCCGGACTTCGCGCGTTCACCCGGGACATGATGCACGGCTTCTACCGGAACTTTTACCGGCCGGGCAATACGATTCTGTCCATCTCCGGTGACGTAGATTCGGGCGACGTGCTTCGACTGGTGACGGAACTGTATGGCGGAATAGAGTCCGGTGACCCAACTCGGAATCCCGGGCCCGCCGAGCCAGACCGAACTGGATTTCGCTACCGCGAGCTCTCCGGTGACATCGCGCAGAGTCAGCTCGTTTTCGGCTGGCGAACGCCGGGTGCAATGCATCCCGATACCGCTGTTCTCGACGTTGCTGCATCACTGCTCGCCACTGGACGTGCGTCGCGTCTCTATCGCGCGGTGCGTGAGAAACAGCTTGCATCCTCGGTCAGCGCCTACGACTACACTCCGACCGAGCTCGGCGTGTTCGTCGTTCATGCCGAGACCGAGCCGGAGACGACGGCCGAAGCTGCGCGAGTGATCTGGGATCAGCTGCACCAGCTGCGGGTCGGTTCGCTCGAAGACTCCGAGCTGACTCGCGTGGGACGAATTTTCGAGGCTCGCTGGGCGCGTCGCCTCGAGACCGCCGAGGGTCGCGCCAATTACCTCGCCGAGTGGGAAGCGATGGGAGGCTGGCAGAAAGGAGACGAGTACTTCAAGCGATTCATGTCGGCCACCGCCGATGACGTCCAACGGGTGACGCGAGTGCATTTGTCGGAGGAGCGCGCAGCAGCGCTCGTCTATCGCCCGGAGAGCGCGAAGGTCGTCGCCCAGGACGCCGCAGACATGAAACGCATCCTCGGTGAAGGCGGATCGGAGCGCTTGCCGGCCGTGCCGCCGAAAGCGAAACGATCGCAGCCAGAGACGAAGTCCGTCGAGCTGGAAAAGGAAGAAGCAGGCGTGTCAGTGTTTCGCACCGAGGCCGGAGTTCCGGTGCTGGTACGGAGAAAGCCGGGCGCACCGATCGCCAGCATCGGAGTCTACGCCGTTGGCGGGGCGATCGAGGAAGAGCCCGAGCAAGCCGGGCTCACCATGCTCACTGCCCGGACGATGCTGAAGGGGACGACTACGAGAAACTCAGCGCAAATCGCCGAAGACTCGGAGATGCTCGGCGGAACAATATCGGCGAGCGCCGGCGCTGACAGCTTCGGGTGGTCCTTCTCCGTGCCGACGCAGCGGTTTGCGGAAGCGATGGAGCTGCTCGCTGATGTAATTCAGCGGCCGACAATACCGGACGACGCGTTGGAGACTGAGCGCACTGTTGCATTGTCCAACGTGGCGATGCTGCGAGACGACATGTATCGCTACCCAATGCGTCTCGCGAATTCGGTCGCCTTTGCCAAGCATCCTTACGGCGTCCCGACGATGGGTACAGAGGAATCGTTGCGGGCAATCACCGGTGCGCAGCTGCGAGAGTGGCACAAGTCGCGGGTGCTCAAGTCGGCGGTGGTAATCGGAGTCGTGGCCGACATCGATGTCAAACAGGTCGCGGAAATCGTCGCTCGCGAATTTGGCGAGCTCGAGATCGAGAAAGCCCCGAAAGTTCGGAAGCCGCAATGGCCAAAGAGCGTAAAGATCGCCGCCGAATCCCGTGACAAGGCGCAGACTGCGATCGCGCTGGCGTTTCCCGGGCCGGACCGTAGCGATGACGCGCGCTTCGCCAGCAGCGTTCTCGCCACGGTTGCGAGCGGACTCGGCGGGCGATTCTTCGAGGAGCTGCGCGATCGCCAGTCACTCGCCTACACCGTGCAGGCGGCGGCCAGTGGAAAGCGCGTCGCGGGGATGTTCCTCTCCTACATCGCGACCTCTCCCGACAAGGAGGGCGTGGCGCGCAATGGACTTCTCGCCGAGTTCGCGAAGCTGCGCGACGTGCCCGTGTCGGGTGACGAGCTGTCGAGGGCGAAGGAATACATCGTAGGATCCAACGCCATCAGCAAAGAAAGCGGCGCCGCGCTACTCGGCGAGATGCTCGATGCGTGGATGTTCGGCGAAGGATTGCGGGAGTTGCTCGAGTATGACAGCAAAGTGCGCGACGTAACGGCCGATGAGCTGCGCGACCTCGCCCGCAAATACTTCGATCCTGAAAGGAGAGTCGAGGGCATCGTCCGCGGCACTGGCAAAACTGTCTGACTGCTGGCTGACCGCAGTCTACTGCGGACTGGCCTGTAGTCCCTTTTCTGCCCGAATAATCTCTGCTGTCGCGGAGCGGAGCCGGCCTCCCGCCGCGCGAAGTCCCATCACGGAGTTGTAGTCTCCGCCTTCGTACACGACGAGACCACGGATCGGCTGCTGCGCGGTTGCCCAAGCCAGAACATTTCTAAGGGTAAGAAGTTGGCTATCCTCACCATGGGCCAGTGGATAACCACCGGCGGCGAAGACCCAGTGCTCCTTGGGCTTCGGGAACTGCGCCATCCACCTCTTTGCGATCCGCATGTGAGTGTCCAATGAGCGGGCGCCGTCGAACCCGGCGAGCATCGAGAAGCCGACCGCCTCGATCGGCGTGCCCGGACGTGCCGCCCAAGCGTAAAGCGTGCTGTCACGCGTGCCGTAGCTGCTCATCGGAACGCTGACTTTGATGCGAGGATAGACGTAATGCGCGACCTTCGCCGCGCGGGTGAAATAGTCAATCCAGTATTGCGGCGACTGCTCGCCGAGAACACGCGCTCCTTCCTCGAGAGGATCGGTAGCGGGTATCAGATAATCCGGCTTGAGCCGGCGGGCGATCCGGTCGACGTCCTTCAGCCGCGCCGTCGTGTAATTCTCACGCGACTGCTTGAATTCCTGTCCACCCTTTTTTGGGTAGCCGAGGGCGACGATCAGAACAGTGCTGTCGGCGCGCGCCTGCTCGATCGATCGTGCGAGTGAGTCCAGCGCGACACCGCGCGCTGCTTCGGGATCGATCACGACGCTGATAGCATCGACTCGCAGTGTGTCGGCGAGCGAGAGGTCGTTGGCGATGGCGAGGGGTGGCGGACCACTGCGCAGATCGGGGAAGATCTTCAGACCGATCTTGAAATCGCCCTCGGGATGCTCCTGTAGTTTGTCACCAGCGTGGGTGTCGTAGCTGTTGATGCTGGCAAAGGCGCCTGGCAGCTCCACAACCACGAGTGCCGTCATGGCTATCGCTGCGCCGGCAAGGGCCACACGCGCCAGACGCGTGAATCCCCAGCGAGCCGGCAGCGACGGCGCGAAAATCGGCACCTGGAGATAAATCGGATTCCATAGTGCGGCGTCGCCGAAAAACGTCCCCAGCATGCTCGCCTGCGCGGCGTTGAGCGCGAGGCCGAGCTCAGTCGGTGTGTGGCCCCGCGCGATCACGAACTTGGTGATGGCGACAATGGCGATGACGACGTTGTAAACGAGCAGCGGAAACCCCAGCAGCGGGGTGACGAGCCTCCGCGCGAGCGCGTAAATCGTTTGGACTACGAACAGCAGCGCCGTAAACGGCCACAGCCACGAGACTAGCATGATGGCGCGACCGTATAGCAACGATTGCGAGGTATAGCCCACGACGAGCGCGGGAACGATGAGCAGCCCGGCGATACCAGTGAGCGCCTGAAACCCGCGCGGAATTTTGCGCAGCTTCGCGATTCGACCCGCCATCAGGACGTCCCAGGCGATCATCGCAAGCGAGAGCGCGAGGTAAACTGCCCCGAGCAGCCTGTGCGAGGTCATCGAGCGAAACTAGACATGCTCACACGCGCTGGCAAGCAGAACGAGTGGTTGAAACGCGCTGGCAGCAGCTTAGACGCAGGCGTACTTTTCGCCTGCATGACGCGCCGCGCATTGTTCAACCTTCCAAACACGATTTCGCTCTCGCGCGTGGTGCTGGCGCTGGCGTTCGTGCTGGTGTCGGAGCCGTGGGATCGCATCGCGTTGATCGCCGTCGCCGGGTTCACGGATTTCATGGATGGCTGGCTGGCGCGCCACGGCAGGAACGAAAGCACCACCGGCGCTCTGCTCGACCCGATTGCCGACCGCATCTTCGTTCTCGTCGCGATTTCGACCTACCTCGTTCAGGGAATGCTGACCACCGGCCAGTATTTCATATTTCTCACCCGCGATATTGCGACCGCGGTCGGCTTCGTAGTCGCCAAAATTATTCCAACACTTCGTCCCGCCGTCTTCAGGGCAAGGCTGTTGGGCAAGATCGTGACCGTCCTTCAGCTGACAGCGCTCGTGGCGATCGTGCTGCTTCCGGAGCTGACCGATATCCTGGTGGCAATAATCGGTTTGGTGTCGGCGGCGTCGATTGTCGATTACACGATCGCGCTCTGGCGGGGGCGTGTTCGATCCAGCGTGGCCTGAGCGCTATCGATGCGCTGGCTTTCGCGGGTATGGCTTCGGGTTGTTCTGCTACTGCCTTGCCTTGTGGCGGCTGCACACGCCCAGCTTCCGCAGCAGCCATGGCAATTTGAGGGCAGGGTCGACGGGCTTTTCGCCCGTAGCAGCGGCGTCGAAGCCGGCTTGGGGGTGAGTGCTCCGGCCGGCCTGTACATGCGGATTGGTCTGGCCGCCGGGCTCGGAGTGGGTCGCAACGGCGCCCAGGGCAGAACCGATGTTCTCGCGCGTTTCAGCCTGGATCCCTTCCGACAGAGCCGGTGGGCGCCTTACGCGGGCGGCGGGATCTCTGGCCGGTATCGCGTGGAAGAAGACGGTGGCACGCACGCGTATCTGCTCGTCTTTCTTGGCGTTGAAGGACCGTTACCGGTTGGCCGAACGTCGGGCTGGGTTCCGGCGTTCGAGCTCGGCCTTGGCGGCGGTGCGAGGGTGGGCGTGATCCTCCGTCGAGGCATCAACGGCCGCCGTTGACCTCGCACCAAGTCGATCCGCGATCCAGATCAGCCGGAGGAACGCGATACAAAAAAGGGCGCCGAATGGGCGCCCTTTTTCTCAGACTACTTTGCGAGCCTTCGGGGGTTGAGCGAACCTCTCGCCCAGGACCCTAAGCTGCTCGATCTGCGACGGTGCGAGCTCGTGATACCGCTCTGCCAAGTACGCCATTGTATTGTCGAACCAATCCTTCTGGTCCTCAGGCTCTGAGCCGATTACACCGCAGCGCATCACCTGCTGAAACAGCTCATCCCGAGCCTCTTCAAATGGTGTGGCCGCCCGGACTGGCTCTTTCCTGAATCGGTTTTTCGTGGGGTTCATCAATTCCGCTAAGGTGAAAACGTCTATGAAATCGTACTCTCTAATCTACTGATCTTAGACACCATTTCATAGGAGAAAGGTTCATGCCGCCGCGCGTCGTTTGATGAAATCGAGGAGTAATTCCGACAAATGATCGGGATTCTCCTCAGGAACCAGCCGCGCGATTCCAGCAAGCCGGACGAGTCGCGCATCAGGAATGGCATTGACGAGCCGATCGGCGACTTTCTGGTCAACCCAGCGATCCTCGTCTCCCCAGACGATCAGCGTCGGAGCCTTTATCTCCGCGTATTCATCCTCATCCAGATCCGCCCTATGAACCGCACTGGCGAGGGTGAGAAGATGTTTAGCGCCATCCTTTCCGACAAACGGCGCCAGATAGCGAGCGATGAGCTTCATCGGCATATGCTCCGGGTCGACAACGCTCCCCTGTAGCACGCCCTCGAGCAGCGGAGCGGCCCCCATCACACCACGAGTCAGACTGAAAGCAAAACGAGCCGTCCGTCGCTGCATCTGTGTAATGTCTTTTGCCGGGAGCTCATCGAAAGCTGGAGTATTGATGAGCACCAGCTTCTCCACCCGGTCCGGACGGTTTGCTGCGAGCTTCATCGCCACGTCACCGCCCAGATCGACGCCGACCACTACAGCGCGAGGGACGCGGAGCACGGTCATGGCGGCGTCGATGTACTCCGCCTGCGCGGCGATTCCGAAATCGGCGTCCAGTGGACGGTCCGATTGTCCGTGTCCCAGCATATCGACAGAGTACGCGGTGTGTCCCGCCGCGGTGATCGCCGGCGCAATCGCCCGCCAGAGAAAATTGCACGTGCCGAACCCGTGAAGAAGAATCACCGCGGTTCCGCCGTGTCCATATCTCTCGACGTGTATTGCCCCCGGTCCCACCGGCGCCCTCAGGACATCAGCTTGCATCTAGATACCCCTCTCTTAGCTTTCGCGTCACGACGTAGGACATAGAGAACGCACGCAAATCAACTACGGAAGATGCCTGCCAACGATCGACCCAGAGACAGGAACGTACCTCCTCGGAACACAGTGAGGCAGGGCCGGAATTCAAACCGACCTAAGGCTTTCTTCTGGATTCTCGGACTCATTGCACTCATTGGTGTGGCGGCGCTTGGATACGTGGCCAGCCGACCCAAGTCGAGCACGGCCGTCGCCGACGTGGCCGACACGACTAACGCCGGACCTGCCCAGGGCTATCTGATAGGCAAAGTCGATGCCCCGGTAAAGATTCTCGAGTTTGCGGATTTCGAGTGCCCGTCGTGCGGCGGTTGGGCGACGGTGACAGAACCGGATGTTCGCTCCCGAATCATCAACACGGGGTTGGCTAACCTCACCTACTACGATTTCCCTCTTACCCAGCACCGTAACACGGTTGCCGCCTCGAACGCGGCGGCCTGCGCTGACGAGCAGGGCAAGTTCTGGCCGATGCACGACCGCTTGTTTCAGGCCCAGGACGAATGGAACGGCGAATCGACAGAACAGCCGAAGCCGTTCTTCAAACGGTACGCTGGCGAGGTTGGTCTCGACGTTGGGAAGTGGGAGACCTGCTTCGATGCTCGTAAGTACCAGAAGCGGATCGCGGCCAATCTCGCCGACGGCATCCGACGCGGTGTCAACTCCACCCCGTCGTTCATCATCGGGAACAAGATGTATCCGGGAATGCGCACTTATGACGACCTCAAACAGATCGTCGATTCCGTCGCCCGAACGAGTGCGCCCGCGGCCGCGACTACTGCCTCGACCACGCCAGCGCTCAAGAAGTGACGAAGCGGATGATCGTGGCCACCCTCGCGTTGGCCGGGATCTTCATCAGCCTCTATCTCACTCTCTACAAGCTCGGGATCATAGGTGAGCTGAGCTGCAGCATTGGCTCCTGTGAGACGGTCAACACCAGCAAGTGGTCGCGGTTCCTTGGCTTGCCCGTCGCCGCCTGGGGATTGCTCTTCTATCTCGACGTGTTCGCCGTCGCGCTCGTTGGCACCTTCCCGCGTTTCGAGGATGAGCGAGTTATTTCCGTGGTGCTGGCTACTCAGGCCGCCATCGGCGTGTTGTTCTCCGCCTGGCTCACGTACCTTGAGCTCGGCGTTATCCACGCGATATGCATTTGGTGCGTGACGTCCGCGTGCATCGTCACGCTCATCCTGATTGTGAGCTTGATTGATTTGCGGGAGATAAGGCCGGTCGAGATCGGCGACCGATAACTGCTAAGTACAAAGCGGGCAGCACGAAGGGCAGCCCTCAAGGCTGCCGGGATCTAAAAGACTACGGCCTTAGGCGCGGCGAATGTCCCCAGCTCGGGAGGCCTCGTCGAGCCGCAAGCGCGGCTTGTTGTCGGCGGCGACGTCCTCGCCCTCGCGTTGCATGCGCCGTCGGAACGGCACAAGATCGCGGCCAAGATGGACAAGCGCGCGCGTTGCGACCGTCGTCGCGAGCGGCTCGGGGATGCCCATCACGCGAATGTAGGTGTCGATCGCGCGATCGAACGAGAGATCCTCTGCCAGAGTGTCGACGAACATGAGAGCGTTGTCGACGTGACCACGAATGATCGTCTCTTCGGCCCGAGCCTGTGAGAGGCGCAACCGCCGCTCGGCGTTGGGATTGAGCTTGCGTCCGAAGATCGATTCAGGAAACAGATTGCGAAGGGCCATTTTGGCGTCCGTCGGTGAATTCTNCCTTGGAGTTTAGGCACGGAGCGTACCAGCGGGTAGCCCTTGCGAAGCCTGCTGCTCTGCTCCCGAATCGACTACGGCGAAGTCAGCGTCAGGACGATCGACAGACTGTAGTTCCCGGGCGTATCGAGGGTCCAGTCATAAGCCGTCTGAAAGAAGAGAGTGGTACCGCTGCTCGCGGTTGCGGCGGCGCTGACCAGGGTCGCATCGCTGTTGGTGAGAGCGGCAAACGTTCCATTCGAAGCCGTAGCCCACTTGAGGTCTGTCGCGGGCTTGTTCGCCCGGGCAGGAGCTCCTGGCGATGTGGTCGTCGCAGCCCAGTTGGCCGTTGACGAGCGGATGTGTAGTACCCAGGCAGCGTTGGCGCTGATGGTCAGCGTCGGCCCGGTCGTCGCGTTAAAGCCTGCGTCAAAGTCCGAGGGTGTCGGCGACGTCAGTGCCGTCGACGCAGCGCTCATCTGCAAGCGGACCACTCGCCCGGCAGTCATGGACACACTGCCCGGCACACCGCAGTTGGCCGGAGCACCGGACGCAGTGCACTGCGCGTACGCCGTAGTTGACGGCGTTGTGATGCAGAGCAACATGAAACCGACCGCGCTCAGAAACCGGATCATTGGCTCTGCCTTTCGATTCTAAACGTGCCCGATTCCACTGAACCGTCCGCGGCTGATCCGACCCATGGTCCCGCCACCGTGTCAGCGACAATTTGTCCCACATGCCGGCGGGGGTTCGTCTCGAGGGTTGCGTCGAAGTCGATCACATCGTTCCCCTTCTGTGCTCCGCTGACGATTCCGGANAGAATTCTGCTTTGGCCGCTCTGCGCGTTCACCGCAACCACGTCGAGGCGGCCAAGAAAGCTGTTTCCCGATTCGCTCGAGATAGTGAGCGTTCCGGTCAATGTCTCGCGCACCGGATTCGTCTGGGTTCCGGTGTAGTTCCACGTGCCATCGAGGTGAAGCGACGATGGCAGCGGCTCGGTGGATTTCAGACATGCTGAAACGAGCGTTGTAGTAGCCAGCACGAACGAGCCGAAAATCGCGCGGGCGCGGGTCAGTCTATGCCTCACGAACCGCTCTTCTTCGGATTGGTCGGCGCGTCGGTCTTCTGGCTGCCGGATTTGCCGCTGCCGTTCCACATGCGAATGGGACGAGGGTCGAGAGTGATGGTGATGGATTTCGAATCCTTACCACTTACAATCAACAGCGGCACCGGCGTGCGCGGCACTAGCGGTTCGCTCAGCTCGGAAAGGTCGAAGTCGAGAGAGTAGTTTCCAACCGGGAGCGACTGGAACGTCGCCGTCGTCGGGCCTGTCATTAGCGCGGCCCATTCGCGACCCGCGCTGTCGCGCGCGATGACGTGCGCCTTGGCGAGATCGATCTGAATGTCAGAGATGCCGGAGCGCGGTGCGACTAGCAGCTCGATCTCCGCGCTCGTCGTCAGCGTGACGCTGAGATCTCCGCGCGCAGTTCCATTCGCAGTCCATCCGTCGGGAAGCGATGCCTCGTCGATGGCGACGGCATCTCGCGTGTCACCACCAACTCGGTACTTCCCGCTCGCGTCGGCAACGGCAGTCTCACCGCCGCGTCTGACGATCGCGCCCGCAACGCCGGGTTCACCATTGTCGCGCCGCTGATTGCCGTTCAGATCCTGAAAGACGTAACCGGACGTCCCGGGCATGCGCAGCATCGGAACGGTGAGAGCATGCTCGAGGCGGAAGCCAAAGACCCATGGGACAGATCCGCTCGCCGAGTGAAAGATCGAATTGCGTTCAGCGTCGATCGTCACAGCCAGGCCACTGATCAGCGGCACAGCAAGGCCGGCGCGCATGATCGATGACTTTTCGCTGCCAAAGCCGCTGATCCTTTGTAGCTCGCCTTCTCCGCGAACTCCGCCAAGACCTGGCAGGACGACCTGATCTGCGCGGACCCCGAACAGATTTTGCTGGTTGACGAATCCTCCTCGATCACGAGTCTGCTCGATTCGCGTCTGGAGCTCGACGAGTCCGGCCGCGCCGGACCAGCCCGCATTGGCCGTCCAGTAATTTCTCGGCGTGCGATCTGAAATCGTCGCCAAGCCAGGCGGCGTGACGGTGCGGGTGACGTTGCCGAGGTAAGCAGTGCTGTTGACGAAATACTGGCGAACGGAGGTGTTGAGATTGATTCCCAGTTGCTGCTCCCGATTGCCAAATGCTCCGCCACTTCCCGGCGCTGTCGCACGCGAACTGGCGTCGAAGAAATAAGATCTGGCTTCGACCGCGAGCGTTGTCGCGCCATGGATCGCGAACTGCGGGCGGAAAGAGAATCCGTTCGACTTCAGGCCGCTGAATACCGAAGTCTCGTCGGTGGTGCTCCATGCGCTCGCGCTGACAGATGTACGGCGGGTCAGTCGCTCTGACACGTTCGCGACCAACTCGTTGGTCGCGCGCGCAAACGCGTCACTGCCACCAGGAGCGTGCGTCGCTCGCAGTTCTTCGGAGCTTTCGCCGCTCATTCGCACCAGCGCGCTCGACCAACCGAGGCCCGAGCCGGCGTCGAAGCGCCGCTCGGCGACCTCGGCTTTGAAGGTGCTGCCGAAGGCAGTTGGAACAGCGGCGCCCACACCGGCGGCGTCGAGTTGTCGCGGCGAAGGACCGGTATCAGCGAGATGGGAGACAGATGCGCTCAGCTGCGCAACGCCGAATTGGTGTTCTCCACGAAGTCCCAACATCGGCTTCCGCTCGGCGGCAATGCCGGTCGCCATCGAGAAGGCGCCGAGCGCGAGGACGTTCCATTCGGGATGCTGCAGGTGAATCAGAGCGCCCTGTCCGTACGGATACAATCCCGTCAGGTCCGAGAAGGATGTCCCGGTATTCCCGAAGCTGAGTTGCGCGGAAGGCGCGGTAAGCACCACTGACGCCGATGACTGGTAGCTGCCCAGGTGAGCAAACGTGTTGCTCGCCGCTGCGCCAAAGAGCGATGCCTCCGAGACGCGAGCATCGACTCGAACTGAATCGAAAAGAGCACCGGTCGCAGTTAGTGACATCAGCTGGTTGGCATTCCCGTTTTCATCGCGAGCCGCGGAATAGGCAGTGGTGACGAGGGGCCCGGACTGCTGCCCGATCGTGCTCGAGTTGAATACTTCGACGGTCACGGTCTCCGCCGCGAGAGTGTCTGCTCCCGAAAGCAGCTCTACCTGCACGAACGATGATCCGGTGCTCGAGAGTGCGGGCACCTTCAGTCGAACACGGCGCTTGACGCTCTCACCCGGCTCGAGTGCCATCGGTGTCTGCTTGAGCTCGCGTGCCGCCCAACCGTCCGGCAAGATGAGCTTCGCATCGACGTGTTCAACCGCATTGCCGGAGTTCGTGATGTCGAAAGGAAGGACGATATCGCTTCCCGCCTGCGCGTTGAGCGGGCCAGCCCCTGCACGCAACACGATATTTCGTACGGCGCTGACGTCGATTTCAACGGGTACGACCAGGGTCGGCGAGGCGGACGAAATGAAGAACACTTCGGCTGCGACGATGTGCCCGGCTAGCGCGCTCGCCGGAATGCCGATGGTGACGCCGAACTTCCGTTGTCCCGCGCGTGCATCGAGCTTCCGGGACCGGGCCCCGAGAATCACGAAGTCACCTTTGGGCACGATGACGACGGTGATCTCCGCCGCCTGCGCGATCACATCCGGCAGTGGAACGGAAATGACCTGATATGACCGGGGAGCGCCGGTGGCTGTGATCGCTGGGAGGGTAACTTCTGTGTTCCGCGCCGAGTCGGAGCGCACAGACGCGGCGAAGCTCGTCGTTTTCGCTCCAGGCTTTGATAGCGCGAACGACTGAGCCCCCGCCGAATTGGCGAGAGCGCACGCGAGGAAACCGGCAATCAGGTAGCGCAGGCGGGCAGTCTGCATCACGGCACCGTCTGCGAGAGCGTGATCTGATAATCCGCGGTGTAGGTTGCCGGTCCGTCGGTTGTCCAATTCAGCAACATCCGGAAGAAGATCGTGTTACTCCACGGATCGTTCAGGCCCTTGTTGACGACGATGCGCTGTTCGACCTGCGCATCGGCCGCGGTTATGGAGCTCCAGGCGGCGAGATCTGAACGACGCCACTGCAGATCGCCGATCACCTTGCCGTTACCGAGATTCGCGGAGGTGGCGCGAATGCTGACCGTCGTAGTACGCTGAACGCCGTTGGTCGAGTTGACGGTGAAGGTCACACCAGTTGCCGAGTTGACGAACCCGGCGATGTAGTCGGCTGCCGTCGGAGCGGGGAAGGTGATCGTGCCACCGCTGACGGCGAGACTGGTTTTCTGAGCGGCGAGCGGAGAGGCGGCCGCGACCAGTGCAAGCACGACAACCGTACTGGTGCTGACGCCACGGAGCATCCGCTGTACGGCGCGCATTCGCTGCTACTTGGCCTGGTAATCGATCTGACCCGCAACGAGCTCGGCACCGCCGAAGTCGATCAGCGCGAGCACCACGTAGTCGCCGGCGCGCAGATCAGTGGGCACATCGACCAGGACTTTGCGAATCGCGCCCGGCAGGGTCGGGAATTCATCGATCGGAACCTGCTTTGCTACGGAGTTGTCGAGACGACGAAACTCCAGATGGCCTTTGGCGACGAGGTGCATTCCGCCAGTGTTGTGAAAGCGGATGGCGATCTGACGCTTCGAGTCCGCAGGCGAGGGCACCGCGCTGACGGTCTTGGCCTGCGTTGCCGACGAACCGGACTTGGCGACCGGCGCGTCGACGATCGACATGTCCTCGATCGCGCCATCGCGGGTCAGGCCGGGAGGCGCCACGTAGACTTTCACGCCAGTGCGGAAGATGTACTGGAGCGAATTGCCTTTGGTGGCACTGCGCTGGGGTACTTCTTCGACGAACACGATGTCCCAGCACTCGTGGGTCAACGCGGCGTTGCTTTGCACGGCAAGTCTGACGACGCGCGACGTGTGCGGCTCGATGCGGACCGAGAGTGGTGAGACGGAGAGTATTGCCCCGCACGACGTGCCGCTGGAGCCGGCCGCGAGGAAACGGTTATCGCCGTTTTCTACGCGGTCCCAATCAGAGCGACTGATCGTCGCCTGGACGGGACTGTCGGAAGTGTTCGAGAGTGAAAAGCTCGTGGCGACGCGGTTGGCCCCAGGTGCGAGGATCGTCACTTCGAGCGGGTCTGCCAGCAGCTGCGCATGCGCGTGCTGCGAGACCGTTACAGCGCAGAGGGCGAGCACGGCGTACCGTACTCGCCCTCTGCGCTCTGCGCTCGCCCTTTCGGGCGAGCGAGAGCCAGAATGCCGCATTAGTTACGGAGCCGTGAGGGTGAAGACGATCGGCAGGTCGTACTTACCAGGTGCGTTGCTGACGCTCGTGAAGTCATTCAACCAGCTGGTCTGGAAGAAAATCGGCGCAGTCGCACCATTGCTGGCGGCCGTACTGGAGGTGACGGTCGCGTCGCTGCTCGTCAGGGCGGCGAAAGTGCCATTGGCCGCGGTGGACCAGGCAAGATCGCCAATTGGCTTCACACCGCCGTCGGTGCCGGTGTAGGACCAGTTCGAGTTGTTCTGCGATTTGATCTTCAGGCTCCAGGCTCTGTTGGCCTTGATGGTGAAGACGGGACCGGCGTTGGCGATTGTGGCTCCGGCGACGATGTCGGCGACAGTCGGGGCCGTCAGGGTGGTGGTGGTCGTGCTCATGTCGAGCTTGACCAGCGCGCCAACGGTGACTGACGCGGTGTTGGTGGTGTTGCAGCTACCAGCGTTGCCGCTGCACTGAGCGTTGGCTTGGGTAGTGCCGATGACAGTGGCAAGCACCATCGCGGCCAAGAGGGAACGGGTCGCTTTCATTGTGAGTTTCTCTCCGAGAAATTTTGATGGTGCCGGTACTAGCCTGCGGCCGAAAACCGGTCCGTTTCAAAGCAGTTGGGGTCGTGCACCTATAAGACGAAAACGGATCTCTCCTGCAACAGGGTTTCTACCGAGTTTTTGGAGAGAAGTCCGTTGACTTTTTTGCACGGACTGCTACGCGAAACAGCGAGTTTTGCGTAGCTGTTTTGGGTTCGCCAGACGCGTGCAATCCAGAGATATTACCTGACGGGTCAAGTAATATTATTGCACTTCTGGCAAGCGCAGAAATGCGTCGGCTTTTATTCGGTTTTTGAGTCTAAGATTTTGCCCACCAACGCGATGAGACCGATGCCGGCAGCTGCCTTTAACTGAAAGAAAATCGCCTGCACGTCAGTTCGAGCCAGGCGTTTGGCTGAAGCTGAAAAGAGCCAGTAAGGCGGAGTTTCCAGTTCCTAAGGCGACGTCAAAGTCAGCAGGAGCGGCAAAGAATAATTGCCGGGCGTGTCGAGGCGCCAATTGTATACAGCTCGGAAGTAAAGTGTCGCGATATTCTCTCCGCTCGCCGGCCCGCTAACGACTTTGACATCAGTTGTCGAAAGCGGTGTGAAAACTCCGTTGGACGCGGTGCTCCACCCGAGGTCCTCCGCAGGTTTGGTCGCCCTCGCTGCCAAACTTCCGGATGTATTTGTAGCTGTCCATAGCGGCGCCGCCGCGCGGATGTAGACCGTCCACGCCTGGTTCGCAGCGATGGTGAGGGTCGGGCCTACGGTGCCGTTGAACCCGGCGTTGTAATCGGCCGCACTTGGGGGAGGGAGTGTGGTGGCGGCGCTGCTCGTTTGAAGTGAAACCAGTCCGTTGGCGGTAAGCACGACCTGACCTGGAAGGCTGCAGTTGACGGAAGGGACCGTTGCGAGACATGACTGTCCAACAATCCTCGTCGGGACGGTGATCGCGATGAGCAACGCCGCCACGGCCTTCACTTTTGGAAACCCCTTTGGCCCGTGCCGTCCCAAATCTGTACCGGTCGCGGATCAAGGGTGACCGTGATTGGTTTCGTTTTCGGGCTGGCGACGATGAGCAGCGGTATTGGCGCGCGCGGCACCAACGGCTCGCTTATTTCCGAGAGATCGAGCTCCAGACCGTAGGTTCCGACCGGCAGCGACAAGAAGCTCGCGGTGTGGGGCCCAGTCATTATCGCGTTCCACTCGCGGCCGGTGTGGTCGCGCGCGATGATGCGAGCCTTGCTCAGGTCGATCTGCACGATGGTCCCGACGGATCGCGGAGCAACAACGAGATCGAGCTCCGCGTCGCTCGACTGGGTCAAGCCGATATCGCGCCGCCTCGAATCGTTCGGTGACAATCCGTCGGGTAGCGATGCTTCATCGACGCTGATCTGTCGACGACCATCTCCACCGACATGGTACCTTCCGCTCGCATCGGCGACGGCGTTTTGTCCGTCGCGTCTCACTACGACACCCGCAACTCCAGGCTCACCGTCGTCACGGCGCTGATTGCCGTTCAGATCGCGATAGACGTAACCCGACGTCCCCGGACCGCGGATCATGGGAAGCGTACGAGCATGCTCGATCCGGGCCCCAAAGATCCACGGCACCTTGCCGTCCGATGCACGAAAGATTGAGTTCCGTTCGGCATTTACCCGGAATGCGAAGCCGCTCGTCAAAGGCACCGCCAGACCGCCGCGCACGGCCGCGGCACGCCAGTCTCCGAAACCGGTCACTCGCTGGACTTCGCCCACCGCACGAATTCCGCGGAGCCAGGGAAGAACGACTCTGTCGCCTCGAACCCCGAACACGTTCTGCTGAACGACGAACCCGCCGTGGTCTCGAGTCTGCTCGATGCGAGCCTGCATCTCCACGAAGCCGGGAGTTCCCATCCAGCCAACCGAGGCCGTCAGATAATTTCTCGGGACGCGTTCCGAGGTGGTGAGCTGCGGGACCAGAGTTGTGGTGCGCGTGACATTTCCGAGATAACCGGAGGTGTTGAGGTAAAACTGTCGGAAACCGGTGGTGAGAATGGCGCCCAGCTGCTGTTCGCGGCTGCCGAAGCCGCCGGTACTACTCGACTCCGTCGGGCGCGAGGTTGCGTCGTAGAGATAAGAGCGGGCCTCCAGGGCAAACGTCATGGAGCGGCCGAGAAGGAACTGCGGCCTCAGTGCGAGACCTTCCGTCTTCAGCGCGTTGAAGACCGAAGTTGCGTCGGTAGTGTGCCACGCGCTTGCGCCGATCAACGCGTGTGCTGCAACCCGCTGTGAGATGTTCCCCTGCAACTCGTCGGTGGCTCGGGCAAAAGCCTCACTCCCTCCGGGGGCGTGGCTCGCCCGGAATTGGATGTTGTTGTCACCCACAAAGCGACCCAACTCGGTCGACCAACCGAGCCCATCTCCGGCTTGGTAGCGGCGCTCGGCAACTTCGAACCTGAGGATCGTCTTTGCGAACATCGGCACGGCGGCGCCAACCCCGAGGGCGTCCAGTCGGCGCGGATACGGACCGGCATCGGCGAGATGCGTTATGGACCCGCTCACACTCGCCGCACCGAGGTGTCGCTCACCTCGCAATCCGAGCATTGGCTTTCGGACGGTTGTTACGGGTGTGAGAAGTGAGACGGCGCCCATCGCGAGCAGGTTCCACGCACGACGCTCGAGATACAGCCGGGCGCCCTGACCATAAGTGTACAACCCCGTCAGCTCGGAAAACGAAGTCCCGGT
>C688J18823_10000696_pt1 | contig 19859 bp, 13 predicted proteins | sample HopSoiMetagenom1_FD_18823 | JGI IMG/M metagenome (IMG submission 18823) | reverse complement strand
CGATACATTTCCTCATGAAGATTTAACTTTTACTGTCACCAACTCCACATTTTCCTTCACCCCGACCATATCATTTTGCTGCGTGGACGGAATTACTTTTCTGTATAAAAAAATAAAACCGATAGTGGTTACTAATCCCAAAAGAATGAAAAAATTAAACATGGTACCAAATCCATAATTTCCTGCAATACCAAGTCCTAATAAAGGCGCTATCATATTGGCTACACCGTAGGAAATGGAATACAATGCTGAATATTGTCCTTGTCGTTTCTTAACAGGTCTTGACAATACGTAATTCATCATAAAAGGTAAACAATAAATTTCAGAAACGGTAATTGTAACCAAATACAAGAACGACCAGATAAATGCCCCACCTCCTACTTTCAACATAAAAAAAGCAAGAGGCACGAGCCATGATCCGATCGTCACATATTTAAAACTATTTTTTTTCTTTTTTTCCAGTGTGGTAACAAGCGGCATTTCCAGTAGTACCACCAATAAACCATTCAAACCCAGGAGCAAACCCATTGTACTCATTTCATAATGACATTCCTTATTCAAATATTGAGGTACACTGGAAAACAACTGAAAAAAACAAATACCATATAGCATGACCAACCCCAAAAAAAACAAATATCGTTTATCCTGATAAACAGAAAACACCTTAACCGGTTCTGTTTTTTCGCCAACATGTGTTTGGGTTTTTGGTAAGCAAATAAACAATAAAGTAGCAGCCGAAAAACTTGTGAATGCATCGATCACATATAGCCATTTATAGCCAATAAGTATTACCAATAGACTACCCATAACCGGACCTATAGAAAATCCAATATTGCTAGCCAAACGTGTTAAGGAAATAGAACGCGCCCGGTTTTTACTTGTGCTATAAGCAGCGGTCGCTTTTGAAACACATGGTCTAAAAAGATCAGCAACAAAAGAATAGGAAAAAATAATAGCTGAAATTGCAACAGGCGTTTTTGCAATTGTTATAAATAAAAGGATACAGCCACTGCTAAAAAGCGAAAAGATCATGACACTTGAAACCGTTCTTCTATCCGCTAACCATCCTCCTGTAAATGCCCCCAGTATACTACCCACACCATAAAAACTCATGCAAATACCGGCATTGGTAATTGAAAAGTGCAACTCATTTGTCAAATAGAGAGAGGTAAATAACACTACCATGGAACCGCTCCGGTTAATACATGTTGCTAGTGATAAGATCCAAATAGTCGGTTGTAAACTGCGAAAGGATTCCTTGTACAAATGAAGAATTCGAAACATATAATTTAAGGGGTAGTATTTAATGATTTAAAGCTCAACGCGGTTCTCTCCTATATAAAAAAAATGCTCTTTTTACAAAGAGCATTTTTGATTTGTCCACCGAAAGTGGATGCTCTTATGAATTTACGAAGCGGGTTTTATTGCATCCTGAAGTTTTAAACCAGTAGCCGATTCCAACATTTGTTGAATATCTTTTTCCGTAAAATGGTCATCTTTGATATTTTCAATCAAATAAAACACCGGGCCTACCTTTTCAACAGTATAAAAATGGAATTCTGGTTCAGTGATACCGGATTCCCATACCAATGTATTGGGTTCTTCTTTAATGTATCGTTTAAATTTATTTACATCATCACCGGCAATATCGCTTTTTTTCAACGTAATGTCTCCTTGTCCCTCAGAAATTGATAACTGGAATTTTTTACCAACTTTTATCTCCGTTGCTCCCCAGGCCTGTTCAATAACTTCTAACTTTCCAATTGATGAATCAGGAACGGTAATGGTAAGTGAATTTCCATTCACCTTTAAATTCAGCTCCATCATTCCTGGTTTAATTTTAACTACATCTTCCTCCTTTGATCCATTACAACCTGCAAAAATTAAAACAGCAGATACGGCTAATACTAAGAATACTCTATTCATCTGGTTAAATATTGGTGAATACGCAAATATATAGATTAAGAAACAATATCAAAAAAGATTCAGGAATTTAATGCATATAGATTAGCGGTTGAAAATGTTCGTTTGACGTAAATAAAGTCCATTTCAGGAAATATTAAATTACATTCGTGTTCAAAATGACTCGTTAAATCTTCTTGTGATGAAATTTAGATATACCCCTCACACACTCTATTTCAAACATCCTTTTAAAATAGCGCATGGTACACGTTCTTCCACTCCAATTGTAATCATCGAATTGGAACATGGAGAGCAAATTGGTTATGGTGAAGCAAGCATGCCTCCTTATTTAGGTGAAAGCCATGATTCCGTTATCTCTTTTCTTGAAAAAGCCAAACCTATACTTCTTTCTGCCTCTCCTTTAGAAATTGAAATGATTATGAGAAAAATCGATGCTATTGCTCCTGGCAATACAGCAGCAAAAGCATCTATTGATATTGCATTGCATGATTTAAAAGGAAAGCTATTAGATACAGCAAGCTGGAAATTATTTGGTGGCGATCAAGCAAAAACACCTTATACCACCTTTACCTTAGGAATTGATATACCTGAAATACTGATAGAGAAAATAAAAGAAGCACAGGATTATAAGGTATTGAAAGTAAAATTAAATGGAATGGATGATAAAATGATTATCAATACCATTCGCAGGCATACCGATAAGCCAATTGCTGTGGATGTAAATCAAGGGTGGAAGTCGAAAGAAGAAGCATTGAAGAAGATGGAATGGTTAGCCAGCAGCAAAGTCATCTTTGTTGAACAACCTTTAGCAAAAAATGATTGGGCAGGTATGCAGTGGTTAGTCGAAAGAAGTCCGCTTCCGATCTTTGCTGATGAGAGTGTACAACGTTATGACGATATTGACATCGCCAAAAACTGTTTTCATGGAATCAATATCAAGTTAATGAAATGTACGGGTATGCTGGAAGCCTATAAAATGATTAAACATGCACGTGAAGTTGGGTTAAAGATATTGATGGGATGTATGAGTGAAACATCTTGTGCAATATCAGCTGCTGCACAATTAACTCCTTTTGTTGATTACGCCGATTTGGATGGTTCCTTATTAATGAAGAATGATTTATTTAAAGGGATTGAATTTATAGATGGTAAGATTACATTAAATGAATTACCAGGTAATGGTGTTGTGTTGAAATAATGCTCTTATGTATATAATGCATACATTCTGAAAGCTTAAACCCATATTGAAAGCTAAAAGCTATGTGCCTATGTGTTGATTTTATTTAAACACATAGGCACATAGCTTTTTTTAGTTTAATTTGAGAATAGGTAAGATTGATTTTCATCAATCACATAGGCACCTTAATTATAATTTTTGGTCCGACAGATATGTAATCGCCAAATAAGATGTGTGATGTAAGAAGGTGAAATGTACTCTTTAAATTAGTGTTGTTAAAAAAAAACGTCCTGTACAAATGTACAGGACGTCCCAAAAGGTCATAAAAAAAGGCTCTTGCGAGCCTTCTTTCTTACTTTTTCTTTTTAGCTGCTTTTTTAGCTGCTTTTTTCGGAGCAGATTTTTTAGCTGCTTTTTTCGGAGCAGATTTCTTTGCTGCTTTTTTAGCAGCTTTTTTTGGAGCTGCTTTTTTTGCTACTTTTTTTGCCATGGTTTTTGGTTATTAAATTATTTACTACGAAGTAACGAAAAATTATTAACACATAAAAAATATTTCGCCTTTATTTTATTAACACAAAAGTGTTGATAAGCTAAATCATGTGTTTTTTCATTTCTCATTTTAAAAAAAAACTTTACTCAAAGAACGATGTTGTAATCAAAATTAAAAAAACTATACCATCTAAACGTATTGATTTGTGTAAGGTTTCAAAGCACAGTTCTTTTTTTTAAAACCTATCATTCAAACACAAAAGTGATTTGAATGCTTATGAAAAGCATTGCGTTTTGCCATCAAAAAAAAATTTCATGGCCCCTATCTTTTTTTTTGCTCAAGAGCCTCTTTTATCAAAAAGAGGAGTGATTTTTCAAAATTCATCCAAACAAAGAACATTTTCTGGAAACAGACGCGTGCTAATTTATGCGTTCAAGCAATGCCATATAAAAACCATCAGCATGATGAATGTCCGGTGAATAGCGCTTTTCACCGAGCAAGCTCCATTTATTTCCAACTTGTTCAAGGAACCATTTTATCTGTTCTTCACCTTCGGATGGTAATATGCTACATGTTGCATAAACCATTTTACCTCCAACTTTTGTCATTTCTGGAAAATGACTTAAGATATCCCTTTGTATCTTTTTGACACGTTCAATCTCTTCCATATCCAACTTCCATTTGCTATCAGGATTTCTTCTCAATACACCCAGGCCTGAACATGGAACATCCAATAGCAAACGATCCGCAGTATCTTTTAAGCGTTTAACGACCTTTGATGAATCAATGGCTCTTGTCTCAACAATTCGAACATCTGCCCGAGCTGCTCTCTTTTTCAATTCTTGTAATTTTTTGTCTTTAACATCCAATGCAATGATGCGTCCTTTATTTTTCATTAATGCAGCAAGATGTAATGTCTTTCCTCCAGCTCCTGCACATGCATCAATCACACGCATGCCCGGTTGAACATTTAAAAATTCAGAGACCATTTGTGAAGAAGCATCTTGCACTTCAAATAGTCCTTTATGAAAAGCTTCCGTTCTAAATACGTTTCTTGGAAATTTGAGCTCAACAGCATCCGGTGACCACATCACCAAGGATGAATCTGTTATTTTCTCCTCTTCTAATATCGTTTGCAATTCTTTTGGACTTGTTTTTAAAGAATTGGCTCTTAGTACAACAGTGGGTGGTTGATTCAATGCTCTGATTACTTTATCCCAGTCCTTACCTAATTCCTTTTCACCTAATACATCTAGCCAATCAGGAATAGATTCTCTTATTTTTCTGATTTTATAGAATTTTTCCAGCTGTCCGATAACTTTCTTTTCTGTTATTCCTTTAAAATATGTACTGGGTGGCAAATCGTAACCATCAAAAATGAGATAGGTACCAAAAACCGTCCACAAGGTTTTATCTGTCAGTTTGCCTTCAGACCCTGAAGCTGCAAATAATAATCTCCAATTGCGAATAATATCATAGGTCACCTCCGAAACAAAGCTACGTTCACGAACATCCCAATATTTATTTGCACGCATTATTTTTTCAATAGCCTTATCAGCATATTCATCTTTCTCAAAAATATCTTTCAAAACTGTAAAAATGGCTTTGATATGATTGGAATGGTGTTTTAGATAAAATTCTTTTTTCATAAGTAGTTTCTGAACGGCTTAGTGTGTTCACGAAAACAGCATAAAATTAAGCTTTTCCATCAATATATCTGATATCTATTTTTTCAGACATACTTTATTAAAGTGTTTTAAGTGCTCGGCAATCATTTTTAAACTAAAGAACTCCGTTGTCATTTATCTAACCACTCAAACGAAACTCATTTGAAAAGGTTTCTATCTGTAGCTTTCTTCTCCTCATAGGATACACAAAATTATGCCGCCTACAACATCCTTTTTATTCAGCATGCTTCTTAAAACATCTTCAAACAAAGCTACTCAGTCCTGTTTATAAAACACAAGAGCTCATTCACCAAAACAAGCATACATATTGCTTCTTCTCAATTTGCTTTTTATCTTTGTCGCATGATTGATACAACTATTTACATAGGGGGCTTTCCAATTCATGAGCCTACAACCGTTTTTACAGATTATATTATTTCAGGAGCGTCTATTGTATTTTATTTTAAAATGAAAGGAATAAAAGAGGAGGCTACACACTTTTGGAGTTACTTTTTTCTTTTCATGGGTTTATCCAGCTTTGTTGGAAGTTTTTCACATGCACTATATGCAGTACATGAAGGCTGGGGATATAAATCGTTCTGGCTTTCCATGCAAGTCATTAATGGTATTGCTATATACTATGGGCAGCAAGCTACGCGCGTTTCTGTTTTAGCTACTTCTCCTGCTAAAAAAACCTGGAAGCTGATTTACATGATTCAATTACCTGTTTTTATCATTGCTGTGTTTCTCTTTCAAAACTATACGGTAACCGTTATTGAAAATGCATTAGGCTTAATTCCGATCATGATATTACATTATAAGGATAAAAGGTATTTCGCTCGGACAATTGCGAATGGAATTGCCATTTCATTTATAACTGTTATTGTACGACTCAGCAAATTTTCAATCCATGTTTATTTCAATTACAATGACATGGCACATGTCTTTATTCTGGCAAGTTTATATTATATGTATAAGGGAGCGAGAATGAAACATACTGAAATCCTTCAAGATTAGTTTTTTGTCCGGCCGGACAAAAATCAGCGTGCACTCTCTTTCAATTTCCAACCTTCACCCGCAGTCCTTCCGAGTTACTCGTATACTCAGGTGCATACATACATTGAATCGTTGTAATCCCATTTGAAAAATCACCTTCATTTGTTATCATCAACGGATATTCAAAAACATAGGTTCCTTTTTGAACAAATTCAAAAAAGAAATTAGTAGCTGCATCACGTGTACTCTCATAATAACCCAAACCATCCTGATACTTGTAAGACGATAACACATTGATGGGTTCAAATCCGGAAGCACGCATATCTTTCATGTGCACATATTCCATATTTCTATCTGCATGCAATTCGATACGAACAATAATTTTATCACCTACTTTTAATTTTGAATCTGGCAATACAGGTTGCAATACAAAACCTGCATCGGTTGTTTTTTGAATAAACAAGCTCTTTTTTAATTGAAGCGGCGTTTTATTCGGTGTTATTTTATCCAATTGCTCAAAATATTGCCAATACATAGATCCCCAACTTACACCCGCATCCTTTTTCGTAATGGATACATCGGCCATAGAAGTTTGTATTTGCGAATCCGGCCAGGATGTTTTAAAATATCCTGTTCCTGCTTCCACTTTTGTTGTTTCATCTGTATTCGTTCCACTTGCCGAAACGATGGTTGAACCCACCTTTAATTCAACCGCACTTTCAGTGCTTAACCAATCCGTTCCTTTTAACAATAATGCATAAACAGCTTCTGCGGTTGCTTTGGTTGTTTTCCAATTTTGGGTCTGTTTGGAACGCAGCAACCAAATTTTTAATGCATCAACGGACTTGGTATCATTCGTCACCTCATCAAATGCCTCAATAAATAATGCTTGTGCTTCAATAGGAGCTTGGTGCCAATAATAATTTTCGTAATTCTCTTTCCAGTACATACCCATTTCTTCCGAACTGATGGAGGTTTCCTTTAACGATTTCATAATTGCCAACGCCGGCTCTTTTTTATCATATCTATTTAAAGTAAGTGCAATCATCCCTTGCAGGTAGCGACTATTTGAGAGCCAATATTTCTGGCTTTGGGTTAAATAATAGTTGAACGCTGTTTTATTTTGATCATTAACCTGAATATCCTTAAAATAACTTCTTGCATAGAGGTATTGAATCTGTAAGGACCCTAATTGGTTCCGCTCCATCTTCGCTTTTTGTCTTTTTAAGCTTTCATAATCATTTCGCATCTGATTATCCAGGTATTGAATTGCATTGTTCAGCATTTCGGTAACCACTGGATTCTCCTGAACATTTTTTATTTGCAAATGATGAAGATGCCCTAAACCGCTTACAATATATTGCGTGATATAACGATCCGAAGGCATTCCTTCAAACCATGGCCAACTGCCATCATTCAATTGTTTCTTTTTTAACTGTTGAATAGCAAGCCCTTGTTCATTGCTCATTTTGTTTAAATCAAATAGGAGTCCCACACGTTTCTTTCGTTCTGATTCGCCTTTTGCTTCCATCACCCAAGGTGTTTCTTCTAATAAAAGCGATTTCAATTCTTGGTTCTTCTCCAAATTCGAAAGCAAAGATGTTTTATCAGCTGCTGCATTTTTCCATGCATCAAATACTGCTTTTATTTTAGGCGATGAGTTAGCGATGTGCGTTGCAATACTGTTTGCATAAAACCTGGAAAAGATTTGTTCCGAACATTCATATGGATATTCCATTAAATAAGGCAATGCCTGAACAGCATACCAAGCCGGGTTAGATGTGAGCTCTACTGTTAGTTTATGATTACGTAATGTCGTTGAACCATTATTCTGGTTCGCCAGTTTTTCAAAACGGAAGTTTTTTGTTTGATTGCCATTTATATAAAGTGGTAAGGATTCGGTAACCAACATACGGTTCGTTAAAACCGGAACGGCCGTTTCTTCTCCATCTGTAAAATTTCCTGCCTTGGCGACCACCTTATAAGTGATAGCTTGCACATTTTTAGGAATGGAAATAGTCCAGGCAACCACCGTATTCTGTTTTTTTGATAGGATAAATGTTTTTTGAGCACGTTCAGCAGAAAGCAAACTATCAGAAATATCTTTCATCGTTAAGGCATCATATAAAAACAATTGGGCTTCACCATTCATATCTGCCTCTGTGAGGTTGGTTATTTTACTTGTTAACTGAAGTTTATCATCTTCGCGGAAAAAACGCGGAACATTAGGCGTTACCATTAATTCTTTTTGAGTAACCAGTTCTTTATTGATCCTTCCGATTTTTAAATCTTTGGTATGTGCAAGTCCCATCATTTTCCATTTGGTAGTTGCTTCGGGTATGGTAAACTTAATAATGATGCTGCCATCTTTGTCTGTTTCCAATTGCGGATAGAAAAATGCCGTTTCAGAGAAATTTTTACGGGTAGTAATGGTACTTAGATTTTGTTCCTGTTCTTTTGAGGCTCCAGGAACTCCTGACTTGCCTAGCTGCGTCATGGAAGAAATAGTGGGATCACCCGGTGCCAGCGCCTCTTCCTCAACTTGTCCAGCATTATCTCGTGCATTCATATACGACACGCCTTTTTTCATTTTAGGCATTGCTCTTCCTCTTAAATTGAATCCTCCTCCTCCATGTCCAGTTCCCGATCCACTCCCAAATAACCAATTCAATTCATCATAGGTTCTATAATTCAGTGGTAAGGAATTATTCCATTCATTCGCGACCAATTGTGAATTTATATTTGCAAATGAATTTTGACTATCCCAATCAAAACTCATTGAATACATTCTATATATATCAAAAGCCCAGTCATTGGATTTAAATTGATCCAATGAAGCATCATAAAGCGTTGCCACCATTTCAGCTAACGCTTTTTCTCCTTTTTTATCCTTAATTTTTAATTTCCACTCTTCTTGCTGACCAGGTTGTAGTTTATCACGAAAGGTTTCAAACTGTATGTCCAGTTCTTTATTGGTATAAGGTACTGTCAATACACTCGATAAGGTGTAAACCCTATTATTTTTAATAAACACATAACGAATGGAAATTTCTCCCCTGTGTTTTTCTTCAATAGGTAATTCAATTATCTTCTGTTCGCTGTTTAACACAAGGAATTCTTTTTTCAAAACAACACCCATGCGCTCTATTTCATAAAGTACATGTACATCATTTTCACTAGTCCCTATTAAAAATTTAGCTTTATCACCAGGCTCGACAGATTTTTTTGCATTTGCCACAAACCAATTCACCTCTTTAACCGGTATTTGCTTATCTGCCGGTGCATATAAGGTAAAGTATTTCAATAATTTTACGTCTTCTCCATTTTTATCTTTGCAGTGTGCTTCCAACACATAAGCACCCGATGTCCAGCTTTTCAGATTAACAGGTTTAACAGATTGTCGGAAAGATTCCAAGGACTGATCCAATACTTTTCCCTCACGTACCCAGGTAGTCTTATCCTTTTCATTCGCATATTGATCGGTTGGAAAATCCTTTTCAAATTCCCCTTTTGAAAGCATGTGTTGATCCGGTTGTGCCCATTTACGGTCACGGTAAATTTTATCCGGCTGCTTTAATTTATAAATTTCCACTTTACAGGAAACAGGAACCGCCTCGCCACTCATATTCGTAATATGAACTGGGAACTCAACATCTTTTAATTTTTCTACATTTTCCGGAACATCAATATCTAAATTCAATGCAACATATCCGATTGTTAACACCTTTTGCGAACTATGCGTTTCACCATTAATATCCGTCACATCTGCAAAAACGGTAAAAGAATAGGAGGATATACTTTTTTTAGGGATGCCTGCATTCGGAATGGCATTAAAGCTAATTACAAACGATCCTGTATCAGAAGTTGTTAAGGTACCATTTGCAATTTCCAGTTGCTGATAATTCGGTTCATAGAATTTAGGGAGATAATAGTAAGGGCGATAAATAGTATTTCTAACCACTCTGTATTTTACTGCAGCACCAGTTAAGAATGCACCGGAAAATGTTTTTGCAGATCCTACTATCTGAACTTGTTCATTTAAACAATAACTTCCTTTTATTGGATTGAAGCTTACTTCAAATTTAGGACGTTTGTATTCCTCTACGGAAAAATAGGCGCTACCACTTTCATTAGTAAGATACATATCACCTGTCAATACACCAAGAGGCGTTGTAAAGGAGCCATTAAAGGTTCCGTAATCATTGCTAATCAAATTGAGCGTAGCTACAATTTGCCCATTGGCATCATTCAGTGTGATCGTCGTTTTTGTTTTCGGAAGTATTTCATTGCTTTCTCCATTGGTATTGATCATTATACCTTTGAAGTAGATGGTTTGTCCCGGACGGTAAATCCCACGATCTAAAAAGAAAAATGTTCTTGGAGTTTTCTTGTTCTCCATTGTATCCTTTACATATTGATAAATGGCATTTTCAACTCTTAAAAAATCACTGGTATTTTTAGCTGACGTAGGTTGTGCATATGTAAATTCAATTCGTCCATGACGATATTCTTTTGTGGGAGGAATATTAAAATATCCATTGGCATCGGAAATATATTTATCAGCTTCACTGAACTCCCTTTTTCGGGTCTTGTAATCATATTTTTCATAGAACAATTGTGCGCTCACATTTTTTAGCGGAACACCTGTTTCGCGGTGTTGCACGATGTAGTCAAAACTACCATTATTCATTTGTCTGATCACATAACTGATTCCAGACACAGTAAAAGGAGCATAAGCCACTCCATTAATTTTCGTTGTAAAATCTTTGCTGGAAGATACAAGAATAACATAGGCACCTACTCCAAGTTCAGGGATTTTGATTTCTGTTGCATGCTGCTGATAATCGCCATCATCTGGTAAATCAAGCGTCCATTCTTTTACAGAAGGAAGTTTCTGGTAATAATTCAATAATTCATCTCCGTACAAACTGGATTCACTGTCTTTCGTTTCTGATTTGCTTGGTTGAATGATGCGTACATAAACCTTTTTTACATTTTTATAAGTAAGCAAACCTAAAGATGGTTTATCCGGACTTATTATATTATCCATAACCAATTGTAGATTATGTTCTTTGATTTGTTCTTTTAGTGATTCACAATTTTTAGCTCCATAGCTTTGGGGAAATTTTTTGATAACCTGTTCACACAGTTCAATTGCTTGTTTCTTCATCCATTTGTTTTCTTCCACTTCCAGTGGCTTATACAAATCTCCTTTCTCCACATATAGGTTTGCAATTTCATAATTGATTTCCGCTGAAGCCGGATCAGTTGCAAATTGCTTTTCCAGATTTTGAAGAGCACCTAAATACAAACTATCTTTTATGTCCTGTACTGATTTTTCCTTTACGAATTTCAATCGATCCAAATCCACATCAATCAATACCTCTGCTTTACCTCCGGAAATGTCCGAATGGAATCGAATTAAGTCCTGAAATAATTTTAGTGCATAGAAGGAAGATGATAACGTATCCTTTGTTGTAAATACATGTTTAGAAAAATCAGCGTAAGGCAAAAAGTAAGACGCGTCTTTCAGTTCAAATTTATAAGCGGGTTTGATGATATCCACTTCTTCATTCCGGTAAAAATCAATAGCACGATGTGTAAGGAAATCATATAAGGTAGGTCTGAATTTACGTGTGTCTTTTTGTTCAATTAAAACAGCACCGTATTGATCAATTGGTGTTTGTTTTAATTTTTCAGAGTTTTGAAGCGATAGTTGATAGTGTTCATGGGCTTTGAAAAAAATCGTTTTCATATCCCAAGTTGTTATATCTTCCGATACTGAATTAACTTGAGTTCGCCCTTGAAATTGCCATCTCTTTGACTGGTAGTAATTCCAATATTTTTGTGCAAGTATAGAATGGAAAATATTTTTTAAGGGATAGTCTGCTGTTTTGAGTTCAGTGTTTAGCTCCGCAATAAATTTTTCATTGACATCTTCATCCATTTGCTGACTAAGTTTATCCCGATAAAGGATGGTCTTTACAAGTTGAGGCGCATTGTTTTCTGTTTTTGCTTTTTTATAAATAGCATCCACCACTTCCAGTGCCGACTTATATAACCCTTTTTCTTCAAGCGCCTCCACTTTTTTCCAATCTTTTGAAAAATCTTTAGACACAGTGGCTACTTCTATTTTTGTTTTCTTATTCGATTGAACAGCATAAATACGATATGCTCCTGCAACACTTATAAAAAGAAGAAGTGCAATAAAAATGATTTTTTTAAATCCTGAATTTTTCATGGTCGATAATTTTGTTGTTGTTCTAGGAGGACCTTCGATAAAACGCTGGCTCTCGAAAAGCGACATGACTTAAATTTTTATTCTATTTCTGATTCAATTTGGTTGCCCTTATCAAAAAGCTGGCCTTTTATAAATCGCTTGCAGTTTACCTCATCTGGTAAGCCTGCTCTGCCATTCAAAAACAAACTAAACTGTTTTGCAAAGTAAGGAGCTAACATCACTCCTTTGGTTCCCATTCCGTTAAATATACCAATGGTTGAATGAATGGGATGCAAGCCGATTAATGGGCGCCTATCCAAAACCGTTGGTCGTATTCCTGCTTGATGCTCGATGATATCAAAAGGAACACGAATTACTTTTTTCAATTTATCAATTAACGCTACCTTTCCCTTTTCAGTTGGTTGAACCGTTAAATCAACCCATTCATAAGTAGCTCCTACTTTATAGGTATCATTTCCGAGAGGCAATATAAATACCCCTTTATTAATGACTTTATCAATCGGAATTACGTGTTCACTTTTTAGCTGTATAGTTATCAGCTCTCCTTTTGTAAGTTTAAAAGGCAGCCAGTTGAAATAAGGGTTATTGGTTGCTTGATGACCTTCACAAAAAATTATTTTTTGTGCATCGATATTCTGATAACTCACTGCATTTTCAGAAACAGATAAATCATCATATTCAAATTTTTTCTCCAGCAAACATTCTTTTTGTGCAAAATAGCTTCGGAATGCTTTTAAAAAAACAGCCATGTTTAAATTTCCTGCTGCTTTTACTTCGGCAGCGCCATACGGATTTTCTATACAATCACCTAAAAAATCCAGGTCTACCGGTTGATTTAAATAGTTTCCTACCTCTTCGTTTGATTTTTTTAACCAAAATTCTCTTTCCGCCGCATCTGCGAACAATTTTACAATTTGTTTTTTGTGATAAAATTGTTCTTGTACCAGTTGTTCTGCTTCCGTATAAAACGTATCCATAAATGGAATTAGTTCATCCGCCATCCAGCTTTTTACCAAACGCTTAAACACAACCGGATTATACAAACCCGCAGCAATTGTGGAAGTAGCATGTTCCAGACCTTCATCAATTAACAGCACCGATTTACCTTCTTTCAATAATGTCAGTCCCAGTACTGTTCCTGCAATACCTTGACCGACAATGATATAATTGTAGCTTTTATTCATATCTATTACCTCGCTTTTGTAAAGCAATGGTTGCAATTGAGAATATAAAAATACCATTAAAGTTCTAATTAAAAATTTTATATTGCATTGAATTACATCCATGGAAAAGAGTAAAGAAAAACTTACAATCGGAAGAAGAGAATATATTTCTCTTCCGGAGCTTGGCCTAAGTAATATTACAGCCAAAATGGATACAGGTGCCTATACATCTGCGTTGTACTGCCATGAAGTTCGTGAAGAGAAAGGTGTTTTAATTTTCCGGCTTCTGGATCCTTCTCACCCCAATTATGATCCAAGAGAACATCGATACACCGAGTATGGTCAGAAGAAAATTAAAAATTCTTTTGGCATCATCGAAACACGTTACACAATAAAAACAGTATTAAAGATAGGGAAGCGACAACTAATTTCAGTATTTTCGTTAACCGACAGAAGTGATATGCGTTACCCGGTTTTAATTGGAAGAAAAGTTTTAAAAAATCGATTTATTATTGATGTCGCACTTGTAAATACATTATTATGAAAATTGCCATCCTCTCCAGAGGTACCAAATTATATTCAACACGTAGACTGGTTGAAGCCGCTGAACAACGTGGTCATGAAGTGAGTGTACTCGATCATTTAAAATGTGTATTGGTCATTGAAAAAGGCAATCCACAAATTTTTTATGGTGGAAAAGAAATTGTAGGTGTTGATGCCATCATTCCTCGTATTGGAACATCCGTAACATTTTATGGTGCTGCTGTGGTTAGACAATTTGAACAGATGAAAGTTTTTTCCTGTGTCGAATCCCAGGCATTAGTAAGAGCACGTGATAAATTACGCAGCTTGCAATTATTAGCTAAAGCCGGTATTGGTATGCCAAAAACTGCTTTCGCTTCCATTCCTAAAAATATTGACAATGTCATTGAACAAGTCGGTGGTATTCCTGTTGTTATCAAATTGCTGGAAGGAACACAAGGCATTGGTGTCATCCTCGCCGAAACCCAGCGTTCTGCAAAATCAGTAATTGAATCATTTCTTGCAGTGAATGCGAACATTCTTGTTCAGGAGTTCATTAAAGAAGCGGGTGGTGCCGATATTCGTGCATTTGTGGTTGATGGTAAAATAGTTGGTGCCATGAAGCGCCAGGGATTACCGGGAGAATTCAGAAGTAATTTGCATCGTGGAGGAAAAGCGACCTTATTGGAACTTACAAAAGAAGAACGGGAAACAGCTATTAAATCAGCAAAAAAATTAGGTCTCGCCATTGCCGGTGTTGATATGTTACAATCAGCGCGTGGCCCTTTAGTAATGGAAGTAAATTCATCACCTGGTTTAGAAGGAATTGAGGGTGCAACTGGTGTTGATATTGCCGGAAAAATTATTGAATACATTGAACGAAATGAATTTAATACGCACAGTGCCTAAGTAATTTTAATCATGCGTTACACGAATCGCCTCCTTCATATCAATGGAACAGACATTAAACCGGGTAGTTCAGCACAAATCAATTTAAATTTGTATCAGCTTCCAACAAAAACAGTTATTGAAATTCCTGTTTATGTTTTTCGTTCCATCCATCCAGGACCTACCATATTATTACTTGCCGGAATGCATGGCGATGAGATAAACGGAATTGAAATTGTACGCCGGTTAATTTCACGCAAGGAAGTACGTAAACCACTTTGTGGAAGTATCATTGCGATCCCTGTAATCAATATCATTTCTTTTTTGTATGGTTCACGTGAATTACCGGATGGTAGAGATTTAAACAGGTGCTTTCCCGGAAGCAAAACAGGTTCACTGGGAAGTAGAATTGCGCATGATGTGATGAAGGAAATTGTTTCTCAAATTGATTTTGGAATTGATTTTCACACGGGTGGTGCAAAAATCAATAATATGCCTCAACTACGTTGTGTGTTTTCACAAGAGCAGAATTTAGACCTTGCTATGCAGTTTATGCCACCTTTTATTTTAAATTCACCTTATCGTGAAGCCACCTTACGTAAAGAGGCTGCAAAAAAAGAAAAAACCATATTAGTATTTGAAGGAGGAGAATCATCACGTTTTGATTATACATCCATCAACGAAGGAATAAATGGTTGCCTGCGATTGATGCATGCTTGCAACATGATTGATACAGACATTCCAAAAAACAAAACGATACAATTGGAAGGCGCCACCTGGATACGTGCAAAAGCATCCGGTTTATTTCATACAACAAAGTCAAATGGTACTGCGGTAGAGAAAGGAGAACAAATCGGAAGTATTTGTGATCCTTATGGAGAAATGGAAGAAAAAGTAATTAGCTCACATAGCGGATATATTATAGGCATAAATAATCAACCAGTGGTGAATGAAGGAGATGCATTGATGCATGTGGGGCTGGTGGAGTAACGCCAAAGGTTTTGAAAACCTTTGGCGTTACTGGGTAATCCAAACCCAACAGGTTTGAAAAACCTGTCGGGTTATACGAGAGCCTTAATTACCCCCAACTCCTTCCCTACTTTTTCAAAAGCAGCCAATGCCTTATCCAAATGCTCTTTTTCATGTGCTGCAGAAAGCTGAACACGAATTCTTGCCTGACCTTTTGCAACAACAGGATAGAAAAATCCAATTACATAAATGCCTTCATTCAATAATTTTGCTGCAAACTCTTGTGCTAACTTCGCATCGTATAACATTACGGGAACGATAGCTGAATCACCCTCTTTAATCTCCAAACCTGCTTTTTTGATTCCTGCTTTAAAATACTTGATATTGCTTTCCAGTTTATCACGCAATGCGGTTGTCTCACGAAGCATATCCAACACCGCTATAGAAGCACCAACAATATGAGGAGCCAATGAATTACTAAACAAATAAGGTCGTGATCGTTGACGCAACAATTCAATTATTTCCTTTTTACCCGATGTAAATCCACCCATTGCTCCACCCAATGCTTTTCCTAAAGTGCCGGTAACAATGTCAACACGATGCATTACATTTTTCAATTCAATGGTACCTCTTCCGGTTTTTCCAATGAATCCGCTGGCATGACTTTCATCAACCATTACCATTGCATTGTATTTATCAGCCAGGTCACAAATTTTATCCAGCGGTGCAACAAAACCATCCATAGAGAATACACCATCCGTAACAATCAGGCGGAAGCGTTGTGATTGTGCTTTTTTCAACTGTTCTTCCAAATCAGCCATATCACAATTTTTGTAACGGTAGCGTTGTGCTTTGCACAGTCTTACACCATCGATAATAGAAGCGTGGTTCAATTCATCAGAAATGATCGCATCTTCTTCACCAAGTAAAGGTTCGAATACTCCACCATTCGCATCAAAACAAGCCGCATATAAAATAGTATCCTCTTGTCCGACGAAGTCGGATAATTTTTGCTCCAGTTCTTTATGTATGTCTTGTGTACCGCAAATGAAGCGCACACTGCTCATTCCATAACCATGTTTATCCAATGTTTTACGCGCAGCTTCAATTACTTTTGGATGAGAGGATAGTCCCAGATAATTGTTTGCACAAAAAATGATCACATCCTTCCCGTTTACTTTTACCACAGCACCTTGCTCGGTAGTAATAATACGTTCACGTTTAAAAAGTCCGTTTTCCTCGATGCTCTTCAATTCTGTTTCTAAATGATTTTTGAAAGTTCCGTACATGATTTTTGTATTAATGTAAAATGTATTCATTGACAAAATTAAAAAAACTAGCGTTGCTTTTGCGATCAGGACTTAATATATAAGTAAATAAACGGGAAGAAAATTATATTTTTATTCCGTTTTCTCCCATAAATGCCGATATTAGCACAACTCGTCCGCCGAAGCTATAGCGAAGGACGGGTACGTCCCCTTTAAGCATTGCTAATAATATTAAATGGAAGCTGAGTTAACCCTAGAACAGATACAGGATTTTAAAGGTAAATACCCCAAACAAATATGGTTCTTATTTTTATCGGAGATGTGGGAACGTTTCTCCTTTTATGGAATGAGGGGAATGCTTACGATTTTTTTAGTAGAGCAATTACACATTGGTGAAAAAGAAGCAAATCTAAAATATGGCGCCATTCAAGCGTTTGTATATGCTTTGGCCTTTGTAGGTGGTTTGTTTGCTGATAAAATTTTAGGATTTCGGAAATCTATTTTCTGGGGTGGCTTACTAATGATTATGGGAAGTTTTATTCTGGCATTTTCACCTCATCACTTTTTTTATATTGGTATTAGCTTTACAGTCGTAGGTTCTGGCTTTTTCAAACCAAACATTTCCACTATGGTGGGCACACTATATAAAGAAGGCGATCCGAGAAGGGATGCTGGATTTTCTCTTTTTTATTCAGGAATAAATATAGGAGGCCTTTTAGGCGGCGCATTTTGTATATGGGTGGCTGACCGTTTTTCATGGAATGCCGCTTTTTCGCTTGCGGGAATATTTATGATTTTAGGCTTGGCCATTTTCATATTTACACAAAAAACATTAGGACCAATAGGAAAGGTTCCCTTAAGAAAAGACGGTAATGTCATTCCAAAATGGAACCAGTATGCAGTGTATATGGGTTCTCTTCTTTTCATTCCATTTATTATTTTACTTATAAAAAACACCCAGTATACGGATCTGTTTATGTACATCATTGGCCCAATTACTTTGTTGTATGTTTTTTATGAAATGAGAAATTTTTCAAAGGCTGAAAATCAAAAACTAATGGCTGCACTGATTTTTATTTTTTTCTCTATTTTCTTCTGGGCGTTTTTCGAGCAAAGCGGTGGCTCATTGAGCTTATTTGCACGTTATAACTTAAAAGGCAGTTTATTAGGATTTAATCCCAATCAAATTAACAACTCATCAAATAATTTCTTTGTAGTAGTGCTGAGCCCTATCGTCGGGTTGATTTGGCTGTGGCTGAATAAAAAAAAAATGGAACCCAATACGGTTGTTAAATTTGGGTTGTCTTTTTTATTTTTGGGAGCTTCATTTTTTATTTTCTTTGGAACACGATTTTTTGCAACATCGGAAGGGTTTGCCTCCTTGCACATGTTCACGTTGGCTTATTTTGTTATTACACTTGGTGAATTGTGTTTATCGCCAATTGGACTTTCCATCATGACCAAACTATCCCCTAAGCCACTTTGGGGAGTAATGATGGGTATTTGGTTTTTAGCAAGTGCCTATGGTCAATATGTAGCAGGCATTTTGGGTGCTGACATGGCATCCGATAATTCAAGCGAAACATTACCTAATAAATTAATATTATATACGGAAGGGTATAAACAACTTGCTATTTATGCTGTAATTGCAGGAGTTATTTTATTAGCGATCTCTCCTCTGGTAAAAAAGCTAATGCGGGAAGTAAAATAGCGCTTGCTTGTAAACTTGGCTTAACCTCTTAGAAATCCAAATACAACTGCTGCAATAATTACAATAATAAAGATGGAAATTAAATTACTGATGATTGCTAAAAAGCGGTTTTCCTTTTTATAGTTTACGAACCACCAGGTAAAAGCACAGCGCAAACTGTGTTGAATATTTTTAGATAGTTGTCCGGGCGCGACTATAAAAACAGGTACAAAATCGGTTTCATATTCAACATTATAAATTTGGCTATTGATATAAACCTTGACAAGAAAGGCTATAAACAAAAGCCCCAAGATCCAGATAAGTCTCTTTAAAATTACCCCCCATAACGGTTTATTTACCAGTACAACTGCTTTGCCACTCGAATAATCTATTTCTTTAACCGTATAAATCTTTTTATTGAAGAAGACAGTTTCCTTTTCTTGCAAAAGTTTGCCATCCTTATTAAAAAGTTTCCAAACACCTCTTCTATTTCCGTTTTTGAAATTTCCTTTTTCAACATTGCCATCACGATCTACTAATACCCATGGTCCCCGTTTTATACCCTCTTTATCGATCCGATTCATTACTTCTCCATTAATTTTTGCAAACCTTTCGGAGTTGTATGCATAAGAAGTATCTCCCGTTTCCTTGTCGATCGTATATGCTGCGGAGTATTGTACTGTATCCTTGACTTTGTTAATCATGAATTTTTGTCCATAACTGGAAATGGTCAACAGGCAGTATGTTATAATTAAATAATAGTTCACGATAGTCGTCTTAAAATCCTTTATTTCATTACGTACTAAGGTAATAAAAAATTCCAGATTACATTTGTTCTGTTTTTCTAAAACACCTGCTCGCGAAT
>C688J18823_10000695_pt1 | contig 19866 bp, 18 predicted proteins | sample HopSoiMetagenom1_FD_18823 | JGI IMG/M metagenome (IMG submission 18823) | reverse complement strand
CGAGCGCGTCGAGCTTCGTGGCCACCTCCGGCACCCGCCGCGCCTGCGCCTCCGCCACCCCGTTCCAGAGCAGCGGCGGCCGCTCGAACTGGTGGAACACCACCACCGCGATGCCCACCATGAGGACGAGGAACTGCATGGGCACCTTGATCAGCGCGTTGAAGAGCAGGCCGGTGCGCGACTCGCGCAAGGACGCGCCTCCCAGGTACCGCTGCACCTGCGACTGGTCGGTGCCGAAGTAGGCCAGCGCCACGAAGAGGCCGCCGATGAGCCCCGACCAGAGCGTGTAGCGCGTATCGAGGCGCAGCGATGCGTCCACGCCCTGCATCTTTCCCAGCGCGCCCGCCACCTTCACCATCCCCACGAGCCCCACGCCGTCGGGCAGCGCGTGCAGCACGAAGAGGAACGCCGCCAGCATCCCCGAAAGCATGATGCCCATCTGCCAGCTCTGCGTGACGCTGACCGCGCGCGTGCCGCCGGACACCGTGTAGAGCACCGCCAGCGCGCCCATGGCCAGGTTGGTGATCTGCAGCGGCCAGCCCAGCACCGCCGTCAGCACCAGGGCGGGCGCGTACAGCGACATTCCCGCCGCCAGCCCGCGCGAGACCAGGAAGATGAGCGCCGTCAGCGTGCGCGTCTTCCGGTCGAAGCGGCCTTCCAGGTACTCGTAGGCGGTGTAGACGCGCAGCCGCCGGTAGATGGGCACCACCCACCAGGCCAGGAGCACCATGGCGATGGGCAGGCCGAAATAGAACTGGATGAACCCCAGCCCGTCCTCGTAGGCCTGCCCGGGTGTGGAGAGGAAGGTGATGGCGCTCGCCTGCGTGGCCATGATGGAGAGGCCGATGGTCCAGAAGCGCTCGCCCTCGCCGCGCAGGTAGGCATCGGCGGTGGCCACGCGGCGCGTCTTCCACACCCCCCAGAGCACGATGGCGAGGACGGTGGCGCAGAGCACCGCCCAGTCGACGGGCCTCACGACGCCGCCCAGCCGAGCAGGGCGAGCAGTCCGATGTCCGCCAGGAGCACCAGCAGCACCGCCGCGGAGAGCCGGCGCAGCGGCGCCTCCTCGGGCGGCGTGCTTTCAGCGGACATCGGCGTCGCGTTCGAGCAGATTGGCGAAGAGCCGCGCGGCCCCGGGCACGCCGGCGGGAAGCTGCCGGAAGAAGGCCAGCCCGGTGTAGACGACGCGCCCCTTGCCGTGGCGGGCGATCAACAGCGACCCGCGCAGCGGCTTTTCCCCGGCATCGTGCATGGAGAGCGGCGCGGCGTAGCGGTCGTCCCACTTCTCAGCGAAGTAGAGGCCCCGCTCCTGCACCCAGCCCTGGAAGTCGGCGGGGCGGATGCGGTTGGGCACGTGCAGGACCGCGTCGTCCTGCGCGAAGGTCACTTCGGCGGTCTCGTCCGTCACGCGCTGTTGGGCGATGGTCATGGCGAACGGCCCCAGCGGCTCCGGCAGCTTGGAGACGAAGTTCTTGGTGTTGTACTGCGTGACCAGCACGCCGCCGCGGGCCGCATAGTCGAAGAGGCGCGGCTTGAGCGCGGCAAGCCAGTCGTGGACGTTGTAGGCGCGGACGCCCAGGACGATGGCGTGAAAAGGCGTCAGGTCGCGCTCGCGCAGCGCCGCTTCGTCGAGGAGCGTGACCTCGTAGCCGAGCTGCGAGAGCACCTCCGCCACCTCGTCGCCGGCGCCGGGAACGTAGCCGACGGACCGTACCCGCCCGCGCTCAAACCCGAAGCGCACCAGGCGCACCCGGGAGGCCGGATGCCAGACTTGTGGCGGCACGTGCGCATGGTCGATGCGGCGCAGCCCGCGATCCCAGGTCTGATCGCCGACGCGCAGCGCCAGCCGCGCCTGGCCGTCATGGGCCTGCGATCCCGGGCGGACCAGGAACGACAGCTCCGCCTCCGCGCCCGCCGCTTCCAGCTTGAAGGGCAGCTCTCTTGGCTCGACGGTGAATCCCTCCGGCACCTCGACCAGCGCCGTGCCCGACACCGGCCCGGCCGAGGCGCGCACGGTGACGCGGAGCTTTCGCGGCGAGGCGTCGGGGAAGAGCAGCGCGGTCGAGCCGGCGTCGATGGTGGCGGGCGGCGCCAGGTCCACCGCGCGGGTCCGCTCGCCGATCACCGGATCCACCCAGCGCTGCACGATGGGCCGACGCACCGTCAGCTCCTGCGTGCCGGAACGGAGCCTGAAATCGGCGAAGAGCTGCGGCGCCGGCTCGGGGAGCGTCCGGTCGTCCAATGCTGCGGCCGTTTGGCCTCCGCCCGTCGCGGGCAAAGCCCGCTCCTCCACCGCCTCCACCGGGTAGTAGCCGTCCTCGGGAGGATGGCGCAGCCAGGCCGGCTCCGAGGAGAGCGCGGGCGGAAGCTGCTTGAGCGAGGCCTTCTGCGTGAAGAGCTGCCCCGGCGCGAGCGGCCCGGATGCGCCCAGATCCTGTCCGGCAGCGCGCACGGAGGTGAGCTCGAGGCCGCCCGGAAGCCGCTGCAACGCGGTGACCGTGACGGGCAGCTCCATGCCCGGCGCCACGGCGGGAAGCTCGGTTGTGACGGAGAGCGCAAGCCCGGCGCAGGCGACGATGGCCTCGGCGATGTCGTCGCGCGGCGATTCCTTGTACGCCTCGAGCAGCGCCGGAATCGCCAGCTGCGGGGCGTCGTCGCGATACGCCTCCAGCGCCCGGCCCAGCGCGCCCTGCGCGGTCTTCTCGGCCACGCCGTCGAGGAACGACGTGCGCATGGATTCCCCGGCGAGCACCTCGAACAGCTCGGGCGTGGGTGCGATGCGCCGGGGCGCGCCGAAGCCCTGGCTCTTGTGCATGCTGCGGCTGTCCCCGGCCAGCTCGCCCATCGACACGCCCAGGAGCGGGTCGTAGGGGTTCAGCTCCATCTTCAGGAAGCGCGAGGTGTCCTCCTTCGGGTCGAACTGGAAGGCGTTCCAGACGATGCGGCGCGCCTTCCAGGTGCCGGCGCGCTTCACCTGCTCGGGCGCGTAGGCGGGATCGGCGGCCTTGGTGAAGGCCTCGAGCGCAAGCTGGGCGGAGGCGGTGTGCTGGCCGTGCGTCTCGGAGGGCACGGGGCTGAAGCGGCTGACGATCACCTCGGGACGGAAGCTGCGGAGCACCCAGACGACGTCCTCGAGGATGCGCTCCTTGCCCCAGATGCGCAGCGTCTCCTCGGCGCTCTTGGAGTACCCGAAGTCGCGGGCGCGGGTGAAGAACTGCTCGGCGCCGTCCAGCCGGCGCGCCGCGAGCAGCTCCTGCGTGCGCAACAGGCCTAGCGCCGGGCCTTGCTCCTTGCCGATCAGGTTCTGGCCGCCGTCGCCGCGCGTGACGGAGAGGTAGCCGGCGCGGAGCTTCTTCACGTTCACCAGCCACGCCAACAGGCGCGTGTTCTCGTCGTCCGGGTGCGCGGCCACGTAGAGGACGCGAGCGCCTTCGGGCAGCCGCTCCAGCATGCGGCGCAGCCGCGCCGCGTCAGGTTGCGCGGGGGGGACGGAAGGCGAAAGGGTCATCGCGAGCAGGAGCAGTCCGGTCATTTGGGGGCGCCAGTATAGATGCGGGCGGCCTCATGCCGCTTCCTCGTCCGCCAAAGAACCCGGCGCGCGCCCGGGCATGCCCGCCACCGGATGCTGCGGCCTTCGGCCTCCGCCCGTCGCCGGGGGGACCCCGGCTCCTCCCGGATGCTGCGGCCTTCGGCCTCCGCCCGTCGCCGGGGGGACCCCGGCTCCTCCCGGAATACCGGTCCCGCTTCCGCGTTAGGATGCGCGGCCCCATGAAGGCTCCTTTCGCGCCTCCCTTCCTCGCCTCCGAGCCGCGTGCGACTGCGCTCCTGGACGACGGTTTCCGCCGGCGCGAGGCCTGGCGCGAGGAGGTGCGCGCGCGCCGCGAGCAGCGCATCCCGCGCGAGGTGCTGGCTGCGCTCGCCGCCCAGCAGCAGGGGCTCGCGCGCAGCGAGGCGCGGGCGCGCAACCTGGCCGCCCTGTCCGAATCCGGGACGGTGGTGGTGGTGACCGGACAACAGGTCGGCCTGTTTCTCGGTCCGCTGTACACCTTCTACAAGGCGGCAACTGCCATCGCCTGGGCGCGCGCCGTCGAGCAGGAGACCGGGGCGCGCTGCGTGCCGGTCTTCTGGCTGCAGACCGAAGATCACGACTTCGCGGAGATCGCCGCCTGCGCGGTCCCGCCCGCCCTTCGTCTGACCTTGCCGGACTCGGGGGAACGTTGCTCGGTCGCTCATCGGAGGCTGCCCGCCGAGGTGCCGGGCCTGGTGGAGGCGCTGGCCGACGCGCTCTCGCCGCAGCCTTTCGCCGCCGAAATCCTGGATGGGGTGCGCGCGGCGTACGAGCCGGGCAGGCCGGTAGCGCGGGCCTTCGCCCTGCTGCTCGCCTCCGTGTTCGCGGAGGAGGGACTGGTGGTGCTGGACCCGCGCTGTCCCGAGTTGGCGCGCGCCGCATCGCCCATCTACACCGCGGCCCTGGAGCGAGCCTCTGAGATCGACGAGGCGCTGCAGCGGCGCGGAGACGAGCTGGCCTCGGCCGGCCTGCGCGAGCAGGTCAACGTGCGGCCCGGGTCTCCGCTGGTGTTCTTCCACGGCGAGACGCCGGAGGGTCCGCGGCGCCGGCTGCAGCAAGAGGGCAGCGGTTTTCATATCGACGGCGGCGGCCAGGTCTCGCGCGAGGAGCTGTTGCAAGCAGCGCGCGCGGCGCCGCTGCGCCTCTCCAGCAGCGCGCTGCTGCGCCCCTTGTTCCAGGACTCCCTGCTGCCGGCGGTCGCCTACGTCGGAGGGCCGGCGGAGCTGGGCTACCTGGCGCAGATCGCGCCGCTCTATCCGCTCTTCGGCGTCCGGCCGGCGCTCGCCACACCGCGCGCGCGCTTCCGCATCGTCGACGCGCGGACCGATGCGCTGCTGCGCGCGCTCGACCTGCAGCCCGCGGAGGTGGAGGTGCCGCGCGAGGCGCTGATCGAGCGGCTGGGCGTGAAGGGGCGCGAGGCGCCGGCCGACCTGGCGCGGAGGCTCCTGGGCGGGCTGCCGGAGATCCTCGAGGCCTCCGCCCGCAAGCATCCCTCGCTGGCGCGCGCCGCGCGCAGGACGCGCGTGTCGGTGGAAGTGGCGCTCGACCGCTTCGCCGCGCAGCACGCGCGGGCGCTGGCGGAGGAAGATCGCACCCTCACCGACCGCATCGACCGGCTGCAGGCGGCGCTCTTTCCCGGGGGCGAGNCGCAGGAGCGCGTCCACTCGCTGCCGTCCTACGCCGCGCACCACGGCCTCGCCCGCCTGAAGTCGGCGGTGCTCTCCGCCATCCGCCCGGGCGAGACCGGCGTCACGGACCTGCGCCCATGAACGTCGCGCTGCTCTGCTTCCACACGCTGGGCGGCAGCGGCGTGGCCGCCGGAGAGCTCGGACACGGGCTGTCGCGCCGCGGCCACCGCGTCCACTTCGTCGCGGCGGCGCTGCCCGNGAGGCTCGATCCCAATGGCGTCACGCTGCACGCCGTCCCGCTGGAGCAGCCGCCGCCCGTGGGCGCGCAGGGGTTCGCCTGTGCGCTGGCGGCGCGCCTGGTCGAGGTGGTGCAGGGCGAGGAGATCGACGTCATCCATGCCCATTACGCGCAGCCCCATGCCGCGGCCGCCGCGCTGGCCCGCGCGGCCCTCGACGGCCAGGCGCCGCCGCTGGTGATCACGCTGCACGGCAGCGACGTGCCGCCGGCGGACGCTCCGCCGGGGCAGGTGCAGCTGCTACGCAAGCTGGTACTCGATGCCGATGCCGTGACCGTGCCCTCGGCGGCCCTGGGAGCCAGCGCGCGCGAGCGCCTGCGGCTGCCCGAGGAGCCGGAGGTGATCCCCAACTTCGTGGACACCGACCGCTTCTCGCCGGCCGCCGATCGGGGCGCGTTGCGCGCGCTCTTTCCCGGTCGCGACCTCGAAGGGGTGCGCGCCCTCTGCCACGCCTCCAACTTCCGCCCGGTGAAGCGGCCGCTGGATCTGATCCGCATCTTCGCCGTGGTGCGCGAGCGCATGCCGGCGGTGCTGGTGCTCGCCGGGGACGGCCCGGAACGCCCCCGGGTGCAGGCGGAGGTCGAGCGGCTGGGTCTTGCGCGCGAGGTGGCCTTCACCGGCCCCTTGCGGAACCTCCCGCCGCTGTTGCGGGCCTGCGATCTTTTCCTCTTGCCCAGCGCGCACGAGAGCTTCGGCCTCGCCGCGCTGGAGGCGATGAGCTGCGGCATGCCGGTGGTGGGCGCGCGCACCGGCGGCCTGCCCGAGGTGGTGGAGGACGGCGTCACCGGCTTGCTCGCTACGCCCGGCGACGCCGAGGCGATGGGCGCGATGGCCCTGCGCATCCTCGGCGACGAGCCGCTGCATGCGCGCCTCTCGCGAGCGGCGCGCGATCGCGCGGTCCGGCTCTTCCGCGCCGACCCGGTGCTGGCCCGCTGGGAGGCGCTCTATGCGCGGGTCGCCGCAGCCGGTTCCTGAGTCGGGTCCGCCGGCCGGGGCAGGACGAAGTGGAAGCTGGCGCCTCCGGCGGGGTTGTTCTCCGCCCAGAGCCTTCCGCCGTGAACCGCGACGATGGTGCTGCAGACCGCCAGCCCGAGGCCCATACCTTCGGGCCGGGTGGTGAAGAAGTGGTCGAAGATATGCGGCAGGTCGCCGGCGGCGATTCCCTGGCCGGAGTCCGAGACGGTGACGCGCACGCCGCCGCCGTCCAGTCCGGTGCGCACGGTGAGCTGGCGGCGGGCGGTGTGGGAAAGGGCATTGCAGGCGTTGGTGACGAGGTTGAGCAGCAGCTGCTGCAGCTGCACGCGTTCGCCGCGGATGACCGGCAGCCCTTCGCAGAGCTCGGTGCGCAGCTCGACGCTGGCTCCGGAAATCTCGCTGCGCGCCAGCTTGACCACGTCGCGGACGACGCCGTTGAGGTCGACGTCCTGTTGCCGGACGGGGTGCCGATTGAACATCTGCCGCAGGCCGCGGATGATCTCACCCGCGCGGCGGTCGTCCTCGACGATGTCGCCGAGGATCTCGCGCAGGTCCTGCTGATCGCCGCGGCCCTCCGCGATGAAGCGCTCCGCCGCTTGCGCGTTGGCGAGGATGGCGGTGAGGGGCTGGTTGAGCTCGTGCGCGAGCGAGCCGGACAGCTCGCCGAGCAGGGAGACGCGGGAGAGGTGGGCGAACTGGTCCCGCTGCTGTTGCAGCTGGCGATCGACCTCTGCCTTCTGCTCGATGAGGATGGCGATGAGGTAGAGCGGAACCGCGCGCACGAGCAAGAAATGCTGCAGGGCCAGCGCCGTCTCCTCCGGGGTCTGGCCCAAGAAAGGCCCCCGGCCGGAGAGCGCCGCGTTGACCGAGAGGAAGGCGATGACCGCGATGGCGCCCGAGGCGCCGGACATGCCGAAGCGGATCGCCGCCCAGAAAAGGAAGGGCACCGGAAGATAGAAGCGTTCGGCGAATCCCGACGGCGTCTCGAAGGCCACGTAGCCGGCCACGATCAGGCCGACGGTCAACAGGCCCCGCTCCAGCCAGCGCCTGGTGTCGGCCGCCTGGGCCTTCCAGGCAGTTCCCAACATCCAGTAGAGGATCGCCGGTGTGACCACCAGGTGGGCGAGCGCATCGCCCAGCAGCCAATCCTCCCAGGATGCCCAGAAGCCGACTCCGGAGGAGCGGCGCGCCGCCGCGCCGGCGAAGGCCGAGGCCCCCGGGATGATCAGGACGGCCCAGAGACAGAAGAGGGAAAAATCCCGGATGGTCTCGAAGCGCAGCGGATTCTTGATGAAGCGGCGGAGCGCGAGCGCCGTGAGAACTCCCTTGGCGGAATCGATCGCGAAGGTGACCAGCAGGAACCAGGGAGGAGTGCCGTACGCGACCGGCGAGAACAGGCGGATGGGAAGAGTCCCGGCGAGCGGGATCCACCAACTTGCCGGCCGGATCAGCAAGAGGGCACAGAGCAGGACCGAGTCGGGAAACCAGAAGGGAGACGCGCTCGCCAGGCTGAACGACATCCCGTACCGGTAAGCGAAGTAGAAGGCCGTCTCGAAGGCGCAGAAGGAGAGAACGCTCCAGTAGGGACCCCGGCCCGCGAGCAGGTCCCGATCGCGGGCCGGATACGCTCGATCGTGCTCGCGCGGCGCGTTCGCCGCGTCCGCGCCGAGTGGCTCGTTCTGCGTGGCACCCTCCAACGCCTGGGACATGGACGCCCTCGGAGAGCAGGGTCCCCCTGCGGCCACGGATGATACGTGGTCTGCGCTTGCTGAACTACTGCCCCGGCGCCGGCGCCCGCTCTTCGCGGGCCAGCACGAAGGCGCCCTTGCCCCGGTCGTAGGAGTAGGTGCTGACGGTGGCGCCCTGATCGTCCTCGCCCTCGGGCTCGCGGATGCGGACCTGGCCGGTGGTGAGGTCCACCTGGGCGCGGTACAGGTCGCGCTTGGAGAGGAGGTCCACCAGCTTCCCCGCGCGCACGGTCTTGACGATCAGCTCGTCGGCGGTGGGCCCGCACGCCTCGCAGGAGAGCTCGATCTCCACGTCTGGTGCGCCGTCCCCGGTGATGTCCCGCGTGTCGACGAAGAGGATGCGCTGCGGCTCCTCCTCGTCGTCCTCGCCGGTGGTGCGCTCCCACAGCGCCTTCCAGCGGCGGGGCCGGCTTCCGGCGGCGGGCTCCAGCTTCCAGATGCCCACGTAGTTGCGCTGCGTGGCCGAGGCCGGCGACTGCTCGCCCATCGCCTCCTGGGCGGGGGTGAGCGATGTTCCCCAGATCACCGCGTGGGGCTGGCCTTCCCACTCCACCCGGCGGACCCAGCGCGGCCGGAACCCCGGGAAGGGCCTCGGGTGCAGCGAGACGAACTCGCCGGCCAGCGGGGCCTGCTTGCGCTCCAGCACCACCGCGGTGGCGCGCGAAGGCTGGAGCAAGGGGCCCTGCGCCTCGAGCGTGGCGCGGTGCTCGTTGTCTTCCCACTGCAGGGTGAAGAACTTCTGGTCGCGGTCGCGCCGCAGCTGCTCCAGCGACGGCGGGCCCCACCCGCGCGTGAGCTGCCACTCCAGATCGGTCAGCGCCGGCGCCGCTTGCGGATCGAAGAGGAGCCGCAGCGCGATCAGCTCCGGCCCGCCGCGCGTCTCTTCCCAGGCGAGCTGCGCGCGCACCAGGTTGTCGGGGCCCTTGGGGAGCGCGCAGTCGGCGTGGCCGTTGGGCGCGGCGAGGAGCGCGGTGCAGTCGCGCAGGTCGGGCAGGGCGCGAAGCTGCGCGAANGGCATGTCGAGATCGAACCGCCCGAATCTCCGGACCGGCACTTGAGGCGGACCCGCGGGCTTCTGCTGCTGAGGGGGCGCCGCCTGGGGCAGCGGAGTCGTGACGTCGGCCTTCGGGCCCACCCGCGGCGGCGCAGTCGTATCCGCCCGCGCCTTGTGGTGCGGCGCAGCCTGAACCGCCCCGGAAACGCACAGGATGGCGACAAGAAATCGCAAGGCCGGCACAGCATACCGCCGCTGCGCCGGCCTGCGAAAGAAGAACGAGCACGACGTCCGGCCCTTACGCCTCCGGCGCGATCGTCACCTTGACCTTCGCCGTCACCTCGGGGTGGAGCTTCACCTGGACCTGGTGACTGCCCACTTCCTTGAGCGGCTCGGGCAGGTGCACCTGCTTGCGCTCCAGCTGGTACCCCTGCGCAGCCAGCTGCTCGTGCACGTCCTTGGAGGTGACCGAGCCGAAGAGCTTGTTCTGCTCGCCCACCTTGCGGGTGAACCTCACCTCGATGGCATTGAGCTTGTTGGCCATCGCGGTCATGTTCGACTTCTCCTTCGCCGCGCGCGCCAGGATGCCGGACTTCTGGTGCTCGAGCTGCCGGATGTTCTTCTCGGTGGCAGGCAGCGCCAGCTTGCGCGGAAGCAGGAAGTTGCGGCCATAGCCCGGCTTCACTTCCACCAGCGCGCCGGCGCGGCCCAGGTTTTCCAGATCTGTCGTCAGGATGACCTTCATGTCCCTGTCTCCTACTGGTGCGCCATGACGGTGTAGGGGAGCAACGCCACGTTGCGGCCGCGCTTGATGGCGGTGGCCACCTGGCGCTGGTGGCGCGCGCAATTCCCCGAGATGCGCCGCGGGACGATCTTGCCGCGCTCGGTGACGAAGTACTTCAGGTCGGCCGCGTTCTTGTAGTCGACCTTGAGGTTGTTGTCGGCGCAGTAACGGCAGACCTTGCGCCGGCCGAAGCCGCGCCCGCCGCGCTCCATGTCGCCGCCCCCGCCGCCGCGATCGCCGCGGTCCTCGCGGCCTCCGCCGCGACCGCCGCCGGAAGGACCGCTCCTGCCGCCCGCGCCGGCGCGATCGCCGAACGCCATCTCCTTCTTCATGTCGCTCATGATCGCGTCTCCTTACTCGACCTCGGGGGGGATTTCCGCATCGTCCGCGAGCTCGCGGTCGCGGAAGCCTTCGCCGCCGAACGGCTCGGGCTCGCGGCCACCGGCGCGCTCCGGCATCTCCGGATCGCCGGGCAGCTTCACGTCGGCCTCCACCGCGCGGGTGGCGGCCTCCACGTCGTCGGCGACCTTCACCGACTGGTACTTGAGCACGTCGTCGGTCATGCGCAGGTTGCGCTCGAACTCCGCCACTGCCTTGGTGTCGCCGAGGTAGAGGAAGCGGATGAAGATGGCGCGGAAGCTCTTCTTCACCTCGTACGCGGTCTTCTTCTTGCCCCAGTTCTCGACCTTGATCACCTTGCCGCCGTCGCGGTGCACGATGCCGCGCATGCGCTCGACGATCTTGTCCACCAGGTCCTCGGCCAGGTCGGGCTTGACCAGGAAGATGGTTTCGTATTCGCGCAACCGGACACCCGCCGCGTGCTGCGGAGGTCCTCCTGCCGTCGTGGTCTCTGCCTGCTGCATCACGTCACCCCATGGGTAAAGCCCCCGGTCTCTGCCGGGAGCGAGGTCTCACTTCGTTTCCTTCGGCGGACGGCGGTTGAACCGATTCGCCGCCGTCGAAGGTCCTTCCACGAGAGCCGTCAGCGCCGCCTCGGCGGCGTTGGGGATCAGCTCCCGCAACTGCTCCTCCTCTTCCGAGGAGAACCGTCCCAGCACCCAGTCCGCCCCCTCCCACTGCGGCGGGGGCCTCCCCACGCCGAACCGCAGCCGCACCGTGTCGCCGGTGCCGAGGTGCTGCCGGATGCTGCGCAAACCGTTGTGCCCCGCGTCGCCGCCGCCCTGCTTCACCTGGATGCGTCCGAACTCGAGGTCGATCTCGTCGTGCACGATCACGATCTCGCCCACCGGCACCTTCCAGAACCGCGCCGCCGCCCCCACCGCCTCGCCGCTCACGTTCATGAAGCCCTGCGGGAGCAGCACCGCCACATCCTTCGCCTTGCCCGCCAATGCGTTCCAGCGGGACTCCATCGAGAGCGTCGCGCCCAGCTTCCGCGCCGCGTCCTCGGCCACGCGGAACCCGATGTTGTGCCGGGTGCGCTCGTACTTCGAGCCCGGGTTCCCGAGACCGACCAAAAGGCGCACAGCTTACTTTTTTGCGCCCTTGTCGGCGGCAGGAGCCTTGGCGGCGCCCGCCGCGGGAGCCGCAGCACCCGCAGCTGGAGCGGCGCCAGCAGCAGCCGGAGCGCCCGGAGCCCCGGCGGCAGGAGCAGCCGCGCCCTCCGCGCCCGGAACGGCGGCGGCGGCCGGCTTCGGCGCCTCCTCCTCCTTCTCCGGCACGTTGACCACGGCAACCGTCTGGGTGCCCTTGACCTTGAACTTCACGCCCGCCGGCGCCTTCACGTCGGAGACGTGGAGCGACTCGGTGATCTTGAGCGCCGAGACGTCCACCTCGATCTTCTCCGGGATGTCGCTGGGCTTGCACTCCACCGCCAGCGTGCGCGCCACTTGCTGGAGGATGCCGCCGGCCGTCACGCCTTCCGGCTTGCCGGTCAGGACCACCGGAACGTTCACGGTGACGTCCTTGTCCATGCGCACTTCGAGGAAGTCGGCGTGCAGCACCTTGCCGTCCAGCGGGTCCTTCTCGAAGTCCTTGAAGAGCACCGTGCGCGTCTCGCCGCCCTCGACCTGGAGGGTGATCACGGTGTTGAACTTGTGCGGCGTGGCGATGGCCTTCTTGATGGCGTCGGGATCGATGGCCACGTGCAGCGGCTTGTCGTACGGGCCGTAGCAGACCGCGGGGATCAGCCCCTTGGCGCGCAGGCGGTGCGACGGGCCTTTGCCGGACTGGTCGCGCTTCTGGGCGGGGAGCGTGCTGACGTCGTTGGCCATGACTTCTCCTTCGTGTCCGGATGCCGCCGCCGCGCCGGGCAGGCGCGTGCATGGGGATGGCGGTGCCGGGGTTTTCGAGAAAAGCGCCCGAACTTCAAAGAGCGGCGGGGTGTAGCACGCGGTCCCGGCCAAGGCAAGGTGACCTGGCCACCCGGTTGCGCACCCTGTAGGCGGCGGGCAAGGTGGCGGGCGCATGGCCGAACCCCACGCCATCGCGGGTTTCCTTCTCGCAGCCGGCCTGCTGATCGCGATGGCCGCCCTCTTCAGCCGCGCCTCGGAGCGCGCCGGCCTGCCGCTCGCACTCGCCTTCCTTGCGGTGGGGATGCTGGCCGGGTCGGAGGGACTGGGAGGGATCTCCTTCGAGGACTACCGGCTCACCTTCCGCGTCGGGACCACGGCGCTGGCGCTGATCCTCTTCGACGGCGGGCTGCACACGCCGGTGAGGGCATTTCGCGAGGCCATCAAACCGGCCGCAGTGCTCGCGATCCTGGGGGTGGCGGGCACCGCCGGGCTGGTGGCGCTGGCGGCCCGGGCGCTCGGGTTCGAGTGGTCGCATGCGCTGCTTCTCGGCGCGGTGGTCTCTTCCACCGACGCGGCGGCGGTGTTCTCGGTGCTCAGGGTCAGCGGGATCCAGCTCCGCCGGCGCGTCGGAATGGTGGTGGAGCTGGAGTCGGGCCTCAACGACCCGATGGCGGTGCTCCTGACCATGGCGGTGACCTTTGCCCTCACCGGGAAGGGGTTCTCGGCGGCGGATGCGGCGCTGGAGGGTGTCTTGCAGCTGGCGGTGGGCGCAGTCGGCGGCCTGGGCATCGGCTGGCTGGGACGTTTCGTCCTGGCCCATGCCAAGCTGGCGGCGGGCGGGCTCTACCCCGTGCTCACGGTGGCGCTGGCGCTGGTGGCATTCGCCGCGCCAACGCTCCTGCACGGCAGCGGCTTTCTGGCGGTCTACATTGCCGGCGTCGTCCTCGGGAACGGCCGGATCCCGTACCAGGGCGGCGTGGCGCACGTGCACGACGCCATCGCCTGGCTCTCGCAGGTGGGCATGTTCCTGCTGCTCGGCCTGCTGGTCTTTCCCACGCACCTCGTCGACGTCGCGCTCTCCGGTCTCGCTCTCGGGCTCTTCCTTGCCGTCGCTGCGCGGCCGCTGGTCGTCGGGCTCTTGCTCTTGCCCTTCCGCATGCCCTGGCGCGAGGTGGCGTTCATCTCCTGGGTGGGCCTGCGCGGGGCGGTGCCCATCATCCTGGCCACCTTCCCGGTGCTCGCCGGCGTCGCCGGCGGGCGGCGCGTCTTCGACGTGGTCTTCTTCGTGGTGGTGGTGAACGCCATCATCCCGGGCTGGACCGTCCGCGCCGCGGCCCGGTTCCTCAAGGTGGGAGGCGAGGCGCCGCCGGCGCCGCCCGCGGTGGTGGAGATCCAGTCGACCAGGTCGCTTCGCGGCGACGTGCTCTCGTTCGTGATCGAGAAGGCCAGCGCGGTGGCGGGCTCGCAAATCTCCGAGCTGCCTTTTCCGGAAGGGTCGGCGGTGATGCTGGTGGTCCGTGGCTCGGATCTGCTGCCCGCCCGCGGCTCCACGCGGCTCCTAGCGGGCGACCACGTCCACGTGTTCTGCCTGCCTCAGGATCGCGGCTTCCTCGAGCTGATGTTCGGCAGGGCGGAGGAGGGATAGCGGGTAGCCCCGCTCGCGCCAGCCGGCGATGCCGCCGCGCAGCGCCCTCGCGCGCGAGAACCCCAGCCCGATCAATTGGAGCGCCGCCCGGGCGCTCGAGACTTCGTTGGGTCAATCACAGGCGACGACCACTTCCTTGTCGCGCGGCACGCCTTCGGCCCAGCGCGGCAGATCGGCGGGCGCCACCGGCCGGGCACCCGGGATCGATTCCTGTCCGCGCGTCATCTCGCTGCGCAGATCGACGACGAGGGGCGGATCCTGCGAGGCGAGCCGCGAGCGCAGGTCGTCGGGCTCGATGCGCGGAACCGTGGCAGCGCGGGCTACGGCGCTGCGCTGCGCGATCTTCCACCCCAGCCAGCCGCCGAGCGCGATGCCCGCGGCGAGTCCCACCCAGCCCCCGTAGCGGAGCCCGGTGTGGACCAGGGCGATCAGCTCCGGCCCGGCCACGTAGCCAAGCCCGGCGAACAACGCGGACCAGACCAGCACGCCAATGGCGTCGAGCAGGAGGAACCGGAGCACCGGCATGCGGGCCATCCCTGCCAGAGGAGGCGCCACCGCGGCCAGGCCCGGAACCCACGGCGCCGCCACCAGGGCGCGCCCACCGTGGCGAGCGAAGAGGTCCTCGGTGCGCCGGACGCACGAGTCCGGCTCGATGGAGATGCGGCAGACGAGCCGCAGCACCGCCGCGCCCCGCCTGCGCCCCGCCTCGTACCAGACGAGGTGGCCGGCAGCGGACGCAACCACCGAGATCGCCAGCACGGCGGGGAACGAGAGTCCTCCGTCTTTTACAAGGGCGCCGGCGGCCAGCAGCAAGGGCGCGCCGGGAAGCGGCACCCCCAGCTGTTCCACCAGGGTGATGGCAAAGAGCACCGCGTAGCCGTGCCGAAGAAGGAAATCCACGCGCAATGGATGCGCGCGGAGGCAAAACGGTCCGCCACGAAGCCGCAGCCATGCGCTCTCGAAGGGCATGACCGCCCGCTTGCCCGTCCCCGTTTTCCGGTGTTGACTGTGCGTGGATGCGAGGCAGCTGGCCGTGTGCGAAGGGGACCGACCTCTGGTGGGCTGCTGCGGCCGCCCTGGTCCTGGTTTCCTGTGGAGGCGAGCCGCCGCCGCCGCGAGCGCCTCTCCAGGCTCCCGCACTGCCGCCCACGCTGGTGCTCCCGCAGGCCGACGTCGTGCGGTCCGGCGACGATCCGGCCGTGAACCTGACCGGTCAGGCCACGCTGCCGCTGGGCCGGATCGAAATCGACCAATCCGTCGGGTCGATCGAGGCGGACGGGCGTCCGATGCCGGCCGTCATCGTCGCGAGGAGCAGGTTTCCCGGCCTCGTCCTGCACCAGGTGTATGCGCTGGGAACGGATCGCTTCTACCTGCTCTGGTTCTACTGCAGCCTCGGAGTGCTGCAGAACCTCTACGTCGAGGACTCCAAGAACGAGCTCGGCGGTTTCTTGCCCGTCAGCGGCACTTGCGACGACCAGCCGCGGAGCTCGCCTTCCTCCGTCATCTTCCCGAGAACGGAGCTGCAATGGCCTCGCGTGCCCGGCGGCTTTTCGGTCTCGGGAGACTCGTTGCAGCTGGATCCCGGCATCCCGGGCGCAGTCCTCTTCGGGGGAAACGTCGAGGCGGCGTTGACCTTCGCGACCGTCGATTGCAGCGACTGCGGGCAGCCCGGGTGGTACGAGCTGCACGCCCTCCTCTGGAACCCGAACGGCCCGCCCATCATCGGCATCTTCTACCTGGAGTATCAGGACACGCGCCACGTGGTCTTCGATTACGGCTTCGATCTCGCGTCCATGACGGCGGAGCCGCTCTTGTCCTGGCCGGCTATCTGGCGCGTCGACGTTCCGCAGTGACCCGTCGCCGCTGCGGATTCAGACGAACAGCGAGCTGAGCGAGTCGGCCGAGTGGATGCGGCGGATGGCCTCGCCGAAGATCTTCGCCACCGACAGCTGGGTGATCTTCTTGCAGCCCAGCGCGTTCTCGCGCAAGTGCACGGTGTTGGTCACCACCACCTCGTCGATGTTCGATGCCTGGATGCGATCGATGGCCGGGCCGGAGAGGACGGGGTGCACCGCGTACGCCACCACCCGCCGCGCGCCCGCGTCGTGGAGCGCCTTGGCGCCCAGCGTCAGGGTGCCGGCGGTGTCGATCATGTCGTCGAGGATCAGCGCCGTCTTGCCGCGCACGTCGCCGACGATCTGCATCACCTCGGCCACGTTGGCCTTGGGCCTTCGCTTGTCGACGATGGCGAGGGTGGTGCCGAGCCGCTTGGCGAAGGCGCGCGCGCGCTCCACGCCGCCGGCGTCAGGGCTCACCACCACCACGTCCTCGGCCGGCGCCCCGTACTTGCGCTTCATGTCCTCGAGCAGCACGGGCGAGGCGTAGAGGTGGTCGGAGGGCATGTCGAAGAAGCCCTGGATCTGGCCGGCATGCAGGTCCATGGAGACGAACCGATCCGCCCCCGCCGAGGTGATCAGGTCGGCCACCAGGCGCGCGGTGATGGGCGTGCGCGGCGCCACCTTGCGGTCCTGGCGCGCATAGCCGAAGTAGGGCACCACCGCGGTGATCGACGCGGCCGAAGCGCGCCGCGCGGCGTCGATCATGATCAGCAGCTCCATCAGGTGGTCGTTGACCGGCGTGGAGGTGCTCTGCACCAGGAAGACGTCGCGCCCGCGGACGTTCTCGCCGATCTCGATCTGGATCTCGCCGTCGGAGAAGCGCGAGACGTCGCACTTGCCCACCGGGACCGTCAGGTACTCGCAGATCTCCTTCACCAGGGGCTTGTTGGAGTTCCCGGAGAAGACGACGAGGTCCTGCTCGGTCTCGGGCATGGGCGGCCTTCTACAACGACCCGTCCCGGCCGGTCTACCCGCTCGCTGCGGCGGCCGATGTAGGCGCCGTGCCCCGCGCGAGCTCGCGGTCGTACTCGGCGAGGATGATCTTCTCCATCCGCTCGCGCGTCTCGCTGTTGAGGGGGTGGGCAATGTCCTTGAAGGTGCCGTCCTTCCGGCGCTTGGCCGGCATGGCCACGAACAGGCCCGTGTTGCCGTTGATGACCTTCAAGTCGCGCACCACGAAGCAGGCATCCAACGTGATGGTGACGTAGGCCTTCAGCCTTTCCTCGTTCACGGGAAAGACCCGCACCTCGGTGATCTCCATGATGCGACCCCTCTGGATGCGCCCCCTGCGACCCCGACCGACACGGGACCGTAACAACCCAGATTGCAAGCTGTCAAACCACCACGGGTAGACCTGTAGTCCAATATGGCTAATGCAGCGGGATCTGGACGGTTATGGTCCCTTCCGGCGGTGGCATCGGACCGGGGCCGGATGCGATGTGTGGTCAATCGAGCAGGTCGCGGCGGCGGTGCTTCAGCGCGGGCAGATCGCGCCGCACTTGCACCAGGCGCGCGAGGTCGATGGCCGCGACGGCCATTCCCTCCGCTTCGCCTCCGGCGTCCCCCAGCACCTCGCCCCACGGGTCCACCACGCAAGCATGGCCCCAGGCAAAGCGGTTCTCCCGCTCGGGTCCGATGCGCCCCACCTGGGCGGGCGCGAGCACGAAGGCCTGGTTCTCGATGGCGCGGGCGCGCAGCAGCACCTCCCAGTGCGCTCGGCCCGTGTAGGCGGTGAAGGCGGCGGGGACGGAGATCACATCGGCGCCCTCCAGCGACCGGTACAGCTCGGGAAAGCGCAGGTCATAGCAGACGGAAAGTCCGAGCTGGAGCTCGAGGTCGGGCAGGGCCACGGGCGGGGTGATCGCAAGGCCGGGCGCGACCGCCTCGGACTCGCGGTAGCGGGCGCCGTCCGGGATGTCGACGTCGAAGAGGTGCAGCTTGCGGTAGACGGCGGCGATCTCGCCGCGCGGGCTGATCAACGCGCTGGTGTTGTAGACCCGCGAGTCCGGCGCCAGCTCGGCGACGGAGCCCGCCAGGCACCAGATGCCCCGCCTCGCGCACAGCTCGCGAATGGCCGCGAGCTGCGCCCCGGCGACGGGGCCGGCAAACGCAGCCTTCTCCCGGGCCGGTCCGATGTGCTCCCACATCTCGGGCAGGCCGGCCAAACGGGCGCCGCGAGCGGCCGCCTCGTCGAGCAGCGCCAGAGCCCGCGCCTGGTTGGCCGCCCGATCATTTCCCGACCGCATCTGGATGGCCGCTGCCAGGAACATGCACGCCTCCTGCGCTGTTTGACTACCACGGGCCGGGGTGTTACTTCCGGCCTCACATTTTCGGGCAGTTTCCGAAAGTGGGTCCGGGGTGGGCCCACTTTTTGTTTTTTGGAGCACCAAACGTGGGGCGTAAAGAGGAGATCCTCGAACAGGTGCGACGCATCGCCGCGCCGCTGGCCGCCCAGGAAGGGATGGAGCTGGTGGACGTCGAGATCGGTGGAGCGGGCGGGCGGCAGACGCTGCGCCTGTTCATCGACAGGGCGGAAGGGGTCTCCCTGGACGACTGCACCTCGGTCTCCCGGGCGGTCTCCGCCGCGCTGGACGTGGAGGACTTCATCCAGGGCGCCTACGATCTGGAGGTGTCGAGCCCGGGGTTGGATCGTCCGCTGCGGACGGAGGAGCACTTCCGGAAGTACGCCGGCGAGAAGGTCCGCGTCCGGACCTACGGGCCGGTTCCGGAGTGCGAAAACCGCAAGACTTTTGTAGGAATCCTCAAGGGTTTCGAGGACGGAAAGGTGATGGTCGACGTGGACGGCAAGCTCTTCCACGTCCCGCATGCGCAGGTCAGCAAGGCGAACGTAGAACCCGTGTTCGGGTAGCACCCACAACTGAATAGACAAAGAGAGAAGAAGAAATGGCTTCCCCCGCACCGCAAGCGCCCATCGTCAACCTCAACATGGTCCTGGACCAGGTCGCGAAGGACAAGGGCATCGAGCGCTCCGTCCTCGTGGACACGCTGCAGAACGCCATCACCCAGGCCGCCAAGAAGCACTTCGGCCAGGACCGGGCCATCGAGGCCACCTACAACGACGAGAAGCAGGTGGTGGAGGTGTTCCAGACGCTCACCGTGGTGGAGCGGGTGGAAGTGGAAGATCCCATCAAGGCGGTGAACCAGATCTCGCTGGACGAGGCGGGCAAGAAGGGCATCGAGGCCGAGGTGGGCGACGAGCTGCTCTTCCAGATCTTCTACCGCCCCGAGGACGAGGAGGAGGCCCGCGTCCAGGACGAGCGCTACGGCGACATCCTCAAGCTCAAGACCTACCGCAAGGGTTTCGGCCGCATCGCCGCGCAGACCGCCAAGCAGGTGATCATCCAGCGGACGCGCGACGCCGAGCGCGAGAACGTCTTCAACGACTACAAGGACCGCAAGGGCGAGATCGTCTCCGGCATCGCCCTGCGCTTCGAGCGCGGCAACATCATCGTCAACCTGGGCCGCGCCGAGGCCGTGCTGCCGGTGCGCGAGCAGACCCCGCGCGAGAGCTACCGCGCCGGCGACCGCGTGCAGGCCTTCGTGCTGGACGTGCTGCGCGAGAGCAAGGGCCCGCAGATCATCCTCTCCCGCGCCTCGCCCGAGGTGGTGCGCAAGCTCTTCGAGATGGAGGTCCCCGAGATCGCCGAGGGCGTGGTGGTGATCGAGGCCGTGGCCCGCGAGCCCGGCGGCCGCACCAAGATCGCGGTCGCATCGCGCGACGGCGACGTCGACCCGGTGGGCGCCTGCGTGGGCATGAAGGGCAGCCGCGTGCAGGCGGTGGTGCAGGAGCTGCGCGGCGAGAAGATCGACATCGTCCCCTGGGACGACGACTCGGCGCGGTTCGTCTGCAACGCGCTGCAGCCCGCCGAGGTGAGCCGCGTGCTGCTCGACGACGAGAACCGGGCCATGGAGATCATCGTGCCCGACGACCAGCTCTCGCTGGCCATCGGCCGCCGCGGCCAGAACGTGCGCCTGGCGGCGCAGCTCACCGGCTGGAAGCTGGACATCAACAGCGAGAGCCGGGTGAAGGAGATGCGGGAGTTCGCCAGCAAGAGCC
>C688J18823_10000693_pt1 | contig 19886 bp, 17 predicted proteins | sample HopSoiMetagenom1_FD_18823 | JGI IMG/M metagenome (IMG submission 18823) | reverse complement strand
GAAGCAACAATTAACCTTCCACGTGCATGGCTTGAAGAAGGATCTTACGATTTTAGTTTCAGTGGTCTTAAATCTTCCGTTATCAACACGGTCCACAATGCAGAACAACGAGGAGAATCCATTAAGCCTGAAGATCTTGCCGCTAGCTTCCAGGCAAGTGTGGTAGAAGTGTTAGTAACGAAGACGTTGCGGGCAATTAAACAATACCCAGTGAAGCAAGTCTTATTGGCTGGTGGTGTTGCAGCTAATAAAGGGTTAAGAACAGCCCTAAGTGCTGCATTTGATGAAATTCAAGATGTGGAACTTGTGATACCTCCATTGAATTTATGTACAGATAATGCAGCCATGATTGCTGCGGTAGGAAGTATCTTATTTGAGCAAGGACATAGAGCCGGGTTAGCCTTGAATGCAAATCCTGGTTTAGACATATCCATTTACAATCATGAAAAAAACTCCTAAACTTAGGAGTTTTTTGTGTATAAACGAGGTTGATTCATTTAATAATAAAAGATATCAACAGTATTTATCGGTAAAATCCAAAAAAGAATGCCGTAATATTTATAAAATGTGGATAACCCTGTGGATAGTGTGGATGGTGTGGATAAATTTAAATGTTATTGTGGATAATGTGGATAACTATGTGGAAATCAATAATATCAGTCATTAGAATGTGAATAAAAATGTGAATAAAAAAAGAAGTGCGTTTTAAGAGTCATTTACGCGCTTCTTTTTGATATAAGATCAAATATGCCTTGGTGTATTTGCGCCCGGATTTTACCTTAGCTTGCTCGATAAAATTCCTCCTGAAAATCGAAAGGCTCGCCGGAGGCTTTAACTTTATTCAGTCCGGGTTTGAACCCCCACTGAATTTCATCACGATTGTATTCATCTCACCACTTATAAAATTGGAGACTTTACTGAATAAAGTTAAACGTTTTTACAATCCTTAAAACAGAATAAAAAGAAATAAAACAGCGACAATTTCTGTTATTCATCTGCTAATAAAGTCCATTCTTCCATTAATATTTCCAAATCTAATTTCATTTGTTCATTTTCCTGTAGTATTTCTAGTGATTTTTCGTGGTCTTGGAAAATTTCAGGTTCACAGAGCAATTGTTCATTTTTCTCAATAGATTGTTCAAGTTCTTCTATTTTTCCTTCAATCTCTTCGATTCTCCGAAGGCGTTGTCTTTCTAATTTTTTTGCTTCTTTATCTTGTTGATAACTATTCTTTTCTTGTTTTACCGAATTTACGCTTGATTGAGTGTTTTCTGCAAGTGCTTTTAATTCCGCTTGTTCGAGTTTCTTTTCAACAAAGTAATCATAATCACCTAAATATTCTGTAGCGCCATCCTTTTCCATTTCGACTACCTTTGATGCAATTCGATTAATAAAGTAGCGGTCATGCGAAACAAAAAGAATGGTACCTGGGTAATCAAGCAATGCGTTTTCGAGTATTTCTTTACTATCTAAGTCTAGATGATTGGTAGGCTCGTCCAAGATTAATAAGTTAGCTTTTTGCATCATGAGCTTGGCAAGAGCTAAACGGGCTTTTTCTCCCCCGCTTAAAGTGGAAACAATTTTCAATACATCGTCACCAGAAAATAAAAAATTACCTAGTACGGTTCGGATATCCTTCTCGGGTTTTAAGGGATACTCGTCCCATAATTCATTCAGCACTCTTTTATTTGAAGTTAGTTCTGCTTGTTGCTGATCATAGTAACCAATCATAACGTTTGTTCCGTATTGAATATCTCCTTTTAAGGGCGATAGTTTATTCATAATGGTTTTTAACAAGGTTGATTTTCCGATTCCATTTGGTCCAACAAGGGCGATACTGTCACCCCTTTTGAGTTTAAAAGAAATATCATTTGAGACTGTTGCGTTTTCATAACCTATGGAAAGCGAGTTGATATTTAATACTTCATTTCCAGACTGCTTTTCGATATCAAAACCGAAGGATGCAGACTTTTCGTTTCCTAACGGTCTGTCCATTAGTTCCATGCTCTCAAGCTTTTTTCTTCGACTTTGTGCTCTTTTGGTCGTAGAGGCACGGGCAAGATTACGATGGATAAAATCCTGCAGCTTAGCGACTTCATCTTGTTGTTTTTCAAATTGTTTCATTTCACGTTCGTAGTTTGCTGCCTTCTTATCTAAGTAGGAACTGTAATTGCCAGGGAATTTAGAGATCTCTTTTCTAGATATTTCATATACTTGATTTACTACTTTATCAAGGAAATAACGGTCATGGGAAACAATTAAAATGGCTCCATCATAACCTTGAAGATACTGTTCCAGCCAAGATAGAGTATCAATATCAAGATGGTTAGTTGGTTCATCAAGGATTAGAATATCGGGTTTAGTAAGCAATAACTTTCCGAGTGCAAGTCTCGTTTTTTGTCCACCGCTCAAACTAAAGATTTTTGTGTTATAATCAAAGGACTGGAAATTTAATCCGTGTAGTACAGAACGAATGTCGGATTCAAATTGATAGCCGCCCTGATCTTTAAAATTTACTTGTAATACATCATAATCCTTTAAGATCTTCTGGTATTCAGCCTCATTTTGGATAATGTTTGGGTTAGACATTTGTTGTTCAAGCGTTCGTAATGTTTTTTCTTGTTGTCTTAATTCAGCAAAAACAGACAACATTTCGTCCCAGATAGACAGATCTGATTCAAGTCCTGTATCTTGAGCTAAATAGCCAATTTTTACATCTTTAGGTTTGATCATGTCGCCGGAATCATAGGAGAGGTTTCCAGATATAATTTTTAATAGAGTGGATTTTCCTGCACCATTTCTACCGACTAGTGCAATTCGATCGCGTGTTTGAACTTCAAGTTTTATATTTGACAAAACAATGTCAGCACCATAATATTTACATAATTGATTTATTTGCAATAAAATCATGTTTGTTTTCACCTCTGTACTATTAGATTAACTTATAAAGATAGGATCAGCAATATCAAGAGAGAATCAATAAGTGTAGATTTTTATGTCCAATATCTTGAAGAGAAATAAGACTTTGTGAAATATAACACAATATTAAAGACAGTTAGAATGATATAGTGTATTATTTTATAAAAAGAGGTGCTCACGTGGCAGAATTTACTCATTTTAATGAAGAAGGCAGAGCAATGATGGTGGATGTAAGTGAAAAGTCCGAAACCTTTCGTACAGCAATTGCTATGTCAAGTATATCGGTAAATCAAGAAATATATAATAAAATTGTGACTAAACAAATGAAAAAGGGAGATGTATTGGCAGTTGCCCAAGTTGCGGGTGTCATGGCAGCAAAAAAAACATGGGATATTATCCCCATGTGTCACCCTCTTTCTTTAACAGGTATTGATCTAACCTTTTCATGGGAAAAAAAGAATGTGGATTTTATACTACTTATTCGTGCTTTCGTAAAAACAAAGGGGAGTACAGGAGTAGAAATGGAAGCTCTAACCGCAGCGTCGGTGTGTGCCTTAACCGTTTATGATATGTGTAAAGCGATTGATAAAGGAATGGTAATAGGGCAGACATTTCTAGTGGAAAAAACAGGCGGTAAAAATGGGGATTTTAAAAGAGAAGGAATTCAAAAGTAATATTTTTTTATAAATTAAATTAAGATCAAACTACTTTTCCTGAGGTTGGAATTAAGTTAAAGCCTCCGGCGGAGACATTCGATTTTAAAAGGAAGTTTATCGAACGAGCTCAGGTATTATCTGGGCGCAAATACGCCGAGGCGTATTTGATTTAAGTAAAAGAATAGGGGGGATAAAATGTCGAATGAAACAACAAAAATACCACAAGCTACAGCGAGAAGGTTGCCGCTATATTATCGTTTTTTAACAAATCTCCATGCATCTGGCAAACAAAGAGTATCATCCGCAGAACTAAGCGAAGCCGTTAAAGTAGATTCCGCAACAATTCGGAGAGATTTTTCTTATTTTGGTGCTTTGGGTAAAAAGGGATACGGTTATAACGTTCAGTATTTACTATCTTTTTTCCGAAAGACCTTGGATCAAGATGCAATTTCGAAGGTGGCTTTAATTGGTGTTGGGAATCTTGGAACCGCTTTTTTAAATTATAATTTCATGAAAAATAATAATACGAAAATTGTAGTGGGATTTGATGTAACGACAGATAGAGTGGGGCAAAAGATCGGGGATATATCCGTTCATCATATGGATGATCTTGAAGAAGTGATTATGGAGCAACAAATTGAGGTGGCGATCTTGACAATCCCTGCCGCACAAGCACAACCAGTAACAGATCGACTGGTGAAAGCGAATATCAAGGGAATTTTAAATTTTACACCAGCTCGATTGACCGTACCGGCAAATATTCGAGTGCACCATATTGATTTAGCGATTGAACTTCAATCACTTGTGTATTTCTTAAAGCATTATACCGTCGAGGTGGAATAAACAATCGAAATCGTCATGAAAAAGATAGGCATTTGAAAAAATGAGCCACTTGGATAAGGCTCATTTTTGTTTTTGTTGCTTTTTTATATGAAAATGTAACAGGATCATCCGAATGCCTGATCCAAAATCAAAGGTAGCCAATAGGATTAGCAAAATGGTGAAAAAACCCCAACCACCATCTTCGCTTAAATTTTCAATAGCGAAGAAGGTGAAAAGTGATCCAAGTAATACATAAACGATGCCGGAAAACAATGGTGATTGTCTCAAATTAAAATCCTCCAATAAAACTTTTTATATTTCTATAATTTTTGAAGCAAGTCCTGATTAAGCTGCATGATTACAACGATGGTATTCATGGATACATGGGCAAAAATGGGTACGAGTATTCGGTTTGTCTTGACATATAGGAAAGCAAAAGTAAAGCCCATTGCAGAATATAAGAGTAAATGTTCAGGTTCCCCATGTGCGAAAGCGAAAATAAGTGAGCTGATTAAGCCTGCAAGAAAGAAATTCAACCGGTGATATAATACACCAAAGATGATTTTTCGGAAGACAATCTCTTCAAGAATGGGACCGATAATGGAAGTAACGATTATTATTAGGGGTGCGGTCTTTATAAGACCAACAATTTGCTCCGTATTCTCTGATCCTAATTCAATGCCAATTAAATACTCAATGTTTGCGGCAACTGTTTGGGCAAAGAAGGAAAGAAATATACCAGCAATTGCCCAGTAGATTGATTCACGAGTCGAAAGGGCATTTTTGGCACGCATAGGGTTTATTATTTCCTTACGTAATAGAAAAAGAATAATAATTAATGTAATGGAAAAACTGAACAATAGCCATATTGAAATCGCAGAACTCGCCATTTGATTATAGCTTTTTCCAATAGTAGTTCCTAAAAAGGTGATGATGGGAATTCCGATAACGCCGGAAAGCTGCATCCCTATATATGCAATTAATATAATCCAATATTCCTTCTTCAAAATTCATTTTCTCCTTTTATAGCTTCCTACTTAAAAATGCCTCTAACTCATTCTATCAATAATAGCCTATTATCATCAAATTGTTTCTTTTTGTTTTAATATACTGAAAATTTATTAATTAAAAATATGTGTTCAGACTTGCAAAATTTCTCCAAATTTATTAATATAATAGTTGTGTTAGCACTCAACTGAGATGAGTGCTAATAAATAAAATTACATATAAATCTGAGGAGGTTGTTTCATTTGTTAAAGCCACTAGGTGATCGCATTATAATCGAGCTTGTTGAATTAGAAGAAAAAACTGCAAGCGGTATTGTTTTACCAGACACTGCTAAAGAAAAGCCTCAAGAAGGTAAAGTTGTTGCTGTTGGTACTGGTCGCATTCTTGAAAACGGAGAGCGTGTAGCTCTTGAAGTTTCAGTTGGCGATAATATCATCTTCTCAAAATATGCTGGCACAGAAGTGAAGTATGATGGCAATGAATATTTGATTGTTCGCGAAAATGATATTCTTGCAATTATTGGTAAATAAAGCAATTCATAGTTAAACGAATACGGTGAAAATTTAAGGAGGTAATTTAATAATGGCTAAAGAGATTCAATTTAGTGAAGATGCTCGTCGTGCAATGCTACGTGGTGTAGATCAACTAGCAAATGCTGTTAAAGTAACTCTTGGACCTAAAGGACGCAACGTGGTTCTAGAGAAAAAATTTGGTTCTCCACTTATTACAAATGATGGTGTAACAATTGCGAAAGAAATCGAACTAGAAGATGCTTTTGAAAACATGGGAGCAAAATTAGTAGCTGAAGTTGCTAGCAAAACAAATGATGTTGCTGGTGATGGTACTACAACTGCAACCGTTCTTGCTCAAGCAATGATTCGTGAAGGTCTTAAAAACGTAACTGCTGGTGCAAATCCAATGGGAATCCGTAAAGGAATGGAAAAAGCGATTAAAACGGCTCTTGACGAATTAAAAGCGATTTCTAAACCGATTGAAGGAAAAGAATCGATTGCACAAGTTGCAGCTATTTCTTCAGGTGACGAAACAGTAGGTCAATTAATTGCAGAAGCCATGGAACGTGTTGGGAACGACGGTGTTATTACGATCGAAGAATCAAAAGGCTTTGCAACAGAATTAGATGTTGTAGAAGGAATGCAATTCGACCGTGGATATGCTTCACCATACATGGTAACAAATTCTGATAAAATGGAAGCTGTTCTCGAAAATCCATATATCTTAATCACTGACAAAAAAATTACAAGCATCCAAGAAATTCTTCCAGTTCTTGAGCAAGTGGTTCAACAAGGTAAACCATTATTACTTGTAGCAGAAGATGTTGAAGGTGAAGCACTTGCAACATTAGTTGTGAACAAACTTCGTGGAACATTCAATGCTGTAGCAGTTAAAGCTCCAGGGTTTGGCGATCGTCGTAAAGCAATGCTTGAAGATATCGCGATCTTAACTGGTGGTGAAGTGATCACCGAAGAACTTGGACGTGATCTTAAATCTGCAACAATTGAATCATTAGGTCGCGCTTCTAAAATTGTTGTAACAAAAGAAAACACAACGATCGTAGAAGGTGCTGGAGAAAGTGCTCAAATCGCTAGTCGTGTTGGCCAAATCCGTGTTCAATTAGAAGAAACAACTTCTGATTTCGACCGTGAAAAATTACAAGAACGCCTTGCAAAATTAGCTGGTGGTGTTGCTGTAATCAAAGTTGGTGCGGCGACTGAAACAGAACTAAAAGAATTTAAACTTCGTATTGAAGATGCACTAAACTCCACTCGTGCAGCTGTTGAAGAAGGAATTGTTGCTGGTGGTGGTACAGCTCTTTTAAATATATACAATAAAGTTGCATCCATTCAAGCAGAAGGCGATGAAGCAACTGGTGTTAAAATCGTATTACGTGCGATCGAAGAACCAGTACGTCAAATTGCCCACAATGCGGGTCTTGAAGGATCTGTAATTGTAGAACGTCTAAAACATGAAGCGGTTGGAGTTGGCTTTAATGCCGCTACTGGTCAATGGGTAAACATGGTTGAAGCTGGTATCGTTGACCCAACTAAAGTAACTCGTTCAGCACTTCAAAATGCTGGAAGCGTTGCTGCTATGTTCTTAACAACTGAAGCTGTAGTAGCTGACAAACCAGACCCTGCTGGTGCTGGCGGCGGAATGCCTGACATGGGCGGTATGGGTGGAATGGGCGGCATGATGTAATATGCCCCTCTAACCCTTGATATATAGGGATTTGTTAGTAAGGTGAGAGTGAAATGCTAACATAGAGGATTTTAAGGTAGGCTTCTCATGAGTTGAGCAAACTTTTGAGAAGCCTCTTTTTCATTTCTTTCGTTACATGAAGATAAACATTTTGATCAGTGCTTTTTCTTCCCCAATTTGCTCCACTAAAGCATAATGAATACCATCATCATGTAAATAAACGTTGTGGAAAGTGACAGTTTCAAAAGGCAGGGTTTATGTCAATCAGTTTAAAAGAATTGTACTAGAAAAGTCATTTTTTTCGTAATTTATATTTTATAAGTCATATTTATTTTGACAGGGTATTTTTTTATGTGATACTATTCACTTGGGAGTGGATGGGTTCTGGTGTTCCCTCTAGTCTTCAAAACTAGCATGAGGAGTTAATAGCTACTTAGGTGGGTTCAATTCCCACACATTCCCGCCAAACTTTAATATCCAGAGGTATTTTAATTTATATTTCATAAGCCATATTTATTTTAAAAAATTGATAAGGTTTTTCTTTAAGTGTTACTATCCACATGGGGGTGGATGGGTTCTGGTGTTCCCTCTAGTCTTCAAAACTAGCATGAGGAGTTAATAGCTACTTAGGTGGGTTCGATTCCCACACATTCCCGCCAAACTTTAATATCTAAAGGCATTTTCATTAAGAAAGCCTTCTTGTTATACAAACGACCCTAAAAATGGGTCTTTTTTCAGTTATTGTGAATATAAGTAACTTTTTATTAATTTATATTGAAGGATTATCTATGATATAACATTAATATAAAATACTTCATCACTCACTCCGAATGGAAACTAATGAGTAGTGTTTCCGGTTAATCTTTTGAAAGGTGAGTGGAATGGAAAATTGGAAGGAGTATACAAAATGGACCATTTCGTAATAGGGACAGCAGGGCACGTCGATCATGGGAAGACAACTTTAATTAAAGCAATGACTGGGATTGAAACAGATACAACGGTAGAAGAGAAAACACGCGGTCTTTCGATTAATTTAGGTTTTGCCTATATGGATCTGCCAAGTGGAAAACGCGCTGGAATTGTTGATGTTCCAGGTCATGAAAAATTTATTAAAAACATGATGGCTGGTCTATCTGGTATTCAATTAATACTCCTAGTCATTGATGCCGGAGAAGGCGTAATGCCACAAACAAAAGAACATATTGACATTTTGCAAATACTGGGAATAAAAAATTATATTATTGTGCTGACAAAAGTAAATACAGTTGATGCAGAATTAGTTGAATTAGTAGAAGAAGATATTAAAGAGCAATTACAAGGAACGCTGCTTGAAGGTGCTCCAATCTATAAAGTTGATTCATTGTCCGGCACCGGAATCAAAGAATTGATTTCCGAAATTGATCAAGTAAGCCAAACGATTGAACGCTCCAACTCTCTTGTTCCTCCGCGAATGCATATTGACCGCGTCTTTTCAGTCAAGGGCTTTGGAACCGTTGTGACCGGGACGCTGATAGAAGGTACGCTACACGTAAATGACGAATTAGTGATATTTCCAAAGGAACTTCGAACAAAGATAAGAAATATCCAGGTCCACGAACAAAATGTTAATGAGGTTGTTGCCGGAATGAGAGTAGCGTTAAATTTAGTGAACGTACATGTGAATGATATCTCAAGAGGGGATACTCTGACTATACCTGAATCTGTCCAAAAAACGTGGATGATTGATGTGAAAGTAAATCTATCACAACATGTAGAGGAGCCTATCAAACTTTGGGATAGACTGAGGCTTTATATAGGAACGAGAGAGGTTCTTTGCCGGACAGTTCCTGTTGGTGTTGAAATGGTAGAGCCGGGTGAAGAAGCTTTTTTACAGCTGCGGCTTGAGGAAGAAATTGTTGCAAAAAGGGGCGATAAATTTATCCTTCGCTCCTATTCCCCTATGCACGTAATTGGTGGAGGAATCATTTTAGATACAACACCAACAAAACATCGTCGTTTTAATGAGCAAATAATTAAGACACTTGAGACACGTGCAAAAGGTTCAACAAATGAAATGATTGATGATTTTGTTTCAAGAAAAGAAGAGTTATTGACTTCCAAAGAAGAAGTAGCCAGTTATTTAGGTATATCCCAAACAGACATTAATGAGATTATGGATGAAATGGTAAATAACAAACAAATGATAAAAGTCAACCAGCAGTATATGCATCCATTGAAGTATGAACGGTTTAAAAGAGATATGGCAGCCATACTGGAACGTTTTCACAAATCGTACAGGCTCCGAACAGGTATCATAAAGGAGGAATTGCGATCTCGAATGGCTTCAGATTTAAAAGGAAAAGATTTTGATAGGCTTTTACAAATGTTAGCTGAAGAAAACTTGATTAAGAATCATGATACCATTTCTTTAAGTGAATTTACTGTCACATATAACAAATATCATTTGAAGGATAAGGAGGAAATCGAGCGAAGTTTGAAACAAGCTGGTTATATTCCACCAAGTGAAGCAGATCTTATTGGTGATAATAAAGAACGAAAAGAATTAATTGATTCCCTTGTAGGTAAAACGATTATTCGTCTTGATCCTGAAACGGTCATTTATAAAGATTACTATGATACAGCCGTACAAAAAGTGGCGGATTTTATAAAGGAAAATGGCAAAATGACGCTCGCTGAATTTCGTGATATGACAGGATCTAATCGAAAATATGCTCTGATTATCCTTGAATACCTAGATAAAAATAAAATAACTCGACGAGTTGAAGATTACCGCGTCATTTATTAATGATCTCTATTAATAGAACTGGGTGCCTGCCACTTGTCGAATTGTGTACGAATGAAGGTCATTGACAAGGATAGAATAAGATTAATCATGCTACCAAAAGAGAAGGTAAAACTCTTTATTAAATGAAGGCAAATATAGTCCTCCGCTCTATTGTAAAGGCGGGGACTGCTTGTCAATTACTCTTTGGGTAGCTTAATTTGCGAGTAAAAAAGCAGCCTAATACGTGGTTGCTTATTTTTATTTAATGATATAGACGATAGCAATATTAACATTATTTAAATAAAATACGAGGAGGATAGGCATGAATATACTAGTTATCGGTGGTGCCGGATATATTGGCTCACATACCTGTGTAGCTTTACTAGAAGCGGGTCATACAATTATTGTTGCCGATAATCTTTGCAACAGTAAAGCAGAGAGTATAAATAAAGTAAAGCAACTAACAAATAAGGAAATTACATTTTACCAGATAGATGTTACTGGTGAAGAAGCGGTGAACACCATCTTTTCTAATCATGATCTAGATGGTGTTATTCATTTTGCAGGCCTTAAAGCTGTTGGCGAATCCGTTGAACATCCGCTGGCTTATTATTATAACAACATTGTCAGCACGATGATTCTTGCTAAAGCTTGCATTAAATATGGTGTGAATCGTTTTGTTTTCAGCTCCTCAGCAGCAGTGTACGGAGATAATCAAGTACCATTTGTAGAGACGATGGATCTTTTACCAACGACCAATCCTTATGGTGAAACAAAGGCGATGAGTGAGAGGATTCTAAAGGATATAGCCAAAGCAAATCCTACTCTTTCAGTATCCATTCTTCGCTATTTTAATCCAATAGGTGCACATGGAAGTGGATTAATTGGTGAAGCACCGAATGGAATTCCAAATAATCTTATGCCTTATGTTACTCAAGTGGTAAAGGGGAAACTAGAAAAATTAAGAGTCTTCGGAAATGACTATCTAACAGTGGATGGAACGGGAGTCCGTGATTATATTCATGTAATGGATCTAGCTGAGGGCCATGTGGCAGCCTTGGATCATCTTACTGAAGGAGTTCATATTTATAACTTAGGAACCGGTCAGGGTACTAGTACCTTAGAAGTAGTGAAATCTTTTGAAGAAGCTAACGGTATTGAAGTACCTTATGAAATTGTGGCTCGCAGACCTGGCGATATTGCGGAGTGTTATGCTGATGCTTCAAAAGCCGAGCGGGAGCTAGGCTGGACGGCGAAACGTGATATTATTTCGATGTGCCGGGATGCTTGGCGGTTTGAGAAAAATTATAAAGAATGAAAGGGAAAAATGTATGAGGATTTTACATATTCAAGCACAGCTGCCAAGTAAAACGGGAAGTGGAGTTTATTTTACTAATATTATTAAAGGACTAGAAGATCGTGCCCAACAAGCTTGTCTTTATGGGTGCTACTCAAATTTTGAATGGGATATTTTACCGAAGGATAAGCAGTACCAAGTCGTTTTTCCAAATGAATATTGCAATTTCCCACTCCCGGGAATGAGTGATGTGATGCCCTATGAAAGCACCAATTATGGAGAAATGACGCCTGAAATGATGGGGAATTGGAAAAGAGCTTTTGAGCCGGCAGCTCGTCAAGCGGTTGCTGATTTAAAGCCGGATATAATTATTTCTCATCACCTTTGGTTTTTAACCAACTTTATTCGCCAATGGTTTCCTAATATAAAAGTGACAGCTGTCAGCCATGGAACGGATTTGCGTCAGGCAAAAAAACATCCTCATTTAGCAGAGCAGTATACGAAACACATTAAAGATTTAGATATTATTTTTACACTGAGTTTAGAGCATATTCCTTCTATTAAAAAAACCTATGGTGCCTCTGAAAAACGAATTCACGTTTTAGGGAGCGGCTTTAACGAGGATAATTTTTATCCTACTGAAAAAAATAAAGATAAAGATATTTCGATCGTCTATGCCGGAAAGATTGCAGACAGTAAAGGTGTTTTCCAATTAGTCGACACATTTAAAAATCAGCTGAGTGATGAGAAAAGTGTAAACTTAGAGTTATATGGAGCTGGAGATAAAGAAGTTGTAGACCGATTAAAAAAAGGAATAGAATCTGATCCACGCATGAATTATTACGGAGCTGTCACTCAAGATGTATTGGGAGATATCTTCCGAAAACACGAAGTTTTTGTACTGCCATCTTATTATGAAGGTCTTCCTTTAGTTGTTTTAGAGAGTCTTGCTAGCGGTATGCGTGTAGTAGTAAATGAGTTTCCTGCTTTGATAGAGCTTTTAAGCGGAACCATTAATGAAAGCGGTTGGGTGGAGCATGTCAAACAGCCTCGCTTAGAGAACGTTGATCAGCCTGTTGAAAGTGATCTGTCAGCTTATTGTGACCGCCTGGCAGAAGCTTTAAAAAAACAAATTAAGAGAGCCCGTGAAAGAGCAGAGATTCCAAAAGAACTTCATGGAAGCATTAATAAGTACTCCTGGACAGGACTTGTTGAACGTCTGTGGCAGACGATTCAGTAATAAGTGTTGTAAGGGATTTGACTTAATGGATGATGGAGACCAACTACTTTACCAATGTTTTCGTGTGAAAAATGTGGTGGGCAAATGATCTAGAATATTACAGGGGAGTACATGGTATAAAGTACAAACTATCGGATATTCTCTAAACAAAAAAGGACCGGGCGGTTTTGCCCGGTTTTTCTTAATGGACTCGACAGGGTACATGTCAAGTTTGGGATTGTGGCATTAGCCCACAACATATGGATAAAGAGAATAGAACGGGTACCTATTATTTATTCACAATAATTAATTTTTCCTGTCTATCGGTTACTTCACCAATTATCCAAGAATCATGTCCTTCGTCTTTCATTGATTGGACATATTTTTCAGCATCGGATGGATTAATTGCGATTAATAAACCACCTGATGTAATCGAATCACAAAGGATGATTTGTTCTTCAGGGGCAATGTTGTGGTATTCCACATCCTTTTCCAGCCACTTATGATTTGATTTAGAACCTCCAGGAACAATCCCTTTTTGTGCCAGTTTTAATGCGCCGTCAAGAATAGGAACTTTATCATATTCAATAACAAGGGTTACATTACTGCCGCTTGCCATTTCACTGCCATGTCCAAGAAGTCCAAAACCAGTAACATCTGTAACTGCACTTGGTGAAAATCCACTTAAAACTTCAGCAGCTTTCTTATTTAACATGGCCATTGTTTCTGTAACAATTTTTTCTTGTTCTGGTGTGACCGCACCTTGTTTAATCCCAGTTGTGAGAATACCGACCCCAATTGGCTTTGTTAGAACAAGAACTTGTCCAGGTTTTGCACCGACATTTCTCCAAAATTTATTAGGATGAACAATTCCAGTTACAGATAAACCATACTTAGGTTCTTGATCATCTATGGAATGTCCACCAACTAGGATAGCCCCAGCTTCTTTTATTTTGTCAGATCCACCTCGTAATATTTCAGCTAGTATTTCTCCACCTAATTTTTTCACCGGATAACCAACCATATTTAATGCTGTTTTAGGTATGCCACCCATTGCATACACATCGCTTAACGCATTGGCTGCAGCAATTTGACCGAACATATACGGGTCATCTACAACCGGGGTAAAATAATCAATGGTTTGTATTAATGCGATCGAATCTGTCAATTGATATACACCAGCATCATCAGACGTTTCACGTCCTACAAGCAATTCGGGAACGTCTTCTTGTTCAGGTAATAAGCGCAAAACTTGCGCTAGGTCTTCAGGACCAATTTTACAACCTCAACCAGCTTTTGTTGAGAATGAAGTAAGACGAATTTTTTCTTGCTCATTCAATAGAAACACCTCCAAAACATAGTATACAAGTTTTTCTCTTTAAATGTACATGATTAATATATAACATTTGTTTAAAATAATAGTTTCAATAGTTTTACTGTAGGAGAAGCTAATATATACATAAGATTTTAAAATGCGAAACATGAAAAATGATATAATAAAAAAGTATTTATCTTATTTTGGAGGGAACTTTATGAGACAATTATTGAAATATTTGCCTCCCATTCATGAGCTACAGAAACATGAAAGGTTTTCCATGTTAATGAATCAATATGGGATTGATCATACAAACATGACTGCAATTTTGACGAATGTTTTAAATGATATTAGGCAAATGCTTTTACAAAATCGATGGTCTGGAAATGAACCTGGAAATGAATTATTTATTACAGAAATTTTTGATCGTTCGGAAAAAGTCATTCAACAGCAATTTCAGTACACATTAAAAAGTGTAATTAATGGGACTGGTACCATTTTACATACAAATTTAGGGAGAGCGCGTTTAAGTGAACAGACAGTAGAACATGTCGTAAAAGTTGCCTCACAATATTCCAATTTAGAATATAAATTAGAAGAAGGAAAGCGCGGCTCCAGACATAGTCATGTGGAAGATCTAATAAAAAGGATTACAGGTGCAGAGGCTGCAATGGTCGTTAATAATAATGCTGCAGCAGTATATTTCATTCTTCGTGCATTTACATTAAATAAAGAAGTTATTGTTTCCAGAGGACAATTGGTTGAAATAGGTGGTTCATTCCGAATTTCATCTATTATGGAAGAAAGCGGAGCAAAGCTTATTGAAGTTGGTACCACTAATAAAACACATCTTTATGATTATGAACGTGCAATAAATGAAGAAACACGAATGATATTAAAAGTACATACCAGTAATTTTAAAATACATGGATTTACTGAATCCGTTGAAACAAAAGAATTAGTAGACTTAGCTAATCAACATGAACAAGTCATTTTTTATGAAGATTTAGGCAGTGGTGTTTTATATGATTTTCGTCAGCATGGTATTGGCGATGAGCCGGTTGTTGGAGAAGTTCTGAAGATGGGTGCTGATCTTGTTTCTTTTAGTGGGGATAAACTTTTAGGGGGGCCTCAGGCAGGAATCATTGCCGGTAACAAAGATTTAATTGATCAACTAAAAAAACACCAGCTAGCCCGTGTTTTAAGAGTAGATAAGATGACTCTTGCTGCATTAGAGGGAACATTAATGCATTATCTAAAAGGAAAAGATGAACTTAACAAAGTTCCAGTCATTAGAGACTTGTTACAAAGTAAAGATGAATTGAAACTACGCTCAGAAAGATTTAAGGAAAAACTTAATAATACCTGTGATTCCTACCATATAAATATAACGGAAGGAACAAGCCAGGTTGGTGGCGGAACAATGCCTGAAGTATTATTACCTACGTTTGTGGTTGTACTAAAGCATAATGCTATAACCGCAGAAAATTTGGCAAAGATTTTAAGAACACAGCACACTCCTGCTATCGTTGTACGAATCCAAAGGGATGAGATCCTGCTGGATTTAAGAACAGTGAATATAGAAGAAGAAGAAATCATTATTAAGATTTTAGCATCTATAAAATAAAACTTTGTTTATCTCAGTTAAGATGCCCCTTTAGATAGGATTATCTAAAGGGGATTTTTATAAGGTGCTTCCTAAAATTTTTTCTTCTACCGTGATACCCCGATAAATTTACGTTTGAAATTGATATATTACTATATTAATAGTGTAAAACTGATAAATATGGAAGATGTTGACAGTCTATTTAATTGGATATATAATCACATTGTAAGAAGGTAAATTAATAGATGAAATTTATTATTCCATAAAAACTTTTCTTACTAGAATGGTTAAAAAAGTATATTTTTTATAATTAAATGAAAGCGTTTCAATCATTGCGTGCAAGGTTAAAGTTTTTATGAAATAAGGGCTTGTTATCTTAAAAAGAGAAGAAGGAACTGTTTTGGCAAAAAAAGGTTTTAGAGGTATTTTTTATCCCCACAGCTCAATGAATTACATGAGTAAGGCCTTTACAAACATAAGGGGTGCATAAAATGAGGGAAAAGGCAATAATAATTACGAATAATGTACTTTCGAAGGAAGATTTTGAAAAAACATCTGATGTAGTATTTGTAGAAGGTTCATTAATGGATGTAATGAAAACAGCTAGAGATTATGTTCACAAAGGCCATAGGCTCTTAACACATCCTCTTATGGGAAGTATTAAGCCAAATGAAACACCATATAAGACTATTGCTATATCCCTTAAAGCCGATAACGGGGTTAACCTGGATTCCTTGAATTTAATGGAAAACAGCATTGAGACCTCAGAAAGACTAATTCACAATAGACCTCCAAGGAACTGGTCTAAAGACATCATTGATAGGGTTTATGAGGACTATAGACTAATAGATTTTGATTTGATTCACCAAGCCTTCAACATTTAAGAGGTCAAAAGCGACATTTTTGTGAAGTGGTGAACTAAGAAGTCAAAAGCGGCATTTTTGTGAAGTAGTGAACTAAGAAGTCAAAAATGACATTTTTGTGAAGTAGTGAACAAGAGAAGAAATTCATGATAAACTTGGTTAGTAATAAGTTAGCAACTAATTACCTCGAAAGGGGAATTTAAACTTACTATACGAGGAGGTAACAAAATGTCAAAGATTTACGACATAGTAATCGTAGGTGGCGGTCCTTCAGGGCTTTCAGCAGGACTTTATGGTTCAAGAGCAAAACTAGATGTTCTTGTAATCGAAAAGGCGAAGTTTGGAGGACAAATTACGACTACTTCCGAACTAGAAAATTACCCAGGAGCTGCACCTGGTTGTACAGGTCCATCTCTTTCAGAAAGAATGCATGAGCAGGCAAGTGAGTTTGGAACAGAGTTTGTAAAAGATGATGTAGTTTCAGTTGATTTCTCAGGAGATCTCAAATTTGTTAATGGTAAGAATGCTCAATATCAAGGAAGATCTGTAATAATAGCAACAGGTGCAGAACCAAGACTTGCTGGTTTTGGTAACGAGCTTGAGCTAAGAGGAAAAGGGGTTTCGTACTGTGCAACATGTGACGCTGACTTCTTTGAAGGATTAGATGTTGCTGTTATTGGTGGTGGAGACTCAGCGATAGATGAAGCAATTTACCTAACTAAGTTTGCTGAATCAGTAACAATTATTCATAGAAGAGATACGCTAAGGGCTGCTAAGTCAATTCAAGAAAAGGCATTTAACAATCCAAAGATTAAATTCATTTGGGATACAGTACCTGTAACTGCTCATGGTGATGAAATACTTGAGAGTCTTGAAGTGAAAAACCTTAAAACTGGAGAAATTTCAAACCTTGAAGTAAATGGAGTATTCGTATTCGTTGGACTTGACCCAATAACAGAAGCTTTCAAAGACCAAGTTGAACTTGACCCAAGCGGATATGTGCCAACAGATGAAGATATGATAACTAATGTACCAGGAATTTTTGCAGCAGGGGACGTAAGGGTAAAGACTTTAAGACAAGTTATAACAGCGGCTGCAGACGGAGCAATTGCTTCAATAGCAGCGGAAAAATATATAAATCACAAATCACTAGTATTGCAATAATTTAATTTAGTTAAAATGTAAGCGGTTTCTAAAAAGGGTATATCCACCTTTGTTATGTTGTTTATCTTGTTGGCTCTAACAGGATAAAATATTAAATCTAAAGTTGATAGTATTTATGCAACGCCAGTGATCACAAATGTAATAAATCATTTCCAAAATCGGGAGGTAAAACAATGTTAGAACTAACTAAAGATAATTTTGAAGCTGAAGTTACTAATTACAATGAAAAACCAGTATTCGTTGATTACTGGGGTGACAAGTGTACAACTTGTATAGAAATGATGCCAGATGTTCATAAATTAGAAGAAACTTATGGAGATAAGATTAAGTTTACTAGTTTAAATACAAGTGGAAATAGAAGACTTGCAATCGCTCAAAAGGTACTTGGCCTTCCAACAATGATTATGTATGTAAATGGAGAAAAGGCTGAGGCTCTAACTCCAGATAAAATTGCTTCAGTAGCTGATATTGAAGCAATGATCAAGAGATTCTACAAGTAATTTACTAAGTTATATTGGCTTTGCCTTTATATATATGAAGCAACTAGGTATATAGATACAATTAGGAGGTGAAGGCTTTGCGCCTTGAATTAGGAAATATTTTTATTAAGGATATACAGTTTGGGCCAGAGACTAAGGTAGAAAACGGTGTCCTCTATGTCAACAAGCAAGAACTTCTAAATGAGGTTGGAGGAGACGAAAAATTAGCTTCAATCGATCTTGATATCGTTCATCCAGGAGATGAAGTAAGAATCATCCCTGTTAAAGACGTTATCGAGCCAAGAGTTAAGGTTGAAGGAAAGGGTGGAATATTCCCTGGATTTATTTCAAACGTTGAGCAAGTTGGATCAGGTAAAACTCATGTATTAAAGGGTGCTGCTGTTGTTACAACTGGTAAGATCGTTGGATTCCAAGAAGGAATCATAGACATGTCAGGAGAGGGAGCAAAATACACTCCGTTCTCAAAGACTCATAACGTAGTTATGATCTGTGAACCAGTTGATGGAATTAAACAACACGAACATGAAGAAGCAGTAAGAATGGTTGGATATAAGACAGCTGTTTACCTTGGAAAGGCTGGAGCAAACGTTCAACCAGACGAAGTAAAAACTTACGAAACTAAGCCATTACTTGAGCAAGTTAAGGAATACCCAGAACTACCAAAGGTAGTTTATGTATACATGCTTCAAACTCAAGGTCTACTTCATGATACATACGTATATGGTGTGGATGCTAAGAAGATAATCCCAACATTTATATACCCAACTGAAGCATTTGATGGAGCTGTAGTTAGTGGAAACTGCGTTTCAGCTTGCGATAAGAACCCATCATATGTTCATATGAACCACCCAATCATCACGGACCTTTACGAAAAACATGGTAAGGAATTCAACTTCCTTGGAGTTGTCATTACTAATGAAAACGTATATCTTGCTGATAAGGAAAGATCATCAAACATGACAGCTAAGCTTGTTGAGTTCCTTGGAGCAGATGCAGTAATCATTTCAGAAGAAGGATTTGGTAATCCAGATGCTGACCTTGTTATGAACTGTAACAAGATTACTGACAAAGGCATTAAGACTGTTCTTGTAACAGATGAGTACGCTGGAAGAGATGGAGCATCTCAATCACTTGCTGACTCAACTCCTAAGGGTGACGCAATCGTTACTGGAGGAAATGCAAATGAAATCATTGTACTTCCTGCAATGAAGAAAGTGATCGGACACCCAGAAGTTGCTGATATGCTTTCAGGTGGATTCGATGGAACATTAAGAGCTGACGGATCAATTGAAGCTGAAATCCAAGTTATCACTGGTGCTACAAGTGAAGTTGGTTTCAACTATTTAACAGCTAAATCATTCTAATTAATAAACATTTTATAAACTAGGAGGTCTTTTATCATGATATTAAAAGGTAAACATGTTATCGCTATCGGAGACAGAGATGGAATTCCAGGACCAGCTATTGAGGCTTGTGCAGTAAGTGCAGGAGCAGAGATCGTATTTGCTTCAACAGAATGTTTCGTTTGAACAGCTG
>C688J18823_10000691_pt1 | contig 19929 bp, 20 predicted proteins | sample HopSoiMetagenom1_FD_18823 | JGI IMG/M metagenome (IMG submission 18823) | reverse complement strand
GGGGTGCTGCTCGCGCTCCTGCCGCTGCCGGCCGCCATGATGCTGCACGGCATCTCGCAGCTCGCCTCCAACGGCGGCCGCGCCTTCATGCTTCGCAAGGAAGTCGACTGGCGTGTGTTTCGGGGCTACGCGATCGGGGCGGCCGTTGCCCTTTCGTTCTTCGCCGCCATCCACCTCGTGGTGGGTAAGGCGGCAGCGATGATCCTCATGGGGCTCACGCCGTTCGTGGTGCTGGCGTTGCCGGAGAAGCTCCATCTCAACGTCGAGCGTCGCGGCCATTCCACGCTGTGCGGGGTCGTTTGCCTCACGCTCAACCTCACGGCAGGAATTGCGGGGCCGATCCTGGATGTGTTTTTCGTGCGCTCGAAGATGTCGCGCCATGCCGTGGTGGCGACGAAAGCGCTGACGCAGACGCTTTCGCACCTGGTGAAGATCCTCTACTTCGGCGGCGTGATGGCCGTCGAGGGCACGGAAGTGACGCCGCTGCTGGCCGGGACGATGGTGGCGCTCGCCTTCGTCGGCACCTCGCTCTCGAAGCAGGTGCTCGAGCGCATGAGCGATGCGTCCTTCCGCCAGTGGACCCGCTGGACGGTGATGACGCTTGGCGTGATGTACCTGGCGAGCGGGCTGCGCCTGCTGCTTACCGCCTGAGCTGGGCGTTGGCCAGGCGGGCCCCTTCGGTCATCGCCTGGAACTTGGCCCACATCACCTTGGGATGCACCTCGGGCCGGTAGGTGGCCTGCGACGAGAAGCCGCAGTCGGCGCTTGCGATCACGCGTTCGGCGCCGACGATGCGCGCGAAGCGGCCGAGCCGCTCGGCGATCAGCTCCGGATGCTCCACGATGTTGCTCGCGTGGGTGATCACGCCCGGGATGAGTACCTTGTCGTCTGGCAGCTTGGTGCCTTCCCAGTAGTGGTATTCGTGCTCGTGGCGCGCGTTCGCCGCCTCGAACGACAGCGCGCCGGCGTTCACCTTCAGCATATAAGGCGCCACCGTGCCGAGCGCCGGATCGTGCACGCGCGGGCCTTCGTTGATGCCATAGCAGGTATGGAAGCGCACCTTCTCCGCCGGGATGCCGCGCAGCGCGTGGTTGATCGCCTCGACGTGGATCTCGGCGAATCGTCGGCGCTGCTGGTCGTCGAGCGCCGGGTCGGAAAAGTTGTCCGTCATGAACGGATCGTCGATCTGCAGATAAAGGCCGGCGTCGACGATCGCCTTGTATTCGGTTCGCAGCGCATCGGCCACGGCGAAGAAAAACTCGTCATCGCTCTTGTAGTGCTCGTTCGAGCCCACACCGCTCGGCGCCACCGACGGCATGAACGCCGCCTTGGCGCCGGTCGCCGCCATCGCCGCCTTCAGGTTGGCGATGTCCCTGCGCAGCGCCTCCTCGCCCTTGTAGGTCACCGGCCCGGTGCAAACGATCGGCACCGCGGGCGCGATCGAGCCGCCGGTCATGGCGCGCTTCAGGTACTCCTCGTAGTACTCGGGAAACGCCTGCCGCTCGGCATCGAAGAACGCCACCTTCTTGCCCGGACGCGGCTCGATGCCGGTCAGGCGCTCGCGGATGTAGGTGAAGAAGCCCGGCTTCGACTGCTCGCCGTCGGCGACGATATCGATTCCGCACTCGACCTGCTTGCGCACCGCTTCCTCCACCGCGCTTCGCACGCGGCGCTCATAAGCCGCCTTGTCCACCGCCTGCCCGGCGAGCCTGGCCTTCATGAGATCGAGGAGATCATGCGGCCGCGGCAGGCTGCCAACGTGAGTGGTGCGGATCATTCCATCACCGGCAGGGTGAGAGCCGACGGATATTTCGCGCTATGCCACAGGGTGTCCTGGCCGATCTTGTCCGGCTGGTAATAGTGCGTCCACAGCACATCGGTGATCGGCGAATCGCCGTTCGCGATCTCGAGGCGGATACGGTTGCCCTTCTTGAACTGGATGGCGTTCGGCTCGATGGAGATGTCGAAGCGATAGACCTCGCCCGCCTTCAGCGGCTCGGGCTTGGTATGCAGGTGATAGGGCTCCATCTCGGTCGAGTGCTTCTCGTCGAGCGCGCGATGCGACGCGCGCAGCCAGCCCTTGGTCACCACCTGAAAGCCGGGGTTCAGCCCCTTCGCGCGATCTTCCGCGGACTGCGGAAACTGCTCGGAGAGCTTGACGACGAAGTCGGTGTCGCGCGCCGTCGACGAGGCGAACAGCGTGAGCTTGATGGGTCCCGCGATCTCGAGATCCTTCTCGAGCGGCGGCGTGGTGAAGGTCAGCACGCGCCGCGGCGGATCCCAGTTCGGCGGCCCGCTCGGGCCGAAGCCGACCACACCGCTCACCCAGCCCGGATTCGGATAACTGTACGACGTGCGCTCCACGCCGGTCGCGTGCGACGTGGCGAGCGTGCCGTCGTTGAGCGAGGTCACGCTGCCGGACTTGTCGCCGGTGAGGAACCAGCTCTTGTATTTCACGCCAGGCGGCGGCCACTTCTCCGCCGTGCGGAACACATTCGCACCGCGCACGAAGTATTCCACCGGCGGCCGGTCGTCCCACTCGGTTTGCTTGCCTTTCAGGAAGCGGTCGTAGAACGGCAGCAGCACCTTCTCGTGCAGCTCCGGCCCGTTGAACTCCGCGTTCGCCGCCCACGCATTCGGCGGGCCGCGCATTTGCAATTTGCGCGGGCCCTTCGCACGCCGAAAGCCTTCGATGTTGCCGCGCGTGTGGAGGTCGATCTTGCCCCAGATGCCGATGGTGTAGAGCGGCGTGGTGATCTCGTGCAAGCGCTCCGAGGCGCAGCGCGTCCTCCAGAAATCGTCGTACGTCGGATGAGCGCTGATGAGCGCATCGAGGTCGGTGTCCTGCCAGCGCGGCGCGGCGCCGTTAGCCGGATGCTGGTTGATGATGCGGTTCTGGTTCCACCAATAGCCGGGGAAGAACTGTCCGGGAATGCCGCCGTTGTAGCAGGCCGCGCGGTACAGATCGTTCATGCCGTCGTAGGCAGCGAGACAGGCGAGCGCCGGCGGCTTCATGATTCCCATCCACCACTGCGACATGCAGAAGTACGACTGCCCCAGCCCGCCGACCTTGCCGTTCGACCATGGCTGCTCGGCGATCCACTGGATCACGTCGTAGAGATCGGTCTGCTCCTTGGGGCCGAGAAGCTCGAACTCGCCGCCCGACTTGCCCGAGCCGCGCACGTCCATATGCACGTACGCATAGCCCTGCTTCACGTAGAAATCGATCGGCCCGGTCTCGCGCCAGAGGAACTGCGGTCCGGCCGGCAGCGTGTTGTTGTCGTATCGGTAAGGGGAAGCGGCCAGTAACGCCGGATATTTGCCGCTGCCTTCGGGAGCGTAGATGGCGGCGCCGATGCGCGTGCCATCACGAACAGTGATGGTGACTTCTTTCATGATGGCCTCTCCTCGTCGCTGTTATCCTAGCGTCCGGGATGAGCACCTTCAAAGTAGTCCGCATGGCGAAACGCGGCGACAAGCTGCCGGCGGAGTTTCGCCAGGAGTGGCTCGAACGGCATCGCGAAGTGAGGCGCGCGGCGAGCAAAGTCGTCGCCGCCGTCGCGCACGACAGCAACAAGGACGCCGAGTACTCCGGCATGTCCTCCGTGTATTACGGCAGCGCCGCCGAAGCGCGCGCCGCCTTGGGCGACGACCCGAGCAAGGTCGAGGTCGCGTGCGAAGAGCAAGTCGTCTCTCAGCAGGGCGATGCCGACCGGCTGATCAAGCCGACGGGCCAGATCAAGCTCGTGCGCGCCTATATCCGCCGCAAGGACCTCACGCTCGCTAAGTTCAAGGACTACTGGCTGAAGACCCACGCCAACCTGCACAAGCGGCTCGTCAGCGAGACGCCGGTGCTGCGCAGCCGCGTGAGCTTTGCCCTGCCACCCGAGGCCGGCGGCAACGAGCCGCAATTCGACGCCGTGGTGGAGCTCTATGTCTCCAGCACCGACGACCTCGGCGCCCTGCTCTCCACTCCCGCCATGGCGCTGGTACGCAAGGACGAGGAGAACTTCGTCCAGTCCGACGCGCCGTCCATCGCCCTCGTCGCCGAGGAATACGTTCTTTAATTCCGTACGCCGTACGTAATTTTCCTGCAGTAACCGCGTGACAAGACTCGTCGCTGCACTGCTTTTGTTTTTCTCCGCCATCGCCTCGGCGCAGCAATGGCCGACGAAAACCGTGCGCATCATCGCCACCCTCGCGCCGGGCAGCGCGGTCGACATCGTCGGCCGCACGCTGGCCGAACGTCTCGCGCCCGCGCTCGGCCATCCGGTGATCGTCGAGAACCGGCCGGGCGCAAGCACCATGCTCGCCGCCGCCGCCGTCGCGAAGGCCGATCCCGACGGCTATACGCTGCTCGTCAATACCTCATCCCATACCGTGTCGCCGTTCGTCCTGCCGAACGTCGGCTTCGATCCGGAGCGCGAGCTCGCCGCGATCACGCCGATCGCCACACTGCCCACCGTGCTCGTGGTGCCCGCCTCGAAGCCCTACCGCACGCTGCAGGACCTCGTCGCCGCAGCTAAGGCCCGTCCCGGCGCGCTGAACTACGGCTCCGCCGCGTCGTCCACGCAGCTCAATGCGGAGCGCTTCAAGCGTGCCGCCGGTATCGACGCGGTGCACATCGGCTTCAAGGGCGCGCCGGAAGTCTTGAACGAGCTCGTCGCCGGGCGCCTCGACTTTTACTTCTCCCCGGTGGGGCCGGCGCTGCAGCTGATCCGCGACGGCAAGCTGCGCGCGCTCGGCATCGGTGGACCGAAGCGCAGCGCCGTGCTGCCTGACCTGCCGACGACTATCGAGGCCGGCTACGCGGATTCGGACTACAACTTCTGGGTCGGACTCTTCGCGCCGGCAAAAACGCCGCGCCCGATCGTCGAGCGCATCTACAAGGAAACGCTCGCCGCCGTGCAGGTGCCGGAAGTAAAAGAGCGGCTCCAGCGCCTGGGCGCGGAGCCGCTCACGATGCCTCCCGACCAGTTCGAGGCCTACGTCCGCAAAGAGCTGAAGACGAACGCCGTGCTGGTCAAGGAAGCCGGCATCACCGGGAACTAGGCCGGCGCCTGGCCGCGCGAGGGCCGATGACCTTCGCGCCGCTGGTCGCGCATCTGGTCGAGCTTGGTGCGCTGCTCCGGCGTCAGCACCTGGCGCACCTGGTTCGCCGTCTGCGCGCGCAACACCGCGAGATCGGAGACCGCCTTCGCCTGCGAGTCCGCCGCGCGGCGCACGGCCGCCTGGTCGAGCTTGTCGGCGCGGGCGAGCTTGTCCAGCTCCTCGCGCGAGGTGCGCACCTTCTTCATCTGGTCGCGGAACGCCGGCGCCTGGTCGTGATGGATCTTGAAGATCTGGTCGCGCTGCGCTTCCGTGAGGTTGAGCGCCCGCAGGCCTCGCCTCATTTCTCCATCAGCACCACCACCGTGGTGGCCGCCACCGTGCATGGCCGCATGCTGCGGCCCATGCGTTCCATCTGGCGCCGGTTGCGCGTACGCGCCCATCGCCAAGCCAAGACCGCCGGCGCAGAGGGCGGCCGCAATCGTCTTCCTGTACAGCTTCATGTGCATCCTCCGTATGAGTTGAACCACGGCCGCAGTGTCGGCGCCAAGGCGATCAAGCAGCGTTAAGTCTCGGTAAAGCTGCGTAAAGCATTCCGGTCAGCTGTTACACGCCACTATCATCCGCCCTATGGCCGCCAGCGTGCTGCTCGCCGACGACGACGTCGAGCTCTCCGCGATGCTCAAGGAATACCTCGAGCGCGAAGGGTTCGCCGTCACGGCCGTGCACAACGGCGAGGCGGCCGCGCGCGCTGCGCTGGCCGGTAATCACCAGATCGTGGTGCTCGACGTGATGATGCCGAGGGTCGACGGCATCGAGGCCCTGCGCCGCATCCGCGCGTCGAGCCGCGTTCCCGTGGTCATGCTCACGGCGCGCGGCGACGACATCGACCGCATCGTCGGCCTCGAGCTCGGCGCCGACGACTACGTGCCGAAGCCCTGCACGCCGCGGGAGCTCGTCGCCCGCCTTCGGGCGATCCTGCGGCGCGTGCAGCCGGGCGGCGCCGACTCAGGACCCTTGCAGGCCGGTGCCCTCACCGTATGGCCCGAGAAACGCCGCGCCGAGTGGAAGGGCAAGTCGCTCGAGCTCACCAGCATCGAGTTCAACATCCTCGAAGTCCTGATGCGCAATGCCGGCCGCGTGGTCGGCAAGAACGAGATCTCCGAGCAGGCGCTCGGCCGGCCGCTCGCGCGCTTCGATCGCTCGATCGACGTGCATCTTTCCGCCATCCGCCAGAAGCTGGGCGACGGCGCGACGATCATCCGCACCGTGCGCGGCATGGGCTACCACCTGGTGAAGGAATAGCTTGGGCCGACTCTTCTGGAAGATCTTCATCGGCTTCTGGCTCGCGCTGGTCGTCGCCGGCGTCGGCACCGGCACCATCGTGTGGCTCAAGCACGAGGAGATCACCGCCACGCCCTTGGCCATCGGTCCACGCGCCGGCTTCGGCATCGAGATGGCGGCGACCATGCTGCGCGAGGACGGCGTCGACGCGCTGCGCGGCTGGATGACGCACCGGCGCCGGCCGATGCAGGTCTTCGTCGTCGATGACGATGGGCGCGACGTATTCGGCCGCCCGGTCACCGAATCGCTCGTCTCGGGCGCGCGCCGCGTCGCGGAGCGCGGCGAGCCCGGCGCGCGCGTGGTCACCACCCCTGAAGGCGAGCGCTATCTCCTCTTCGCGCCGCTACCGGCCGGCATGCATCGCCCGCCGCCGCCGCTATCGTTCTGGCAGCTGATCGCCATCGGCGTCGCCACCAGCCTCGCCTTCAGTGCGCTCCTCGCCTGGTACCTGGCGCGCCCGATCCGGAGCCTGCGCTGGGCGTTCGACTCGGCTGCCGCCGGGCGACTCGAGACGCGCGTCAGCCCGCGCATCGGCTCGCGCCGGGACGAGATCGCCGACCTCGGCCGCGACTTCGACCGCATGGCGCAGCACCTCCAGTCGCTCGTCGCCGTGCAGCGGCGCCTGCTGCACGACGTGTCGCACGAGCTGCGCTCGCCGCTCGCGCGGCTGCAGGCGGCGGTGGGCCTCGCGCGCCAGGACCCGGCAAAAATCGAAACCACGCTCGAGCGCATCGAACGCGAGACGAACCGCCTCGACGCGATGGTGGGCGAGATCCTGACGCTCGCGCGCCTCGAGTCGCGCACCAGCGTGCCGGCGAAGGAGCCCGTCGATTTCGCCCACCTCGTCGCGAGCATCGCGGAAGACGCGCGCTTCGAGGCCGAGGCGAGCGGGCGCCGCGTCTGCGTCCAGATCGCGGACGATGTGCGCGTGGCCGGCGACCCAGCCCTTCTGCATCGCGCAGTCGAGAACGTGGTGCGCAATGCGGTGAAGTTCACCGCCAGCGGCACGAGCGTCGACATCGCGCTCGCCACATCCGGCGAGCGCGCGATCCTGACCGTGAACGACCACGGCCCTGGTATCACGCAGGCGGAGCTGCCGAAAGTCTTCGAGCCCTTCTACCGGGCCGCCGGAACCGACGCGAGCGGCTTCGGCCTCGGCCTCGCCATTGCCCAGCGCGCCGTCGAAGCGCATGGCGGCACGATCCGCGCATCCAACCTTCCGGGCGCCGGCCTCAGCGTCGAGCTCGCTTTACCCAGCTTTACGCAGCGTTAACGCGCCTTAGCGCAGCGCGCGCCTAAGCTGGGTTCGCAAGCTCCCCGTAGTAACTTTCGGCACGCCCCTCCTCCCCCTGGCCGCGTGCCGTTTTTTTTTGGGCAATCACTCCCTGAAAGAAGTGATCGCGATCGGAGCCGTCGAACTCGCCGGTCTGCATGCAGCAGTTCTTGAAACCGGCGGCTAGATCCGCATGGGCAAGGGTCGTTGCGACCGAGCTTCTCGAGGAGCTCCTTGTCGCCGTTCACCACGCGATGTCCGCGCTTGACGCGCGTTTCGGACGGGAAACCCTTCCTACGCTTGCTCGTGGCCTCGAAACCAGAACTGGTCGAGGTGNTTGGCTTTGTATTTCATGGCACACCTCCTTTGTCAGCGCCCTATGAGAGGGCGGCGGATTATAGCGGGGATGCCCGCGTCCACGGCGAACGCAAAACGATGCTGCAGAAGTTCTTGCGCTCGAAGCTCGGATCTTTGAAGGCAAGAATGTCGTCGTTGAACGTCCCGTAGGTGCTATCGGGCCGATGCTCCATCCCTCGATAGAACGCGTCGATCATCTTGTTCTCGAAGTCAGCCCCGCGCGGATAGGCCGCGACCACCGCCCTGCGTTGCTCATCGGTAAATTGCTCATACCCGCGGCCGGCGACGTCCATCCCAGCGCCCGCCTGCACCAAGGCAATCTCGGGATGCATGTGCTCCGGAATACCGGGCGTCGTATGGAGGGCGATGGCGAGCCAAACCCTCTCGGTGCCTGCTTCAGCGATGCCGTGGCTCCGCAGGAAGTCCCGCGCCGCATTCGCGCCATCCACCTCGAAACGAAGCTGGCTCTGCGAGTAGGCGGGTGTGAGGCCCACGTCGTGAAACAGCGCGGCGATGTAAAACAGCTCCGCATCGAACGCCAGGCTCCGCCGCTTCGCGGTCAGAGCGCCCCAGAAATAAACGCGGCAGGAATGCTGAAACAGCAGATCGCTTTCGGTGTCGCGAATAAGCTGCGTCGCCTCTCGCGCCAGCGTGCTGTCCGGAATTTCCACTCCCGCGATCCGAGGAAGCTCAAGATTGTCGTTCTTCAAGCAGGTTTCCGAGGTACCAACCAAAATGCCGGTGCGCGGCTTGTCCGCACCAACGTCATGTCGAAGCGCGCTAGATCGGCCATGTCTGCCTCAGTTCACTCAGTCGATTGCGCAGTGCTCGCATACCGCGCAATGACTCCGATAACTCCGCTATGGAGTAACGGGTTTCCGTTTGTTCAGGCGATGTCGGTAAGCCAACTACGACGGAGACTATTTTTTGCTGAGGCAGAAAACCCCAACGCCCATGAAATAACCGGTTGCGGAGAGTGCGCATCGAATGAGCGTCATGCAACCACTTGGCGTACTCGTCTGCGGCTGGAGTGTCCGAATACTTTGACGTAGCGAGCCTCTCCAGAAACTCTAGGCGTTTATTGAAGTTTGCGTCAGCGAGCTTCCCACTCAATTCATCAAGTTTCCGTCCTTCGTCTGACCAGGCTAAGAAAAGGCCCAATTCCACGTCCATCCTGGAATATTCGAACAACATGTATCCAAGCAGAGTTGCGGCGTCCCGCTCCAGTTCAACACCCTCTACTCCTGTCGCTGGTTCCATCTTTCCCGTGCCGTACGAGCTACGACGCGCGGCGCGCGCGGCGTAGCTGCGGGCCTAACGCGTCGGTCAATGACGCGTTACGCGTCACGCGGTCCCCAGGTCACACCAAAGTCGGCGCGCTCTACCACCTGCCCGGTAAAAGTCGCGGCGCTCTGCTGCGCTAACCAGACCGCGGCAGGGATGATCGCCTCGGGTTGCGCCATGGGAATGTGCGCCGTACCCGGCCAGTCGCCACGGCGGTTCATCCAAGTGTCGACCCGCCCAGGACTGAGCACATTGACCGCAATCTGAGCGGGCCGGACTTCTTCGGCCAGGCTCAGGAACATGCGCTCGAGGGCGGCCTTGCTCATCGAGTAACCCACTCGCCCGGGACGGTAGCCACGAGCCGCCCCTGACGTTATACAAAAAATGGAACCGGCGCCCCGCGCGACCATGCCGGGCAGGGCGAATTTGCACAATAAGAGCGGAGCGCGCACGTTGACTGCCAGACAACGATCAAGCAGGTCGATGTCCATATCGACGACACGCGATTCACAGTCAATGCCAGCGTTGTTCACCAAAATATCGATGCGCCCGAAACGTGCGAGGGCCGCGTCCACCAGGTGGCGGATATCGTCCGACCGCGTCACGTCACACTTGATCCCTACGGCGCTGCCGCCTTCGGCCTGAATCATCCGGGCCGTGTCGTGAATGGTGCCTGCGGCATATCTGGTGAACTCCGTGCCAGCCGACGTATCAACCTCCGTCCGGGACGCAACTACCACGTTGGCCCCGTGCCGCGCGAAACCAAGGCATATCGCCCGCCCAATGCCGCGGCTACCGCCGGTGACAAGCGCTACTTTGTCGCGCAATGTCATGTCGTGTACTGCTACGGCTTCTTGCCCAGCGGCTCCAGCCCCGCCTTCCGGATCGCGGACGCCGCGGCGTCGGAGGCGAGGAAGCGGATCAACCGTCGGGCGGCATCCGGCTGCTTGGAGCCCGCTACCATCGCGGCGGAAAAGATTTGGATGAGCTGGATGTCGCGATGGATGACGCCGGCGTGCTCGAGGCCCGGGGCGTGAAGGATCTCGCTCACGGGTAGCAGGCCGATGTCGGCTTCACCATTGGCGACCATCGCCGCTGCTTCGCTGCCGCGCGGCGTCATCTTGACGTTGACCTTGTCGGCGATGCCGAGGCGCGGGAAGACTTCCTTCACGAGGAAGATGCCGCTCGTGCTGGCCGGCACGGCGACCAATCGCGCGCCGGTTACCACTCGCTTGAATGCCTCTACCGTGCTGACGTCCGGCTTCGCCGCACCGGCCTTCACCGCCACGCCGATCGGCACCTCAGCGAGGTCGACATCGCTGCCGGAAGCGATGCGCTTCGCCGCGATCAGCTCCGTAAGACCTTCGCGCGAAAGGATGACGACGTCGGCCGGCACGCCGCGTTCGAGCTGCGCGCCGATGGTCTGCGGGCCGCTGCCCTGCGAAGCGCCGGAGCCGGTCTCGACCTTGGTGCCGCTGGTGCGCTCGAATTCCGGCAGGAGCTGCTCGTAGGCGCCGCTGAAGCCGCCGGAGATGATGACCTTCAGCTGGGCGGAAGCAGGCATGGAGAAGAGGGCGAGGAGGAGGACGAGCGCGTAAGGCGCGCCGGTCACTTGAAGCTGGTGAAGCGCGTCGGCGTGCCGGAGGCGATGTCGATCTCCACCTCCCAGCCGCCGGCGCGCGAGCCGTCGTCCTTTTTCACTTCATGGCGCACGGTCCAGACTTTCGCCGCCTTCGACACCTTGCGCGTTACGCCGCGTCCGTGAGGCAGGCGGTTTTTCTCCGCGTAGTTGTTCGCGTAGCAGATCGCCTGCTGGGAATCCTTCACCGGCGCCTGGGCGCACTCGCGGCCGTGCGCAAGTGGCGCCGCGAGGCACAGGAAGCAGATCGACAGGCACGCCGCACGCATGCGCGGCATGCTAGCAGGTGCGGCCGAAGCACATCGCCGCCGTGCCCGATTGGTGCGCGCCGATGTCCGGCGCGGCATAGGAATCGTTGAAGTTCGGCAGGCGGAGCGCCGCGCCGAAGCCCGGGCTGCGCGGGTCGAGCTGGTACATGCCGCCCGCCCAGCTCGACCAACCGCTGCCGGTGGCATAGAGCGGCGTGCCCACAAGGCCATGCGGCTCGGCGCCGCGGTAGGCGGCGATGGCGCCGTTATAGAGGTCGTAGTCGAGGTCGTTGCCCGAGCCGCCGTTCTCGTCGATCGCGTTCCACCACGCCTTCCAGATATGGAGGATGTTGTTGCGGCTCACCGTGTTGGTGAGCGAGTCGGAGCCGGTGCCGGCGATGCCGCTGCCCGCGCCGAGCGGGTAGGTGGTGCCGGCGTTGTCGACCTGCAGCAGCGTGTTGTGGAACACGTAGCGACGCCCGTTGCCGACCTTCTTGGTCGAGCCGGACTTGGCGAAGCTATTGCGGTCGTCGGAGTCCGGGCCCACCTCGGAGAGCTGGCGGCTTCGGTTGTAGACGTTGCGGAAGATGTAGACCGGTCCGGTGCCGGTGACCGTCGTCGCCACGCCGGTCGCCGTCTGGTCCATGTAATTGCCCCAGATGCGCACGTTGCGGTTGCCGCCCTCGGCTTCTATGGCGTCGTCCCAGACATTCGAGATCAGGTTGCCGTAGATATCGGAGTCATAGTTCGGGAATCCGGCGTTCGTATAGTTGTCGGAGCCGCCGATGCCGTCGTTGTAGTAGTGCCCGTCCGCGCTGGTGATCTCGTTGTAGCGGATGACGTTGTTGCCGCCGCAATAGTTGAAGGTGATGCCCTGCGGGCCAGCCGGATGGCCGAAAGACCAGCTGTTCGCCCCATAGCGCGGATCATGGATGCGGTTCCTCTGGATCACCACGCGCTCGAGCGTGGAAACCGATTCGCAGCGAATGCCGGCCTGGTAGTCGTTGCCGACCTGCTGGCCGTTGGCGAGCGTCGCGCGATAGGAACCCCAGCCGCTGATGTCGTTGTCTTCGATCACCACGTCATGCGCGCCGGGGAGAAGGCGTACGGCGTCGACGCGGGCGCCTTTCAGCGTCAGGCCGCGCACGATCACATAAGGCGCAGCCACCGTCACGTCGTAGTCGGCGGCATTCGCCACGTCGAGCACGCCGCCATCGATTGCCGCGCGATAGAGCACATACCCGTTCGGCGTGCCGCCTTCCGTGATGGCGAGCGTCGTCGTCCCGCTTGGTACGTCGACGACTTTGGCGATCGGCCAGCCGGTCGGATCGCTCCACGTGGTGGAGGCGAGCTGCCAGGAAAACGCCTGGCCCGGCAAGCCGAACTGGATCTCGTAGCTCGTGCCGGGTGCGAGCTGCACCAGGCTGCCGCGGCATTCGGCGTTGCGCGAGTCGTACCAGAGGGCGAGGCCCGGCTTCCATGCCGTATCGCCGGCCTTGCGGTACTGCACCTGGCATCCGGCGCTGCCGGGATTGGCGCCCGGCGCCCAGTAAAGGCCGATCGATTCGAAGGTCGGCACGGCGCGCGGCGGCGCGGACGACGGCGTGGATTTGGGTGCGGCAAAGACGGAAGCGCTCGCCAGGACGGCGAGCGCGGCAGCGATGGTTTTCATTTCGGACTCTCCCTCGCGCGAATGCTAAGGCGAGGTGGCGAGCGCGGGCCATGCGAGGCGACGCGCGCCGCGCGTCGCGCGATGAACGGCTAGCGTCGCGGATCAGCGACGGCGAATGAAGAGATGCGTCGCGCGCTCGCCGGGTACGGTCTTGTGGCACTCGTAGCCGAGTGCATCGAGATCGAGGCCGGACCACAGCTGCTCGCCCGCGCCCATCAGCATCGGACTCAGCGCGAGATGCAGCTCGTCGATGAGCCGCGCCTTCAGGTATTCGCGCACCGTGGCAACGCCGCCGCCGATGCGCACGTCCTTGCCGCCGGCGGCCTTGCGCGCCTGCTCGAGCGCAGACTGGATGCCGTCGGTGACGAAATGGAAGGTGGTGCCGCCTTTCATCTCGAGCGGCTTGCGCGCGTGATGGGTGAGGACGAAGGCCGGCGTGTGGTAAGGCGGCTCGTCGCCCCACCAGCCCTTCCAGCTCTCGTCGGGCCACGGGCCGCGCACCGGGCCGAACATGTTGCGGCCGAGGATCCAGGCGCCGATATTGCGAAAGCCCTCTTCGGCCATGGCATTGTCGACTCCGGTCTCGCCTTCCCCATCGCCGTACATTTTCTGGAAGACCCGCGTCGGAAAGAACCACGCCATGATCTCGGGACCGCGCACGCCGAGCGGGTTCTCCATGCTCTGCTGCGGACCGGCCGCGTAGCCGTCGAGAGAGACGCCGAAGCTCGCAACGCGCACTTTGGGCATGGCTGATCCTATTTCGGGAAGCTCAGATAGTAGTACTGCGGAAAGCCGGCTCCCTTCGGCGGCTCGTATTGCAGGAAGAGGGCGCCGACCGGAAAGGTGAACTGCTGCGAGCGCGGCAGGGCATTGGTCACGTGCAGGGGCGCGAGCGCCTCGCACACGAGATAGCGCTCCGCGCGCCCGGGTGTCGAGAGTCGCGCGTACTCGAACCCGAGGCAGGTCATTTCCGGGCGGCTGTAAACATCGGCCTGGCCCTGGATCATGGAGCGCCGCTGCGGATCGGTGCTCCATTCGAGCTTTCCGTCGCGGAAGGAGGCGTAGATGTACGGTGGCTGGACGTCGTTCAGAACGCCCACCACCGTCGCGTTGGTTTCGGCCAGCCTGCGCAGTCCGTTCTTGGCGACGAGCGGGTACTTGCCCGCGTTGGCAGCGTCCTTCAGGTCGTCGGTCTGGTTGCACGCCGCGGCCAAGGCGAGGACGACGACCGCCAAGAGCCGCTCTTTCATCCCGCATTTCATTTCAGGCCCTCGATCTGCAGCTTGAGCAGGCGACGCAGGTCCGCCACGCCGCGCTCGGGATCCGGCTCGGGCTCGGCGATCCACCAGCGAAGCGAAGCGGAATAGACGAAGAAGATGTGGCGCGCGATGAGCGCCGACTTTTCCTTGGCGCGGATTTCCTTTCGCTCTTGGGCCGCGCGCACCAGCGCTTCGATGCCGTCGATCAGGCGCTTGCGGATGCCGTGGAAGGTGGCGGCCTGCTTGCCGCTCGAATAGAAAGTCAGCTCCTGTAGAAGGATGCGGGCCAGCGCGGGCTTGCCAGCGAGCCAGCGGAAGTGCTCGCGAAACACTGCCAGCAGCTGGTCGGCGAGCGGCTGCCCGGTGCGCGGCGCGGCAAGCGCAACGTCCGTCACCGCATTCAGCTCCTCGTTGAAGATGAGGAACACGAGGTCGCGCTTGTCCTCGGCATAGTTGAAGAGCGTGCCGAGGCCCACATGCGCGCGCTTCGCGATCTGTCGCATCGTTGCCGCACCGTAGCCGTGCCGCGTGAAGAGCTCCGCCGCGGCCGCGCGGATGCGCTCGCGTGTCTCGAGCTTCTTCTGCTCCCTTAGGCTCGTGATGCGGCTCGGCGCTGGGCGATGGCGGTCCAGATGCGCGTCGGCGAATAGGGGAAGTCGAGGTGGTGGATGCCGAGCGGCCGCAAGGCGTCGATCACCGCATTGGCGAGAGTGGGAATTGCACCGGTGGTGCCCGCCTCGCCGGCGCCCTTCGCGCCGAGCAGGTTGGTCGGCGACGGCACCAGGTGATCGTAAAGCTTGGCGCCTTTGATGATGTCGGCCTTCGGCATGGCGTAGTCCATGAACGAGCCGGTGAGGAGCTGGCCGTTCTCGTCGTACACGCAGTGCTCGACCAGCACCTGGCCAATGCCCTGCACGATGCCGCCGAAGGTCTGTCCTTCCAGCAGCGTGTGGTTGATGACGCGGCCGCAGTCGTCGACCGCGACGTAGTTCTGGATGTCGATGACGCCGGTGTCCGGATCGATCTCGACTTCGGCGACGTGGGCGCCGCCGGGGTAGGACATCGGGCCGGGCACGCCGTCGAGCGAATCGAGCTCGCTCTTATAGCGACGCGCGACCTCGTGGAACGAGATGGATAGGTCCGTACCCTTGACCCGGTACGCGCCATTTTTGAATTCGACGTCGGCGGGCGCCACCTCCATCGCCTTCGCCGCGAGCTCCAGACCTTTCTTGATCACCACGCGCGCGGTGGCGACGAGCGCGCTACCGTGCGCCATGGTCGAGCGCGAGCCGATGGTGCCGGCGCCGGTGAGCTTCGGACCGAGCGGATCGCTTGCGCGCACGGTAATGGCTTCGGGGTCGATGCCGAGCTCCGTGGCCACCAGGTCGGCGAATACGGTCTCGTGCCCTTGGCCAGAGGGCCCTGAGAGCACATAGAGCGATGGATTGCCCGACTCGCCGAACTTGATCGCCGCCTGCTCCATGATCCCGGCCGCGCCGCCCGATGGCTCGACGAACACCGCGCATCCGATGCCGCGCAATTTGCCTTCCCGCTGCGACTTTTCCCGGCGGGCGGGGTAGCCCCGCCAATCGGCATGACGCAAGGCGTCTTCCAGATAGCCGGCCGGGTTGCCGCTGTCGTACGTCGAGCCGGTGGGCGTCTTGTAGGGATAAGCGTGCCGGGGAATGAAATTGCGACGGCGGATCTCGACGCGATCGATGCCCATCTCGCGCGCCGCCTCGTCGACCAGGCGCTCCACGAGGTACGTCACGTTCGGCCGGCCCGCGCCGCGATAAGCGGTGATCGGCGTGGTGTTGGTGAGCGCCAGGCGATGGCGTCCATAGAGCGCCGGGATGCCGTAGACGTTGATGGCGTGTGTCGACGGGTTGAGGGTGTTGATGAGCGGACCGGCCTGAGAGAGATAGGCCCCGGAGTTGCAGACCCAGGTATGGCGAAGTGCGATGAAGCGCCCGTCGCGATCCAGGGCGAGCTCGCCGGTGAGCTCGGCCGCGCGGCCATGATGGTCGCTGACGATCGTCTCGAAGCGGGAGCCGACCCATTTCACCGGCCGCCCGAGCGCCTTTGCCGCATGCATCACCACGCTGTACTCGGGATAGGCCTGGGAGCGCACGCCGAAGCCGCCGCCCACGTCGCGCGCATGCAGGCGGAACTTCTCCGCCGGCAGTCCCCAGATGGCGGCGAAGTTCGGAATCATGAGCGACATGCCTTGCGAGCTCGAGTAGATGTCGAAGCTGTCGGTCGCCTTGTCGTAGATTGCCGCGCAGGCCTTCGGCTCCATCGGATTGCCCGAGATGCGAGTGCTGTCGAGCGTCAGGCGCGTGATATGCGCCGCGCGCGCGAACGCCGCGGCGCAGCCGGCTTCGTCGCCGTACTCGTAATCGAAGGCGAGATTGCCGGATACGGTCTCGTGCAGGAGGGCAGCGCCTTCCTGCAAGGCCGCGGCGCCGTCGACGACGACCGGCAGGTCCTCGTAGTCGATCGCAATCGCTTCCGCCGCGTCCTGCGCCTGCGCGGCTGACCCCGCGACGACGAACGCGACTTCCTCCCCGACATAGCGCACGCGATCGCGCGCGAGCAGCGGCCGCTCGGGCACCTTGAGGTGCACGCCGCCGCGACCGGGATACTTGACCTGCGGCGGCGTGGTCTTCAGGTACGCGACATCCGGTCCGGTGAAGACCGCCACCACCCCGGGCATCGCGCGCGCCGCTTCGGTGCTGATGGATGCAATTCGAGCATGCGCGCGGTCGGAGCGCAGGAACGCGCCGTAGAGCTGGTTCGGGAAATTCCAGTCGGCCGTGTAGCGGCCTTCGCCCTTCAAAAGCCGCGGGTCCTCGCGGCGTCCAGTGAACGCGGTCAGTTCCATACCTCGCTGGCCACCTCGACGACGAGCGAGAGCTTGCGCCATTGCTCGTCCGGGGTGAGGTTATTGCCGTGGTGCGTGCTGGAGAACCCGCATTGCGGCGAGAGGCAAAGGTCCTCGAGCGGCAGGTACCTCGCCGCCTGGTCGATCCTCTTCTTGATGGAGTCCTTGCTCTCGAGCTGCGCCGTCTTGGAGGAGACGAGGCCGAGCACGACGGTCTTGCCCTTGGGCACGAAGCGCAGCGGCTCGAAGCCGCCCGCGCGGTCGGTGTCGAACTCCATGAAAAACGCGTCGACGCCGGATGAGAACATCGCCTCCGCCACCGGCTCGTAGCCGCCTTCGGCGACCCAGGCGCTCTTGAAGTTGCCGCGGCAGGTATGCATCGCGATCGTCATCCCGGCCGGCTTGTCCTTGAGCGCCTCGCGGATCGTTCTCGCATAGCGAGCGGGCAATGCGTCGGGATCGTCGCCGTTCTTGCGCGAGGTGTCGCGGATCTTGCGGTCGCAGAGATAGGCGAACGCCACGTCGTCGAGCTGCAGGTAGGTGCATCCCGCGGCCGCGAATGCGGCAATGGCAGCGCGGTATGCGGCCGCGGCGTCGGCCCAGAACTCGTCCATGTCGTCGTAGGCGATTCCCTTGCGTCCGGCGCGCAGGTGAAGCATCGACGGCGAAGGAATGGTGAACTTGGGCGTGCGCCGGGTCAGGCTTTTCAGGAAGCGAAAATCCTCGACCATGATCGGCCGCGAATAGCGCAGCTTCCCGGTCACGGTCGGGATCGGCGGCTGCTCTTCGGTGCCGCCGAACTTCGGCCCCGGATTCTCGCGCAGCGTGACGCCTTCCAGCCGCGACAGAAAATCGAGGTGCCACCATTGGCGGCTGAATTCGCCGTCGGTGATGCTCTGCAGGCCGATGGCTTCCTGCTGGGCGACGACCTCGCGGATCGCGTCAGGCGTGACGCGAGCCGGACGCAGCAGGCTGCCGACGTGGTCGGCACGGAACGGGGGATTCAATCCGCCTTCGCTCCCGAGTCGTGCACCGCCTTCGTCCACTTCGAGATTTCCTGGCGCAGGAAGGCCGCGAACTCGCCCGAGGTATTGGCCTTCCACTCGAGGCCGAGCTGCGCGAGCTTCTCCTGCACATCGGGCGAAGAGATCGCCTTGTTCATCTCGGCGTTCAGCCGGTTGACGAGATCCTGCGGCGTGCCGGCGGGCGCGAAGAAGCCGATCCAAGTCAGGTCGTCGAAGCCCGAGAAGCCCTGCTCGTTCACCGTCGGCACATCCGGCAGCGCGGGCGAGCGCTGCGCGCTCGTCACGGCGATGGCGCGCACGCGACCCGCCTTGACGTGGGACACCGCGGGTGGCATGGACGTGCTCCCCACGGGCGCATGACCCGCGACGACCGCGCCGACCGCGGCTGCCGGCGAGTACGGCACGTGGGTGATGTCGATGCCGGTCGCCATCTTGATGCGCTCGATGGAAAGGTGCGTGGTGGTGCCGATACCGGAGGAAGCATAGGAGAGCTTCTCCTTCTTCGCGAGCGCGATGAGCTCCTGCAGGTTCTTCACCGGCAGGCTCGGATTGACGGTGATGATGTTCGGCGTGCTGGGCGCAAGGATCACCGGGACGAAATCGTTCAGCGGATCGTAGCCGGCGTTCGCGTAGAGGCTCGGATTCACCGCGTACGCCACGCTGGTCGCGAAGAGCGTGTAGCCGTCGGGCGCCGCTCGCTTCACCTGCTGCGCGGCGAGGTTGCCGCTCGCGCCGGGCTTGTTCTCCACCACCACGCTCTGGCCGAGCGTCTCCTGCAGCTTCGGCGCCACCAGGCGCGCGACCAGATCGGTGGTGCTCGCCGGCGGAAAGCCGACCACGATATGCAGCGCCTTCGCCTTCGGCCAGTCCTGCGCAAATGCTGGGAGAGCGATGAGCGCGGCGAGCAGGAATGACAGTGGATTCACGGCGGGGCCTCCGGCGCGAATGCTAACATCCCGCCCCCTGTGAAGATTCTGTTCGCGAGTGAAACCGAGAAGGCGGAATTCTGGCTGCCTTTGCTCGAGCAGGCGCTGCCGCACGACACCTTCGTCACCGACGCCGCCGACGCCGACATCGCGCTGGTCGCCACCCCGCCCGCCGGCACGCTGGCAACACTGAAGCACGTCAAGCTCATCCAGTCGCTCTGGATGGGCGTTGAGAAGCTCCTCGCCGATCCCGGCCTGCCCAAAGGCGTGCCGATCGCGCGACTCATCGACCCGGGCATGGTCGGCGCGATGTCCGAGTCCGTGCTCGCGCACGTGCTCGACTGGCATCGGCATCACTACCGCTATCGCGCGCAGCAGGCGGAGCGGCAATGGCGTCGGCGCAAGCAATACCTGCCCTCCGACCGCACCATCGGCATTCTCGGCCTGGGGGAGCTCGGCACCGACGCCGCACGCAAGCTGCGCGCCCTAGGGTTCAACATCGCCGGCTTCAGCCGTCGACCGAAACAGGTCGACGTCGTGCAGTGCTTCACCGACCTTCAGGCCATGCTGAAGATCAGCGACGCGGTGGTGTGCCTTCTACCGCTCACGCCTCAGACTCGCGGCATCCTGAACGCGCGCACGCTCGGCCTCATCAGGCAGCACGGCTGTCTCATCAACCTGGCGCGCGGCGGCCACGTCGTGACGGCGGATCTCATCAGCGCGCTCGACTCCGGCCATCTCGCGCATGCCTACCTCGACGTGTTCGAGACGGAGCCGCTGCCGCCGAGCGATCCGCTCTGGAAGCATCCCGGCGTGAGCATCACCCCGCACTCCGCCGCCCTCACCGAGCCGCGCACCGCCATCCCGAAGATCGTCGAGAACGTCGAGCGCGTTCGCCGCGGCGAGACGCCGCACCATCTGGTGGATTTCGCCGCCGGCTACTAATCACGTACGCCGTACGCAATTCAG
>C688J18823_10000690_pt1 | contig 19930 bp, 16 predicted proteins | sample HopSoiMetagenom1_FD_18823 | JGI IMG/M metagenome (IMG submission 18823) | reverse complement strand
TCAAGAAGAAAAAGAATATTTTGCTTTCAAATGACGACATGAGATACAACAAGAATCATCCAAGACTTGATCATATTGGAACACACCATACACAAGATCAAGAAGTTTGGAATAATATGTATTAGATTCAGAAATAATTTAAGAAGGTACAATAACACATCTGATATTGTGTTCGGCTTACTGAACTTGAGAGTGACGCAGTCTAACAGGATTTTCAATCTATGAATACAGTCAAAACAGGCAGCATTAATAGATCATAACGGTTAATTATGCAAGGGATCTTATTTATTTGCTAGAATCTACCCTTTTAAAAAGGTGCCTACAATATAAGACTATCTCCTGATAGATCAATTTCTTTGCTGAACGATTATTAGATAGTGAATCGGGAGAAGTACGTTTGAACAATCCTTGGATAGGTACTATGGCAGGATGTACTTCATCAAATGTTCTACATAGGCTATTAATCTTGTTCTTTGTTTCAGTATAGTCAGTTAATTTTGATTGCTTATTTTCATCTTTCACATAACCTTGGTTAATAGTTTGGCAAAGCTGATTGACGTCAGTGATAATTTGAGGCTCTAGAACGTCATTTAAGAAAAACATTACATTTTTAATGTCATTTACTACACGAGAGATTATTTCGTAGTTTCTATTAATTTGATCTTTTATATTATCACGATTTTTTGTATCGCTGGCATACATAGGTTCTAGCCTCTTTACCAACGACATTGAAAACAGTAACGTAGTAAAGTGATTCTTCAATGACTGAATTGCAAATTCTTTTCTCCTTTTTCTCATGGCATCATGTTCTTCAACTATTTTTTTTAATTTTATACTCTGTTTGTGTGCTAGATGATGAAAAAATACACCCAAGAAAGCGGCTATTAAACCATCAATAATCAAGTGAGACCAAGCAGATAGATCGCATCCATATTTAATAGAAAATATTGGACAGTCATTGTTAGCATTAGACGATGTAGCCAAAGCTTGACTAGCAAAATACAACGATTGTATAAGAAACACCATAGCAATACTTAATACAATCACTATTATCCCATTCATTATTTGATTATATGATCGTGTTGAATTGGTAGTAAAGGTCAATAAAATCACATTACAAAACTTTCGATATCATATTAAACTTGCAACTGCTCTAATTTCTCTAAAAGAAAATCCAGATCCACAGGTTTTCTTATGCAAGAATGAACTCCTTTTTTAATAAGTTCTTCTATTTCTGAATCTAATACTGATGAAGCAGTAAATAGTATAATTTTTTGTTTAGTTAAAAGTCCCTCCTTCAGAAGCGAATTAATTACATCAAATCCACTGAATTCAGGCATAGCTAAATCTAGCAGTACAATATCGAATTTTTTTTCGCGAATGAATTTTAGCCCTTCAGTGCCATTCTTTACAAAGATAAATTCATGGCCACTTCCATTTAAGACTGTGTCAAGCAGTTCATTTATGTCTGTGTTATCGTCTATTCCCAGTATTTTCATTTAGCTTCTTCTCTGACATCCATTACTTTTTCGCTCATTGCCGTACTAGTTCTGTCGTTTGGAATGGTGAAATAAAAGCTTGCCCCCTTTCCCAATTCGCTTTCAATCCATATCTTACCTCCTAATGATTCAATGATCCCTTTTGAGATTGCTAAGCCCAGGCCTGATCCTCCATGTTTCCTAGTCACTGAAGTGTCGATCTGGTAAAATTTATGGAAAAGATTCTTTTGTTTTTCAGGTGATATTCCTGTTCCGTTATCCTTTACATAGAAGAGTACTTCATCACCTTTACTTTGAGCACCATATTCAATTTCACCACCTTCAGAAGGAACAAAATCGACTGCGTTAAGAATAAGATTATTTAAAACTTGTTCTATTCTATTTCTATCTGATCTGACAGTAAGTTGCTCTTTTGTAGAGTTTATTTGTCTAATATTCTTTTGAGCCATTACATTTTGAAGGTTATTATACATATAGTTTAATAGATCATCGACATCTATAGGTTGACTATCAAACTTCATTCTATTAAGATCGAGTTTTTGCACATCTAATATATCTCCAACTAACTGAAGTAGTCTTTTTGCATTCCTTTGAATTACATCTACTGCATTAAGTTGTTTGTTATTTAACTGTCCTATTAATTTTGGATTCTTTAGAGTCTGACACCATCCCATAATAGGAGTAAGGGGAGATTTTAATTCATGTGTAACCATCGACGCAAATTCGTCTTTTTGTTTTTCAGTAGCATTTACTCTTTCTATCATTTCGTTAAATGCATCTATAACCTGGTTGATTTCTTTGTCCTTGCCTGAAGGATTTATTCTTTGCAAGTCACTTACATCTTGATTTCTACATTTCCTTGCAAATTCTATGATGGGGCGAGTGATTCTATTTGATAGTACATATACTGCTATTAATCCACCAGCAATTACCCCAAGAGATATTACAAATAGAGTGACTGCAAGATCATGCAAGTTATAGTTATCTGACATCATTAATGAATATGGTTTTTCGTAAGCTAAAACCCAACCAAACATAGGTAATCGTTTGTAGACAATATAATGCAATTCTCCACCTGCAGAATACGTCACATGACCGGGATTTGTACTATTACTACTAGCTAAAATATTTCTGATGTCTTTATTAAATTCAGAAGATGTTGAAATGGTACTTATCGAAGGAAAAAAGTCTTTTGGAGACTGGCCAAAAGGTGCTGAATTTAGACTTTGATTGTAAACATGACCTGAGTCAGCTATCAAGTATCCTCTAGGATCAATCACATAAGCCCTACCTTGATCGACTTTGGTCATATCCTGAAAAGATTTTAAAGGCATTTCAAAATGATAAAAAGCAGGTTTTGAACCGTCGTTAAGCACTATTGGAGTAGTATATGCAAAAACCCATCTTTTAGTATCGGGTGAGACATAAGGATACTGCGAATATACCTCATTAATATTTTTCTGAAATGACGGTTTAAAGAATGGCGTAGCTGCTTCTTTATGTGAGAGACTACTAAAAGGTGCGATTGTCTTCATAACCAATCTGGTTTGTTCTTGCCCTGTCCGATCTACTAAACATGTCTCGTCTACAGAGAATTTGTTCTGAAAGTCATAAATCCACTGGTCAAGTTCGTTCTTGAGGATTCTCTGTTGTGCTGTAAATTGTAGTACACCATCTTTGTATATATTTCCTGCCCGAGTATCTGGTAATTCAAAATATTTTACAAATACGGGATTTTTGACCGCAAATAGCAAATCCTCTGAAGCTCTGGAATTAAGATTATCAATTAAATTCGCTTTGATTTCTACTTCATGACCCATTTGTCGAAGTTGAGATTCTATTATTGCTGATTCAAGAGATTTGAAAGATATATATGAAGTAGATACAACTGCAGCGATAATAACTATTGAAAACATTATAATTAGCTTTAATTTTATACGCATAATTGTAGGTCTTGTAGAAGATTCTTAAACCTTTCTCTTAAATTTAGATTTTAAGGATTGTTGAATACTGTTGAGTCTTATTATGATCATTTTCTAGTATTAAATAACTCGAGAGGCGTATAATTAAACATCGCAGGATTTTAACATCTTAGTTTGTGAATGGTATGGCGTATTACCACTAGCTACTATCAAAACAGAATATCAATTGGTGTTTCACCTAATTTGAAAATTCATGAGCACAGTTCATCGGAAGGCCAGAGGAAGATCAGGCATAAACGAATGAGCTCAGACAGCTGTTATCGAGAAAAGAGGAACAAAAGTCAACTTTTGTAGCAGTGCAGCTATTGTAGAGGCTACCACAACATCATCATTTGGATAAGGATTGTGAAACTTCTATTGCTTAATTGGCAACTCTATTTTGCGGACCATGGCTAAGCCAATACCCTTTATCCATATATGTTGGTATTCTCAATGAATTAGTAAATATAGTATAGAGAATTGGATGAGTTTTCGAAGCAGACAAATCATTATAAAATTCTTTCAAATCACATTTCATTTATCCTACAAGAGAATCCATAAGCTATGAAAATACCTAGAAGTCAAAATGCTTGTTTGAATTTTTCTATAATCGATCTATGTTGAGGATAGGTGTGCACAAGATTGGTTATATCTGCCAACTCCCAATCGTGATAATTAAATCCTGGAGATACTGTACATCCAATTAGAGAATAAGAAGTAGAATCATTTACATATGCTGCGAACCAACTGCCGGATTCTATAATCCATTGAAATACCTCATTATTGTCACTATTTTGTCCCAATCTAATTTCGTCCAGGGAACCATTCCTATGAATAATGTATAAGGTTAGACTGCTGCCAGCATAGAAATGCCATATTTCATCTGATTTCATTCTATGGAATGAGGAAAATTGATTTCCCAATAGTAAATAATAGATTGCGGTGCAAATATAACGATCTCCATCATAATCGTCAAAGTTTACTATCCTTCGGGACTTGTACGTTTCAATGAAGTATCCCCCTTCAGGATGTTGTTGAAGTCTAAGTTTATCGATCCAGTAATTGGCATCTTTATTCATAATTCTGAATAGAAACCTAAATGTTATATTGTTTTTAGGCTAACAAATGAATCTAAAAAGGTCCCCGAATATCTTATGAAAGATGGATTTGATGCTCGTGTCCCTATGCTCAGTCGTACGTGGTTTATGGTCAGAAGGAATTGCCATACTTGGAAATTGAAATGAACTGGTCGAGTCCTTAGCTTGAGATTAATATACATCGATTGTTTTATAAATCCTGTCTCTTTTTGATTACGAAAGCATAGCGTACAAATTTCTCAGAATCTTTTTTAAATTTCCCAAACTGATGTCAAAATACTTAAATGACGAGTCATATCATTGGCGATTATTTTGCGATTAGATTTGTAAAACGATCACTATTCTGAAATTGTTCTGCCTGCCAGTCTCATTTTCTTCCAAATCAATTAAGAACATCTAAAATAGTCCATATCAAGACTTGAGTTGATCTTACAGTGCCTTACTCATTCTCTTCGATTACCTGCTGAACAAGGTACGAGGTCTACATAAGCTCGAACCTCTTTGACAATACCGTTGGCGAATCCGAGTATCCAGCAGTAAGTATTCGGCCATGGTTTCCCCTTGAGTGTAGTCGAAGTCGAAGTCATTTCTACTACAACAATATCATCTGAAACAAAGATATGGGTAACTTGAACTGTACTCCTCCCTTTTAGAACTTTAGTCAAGCGTTCAAAAGTATCTTCAAGAAGTCGGCTTTGCTATTATAAACTCCAGTCAGTGGATGTGTTCCCATGACCGTCCAATTTACGTCATCAGCTACGCCAATAAAAAAAGGCATCTATGTTACTACGTTGCCACCTGAAAGACTTATAAAAGATTATCTACAAATTCAACTGTTATTGGCAGAGTCTTGTTACCCCTATATCTACGACCACCTATATTAATAGTGTATATTAGTAGTCTGATTATCATAGATGAAATGGCTTTCCGGGATTCGGCTGAAATGTAATTTAAATTCATTTTAAGTTACTTGATTCTAAGGAAGGTATCATATTATCTCGCCACATCAGTCCTAAATTGGAGAGGTGTAGCCCTCCGCAATGGCGCGAATAAGTACGAATGCACTAGTAACTCCAATTACAAGGTTGCGTAAATCTTAGATTTGTCTGGCTAATTAATGGGCTTCATAACCAAATCCTTTCAGATCTAGTAAATAGTCTATTGGGATAACTAACTAACACCAGATTTCTGCAAATATTAAGTATCGACATGGAAAGTGTCGAGTACTATGTACAAGCATGAACTTTCATTCTCTACCAGTCTGGATATCTTTCTTTTCTCGTATATCATCGTTAACCGGTTATTTAACAAAGGATCATGCATTCAGATGATTATCTCAAATAATTTTGTAATAGTAGTTGGTAATAATTTCAGTTGATGAAATGGATCGTAATAGGATCTGTTAGCTCAAGATATTGATTTAAAATTAATGAATCGTTAACATATATCGATAGGAAATTGACGGAAGTGCTTATTTTGTTCTTTGTGCTAATTACTGGATAGAAATATTATTCTCTAAAGCTGCTATTGTAGCTATTTTTCGGTGTTCAAAGATGTTTTGTAGATGCTTGTTTGCATAGCCTTCGAAAAGCCTTCCTAATATCCAATACGGCAATTCAAATTCAATTTTATCTAATATCGTAGTTTGCTTTCCATCATGATCATAAAAGATATGCCTATGTTTCCACCTTTTGAATGGACCTTCCAACATCTCATCTATATATTCATAAGGTTTGAATAAGGTAATTTTCGAATGCCATCTTGACCTTTTTTTAGCAATTATTTTTCCACTGAGCCATATCTCTTGTCCTTCAACGATATTTTGGCTAGTTGTATTAATTATTTGGATATCGACTTCTAGAGGAGTTATTAGCTTTAAGTGTTTGACTTCAGTGTAAAAACTCCAGACTTTGTCTATATGGCAATTTACGATAAATGTATGACTAAATACTCGCATAAGTAAGAAGATTAAGCGTATAATAACTAATAGCAATATCATTTTTGGATTTCTTCAAACCATATTTCAGATGGACTGGGCGAATATAAACATTCAAATGATTTATCTGGTCAGACAGACTTTCTTTGTAATACATTTAGTATTCAATTATTTTCATGGAAATAATTGAAGAATTTAGCATTATTTATCTGCAGACGCATCTCTGGTAATGAGTCTAGTCTTGTAATACTTCAGTTCAACTCTAATCTTTTTGGCGAAGGATTTAGACTTGACAATGTTATTATTAGTTCAAAAGGTATGCTATCTAATAATTATCATAATTAGTTCAAGAATCTGCAACGTTACTATTTGTACGTATATTACAGTTAGAATCTAACTAAGACTGAACATTTTCACGTGTTACATTCAAATTTCGCGAGGATTTAATAGTTTATTAATTCAATGGGAATGGTCTAAATGGTTACTCTTTACGCACATAGCAATATAAAGGCGTTATTTAGGTTAGCCTGTTCGTTTTCCTACCTCGATCCATAATATGGTTCTGTATAGGTCAGATCAAAACTCGAGGATCATGATATTAATATTAGTCCATGATGATTCAAACTAAAAGTGAAGCCACTTAAGATAATCAGAAATACAAGGAAGCATTCTCCAAAGAAGATATTGTAAAGATATTAAGAGGAAATCCCGGAACCTTATGATCACTGTCACCAAGAAAGATATAGCAAGGATGTAGACTTAGGATTATTATTAGGAGGAGAATTTACTCTCTTATCCTTAAACATCATAGAGATTGATCCCAATATCTACCGAACATAAAAAAAATATAATCACATTGATGCGAATTCAGACTGCTGAAGTAATGTATAGCCGATTTACGTCGAACGGAAAAATCGAGGCTCTAATTACGCAATAGTTAGATTTCTAGATAACTCACAAAAAGGAGTAGAGCAGGATATAAGATATGTCAAACCTATCAAATTGTAAGTATCCAGGGCAAAATAAGAAGAGATCAAGCCTAGTGAACAAGAGGTCAGTGTTCAGATACTTTAGATAGATGAAGAAACAAATGAAGAATAATGCTAAAATCATAGGATTCATAACTGCTGCCGCATTGATCCTAGCCTTTATGGTACAAATACAAAGTCTAAATGCAAAATCTGACCACGAATCTCAATTAGCACAAGAAGCCAAATTATTGGCCAAGAGTTTTAGAAATGATGATGCTAAAATAGGCAAATGCAGATCCTTATCAGAAAACCCCAATTCAGAGAACGTAACTAGTTGTATTGAGAAGGCAGTAGAATCGAATAATAAAGATCTAGCATTATTGAATAAGGTCAATTAATCTAGCTTTGAGATTGTCATCTTCTCTTTGTTCTCCCTTGAGATGTACATCTTTATCATAAAAGCATTATTCTGATTGTAAGAATTAGAAGCGATAGCACTTAACGAGTTGATTGTCTGGTGATCTTTACCATTATACATTATTGAGATAGCCACCATATTATTCAAATATTTATCCGTGTTCATTTAGCCTCACCTAAGGGATATATCATGGTATAGCGCCTTGAAGGTTATTGTCTACTTACAGATGTCCAAATTGTAATTCTTTGAACTCTGTTGATGTTAGTAAGATCTATAATGGAGGATTAATATTTGTCTGTAGCAAATGCAGTATTTGTGGTGTTATTAAAGCAATTGACGATCACGATGAAGCATATTTAGAATTCTTGGATATGTATGACAACGGACAGATCTCTAAATTACAAGATTTAGAATCTTTGTCAAATCGAGAAAAATTCTTACGTCCAAGGTCTGAAATAGAATCTTTGCTAGCCGATAATAACTTGATGGAAAATGATCTACTCAAGGCAATACTACATTCTAAAAAGGATTATGTTGTTGATTTCCGGGTCTTTCAAGAATCCGCACCCGAAACAGGTGACGATCTTGGACTTTTACCTCTAGATGAAGGAATTATTGATGCATTACATGCGAAGAATATCGTGAGACTTTACAAATTCCAAGAAGAGTCATTTGAGCAAATTTTAAAGGGAAACGACATTATAATTGTCGCTCCTACTGCTTCTGGTAAAACTGAAGCCTTTTGTATTCCAATAATACAAAAAATCTCTGAGGAAATTCTACATTTTTCCTCGTTGAGGTACAAAGGCTTTAAAGAAAAGGGAAGGGTGTTTGCTGTTTTTGTATATCCGACTAAAGCATTGGCACGAGATCAATTGCCAAAAATAACTCAAATCGCAGCAAATTTGGGAATAAACGTGAACATATTTGATGGAGATACTACAATGGCCGAAAGGGAGTCAATAATTAATAATTCAGTTCCGGAAATCATTATCACGAATTTTGATGTAATTCATTATCATCTGATTAACAGGACAAGATTTTCACGTATAATTAAAAGTACGAAATTCCTAGTCGTTGATGAGGTCCATGTCTATACTGGCATATTTGGAGCAAATATTCATCATGTGATAAAAAGACTGCAAAGACTGATTAGATCATCAAGAAACGTGGAAAAACTCCAGATAATCGCTGCTTCTGCTACTCTGTCAAATCCTAAAGAATTCTGCAAACAACTGTTTGATAGAAAAATGGAAATGGTACAGGGCTTAGGTAGGAAAGGTAAAATAAACTTCGCCATCATGTCCCCGTCATTACATTCACAAAGGTCATTAATAATAGAATTACTTAAGCAGACCACTGCGAGAAGGCACAAAACAATTGCCTTTAGCAAATCGCATTTGTCTTCTGAACTCTTGGCTTTTTATTCATCAAAGCAAGGTATCCCGATAAGAGTACATAGAGCTGGGTTGCTAACTGTGGTGAGAAAGTCTGTCGAAGAATCTTTTAAGACTGGTAAATTAATGGCTATCTCTGCTACTCCAACGTTGGAACTAGGTATAGATATTGGGGATATAGACGTAGTAATTTCAGATATCGTGCCTGTTAATAGGCTGATTCAAAGGTTGGGAAGAGCCGCAAGAAGTGGCCAAGATGGGTATGCTTTTCTTGCTTTAGGTAACGACCCAATAAGCCAATATTACAAACTACATCCTGATGATTATTTACAGGATCAAGAATTTGCGTATACTGATCCCGGTAACCCATTTGTAATAGAGTATCAAGTTCTTGCAATGGCATGCGACAAGCCGATATCTATGTCGGAGTCGCCTCCAATTATTTCTATACTTCACAAGCTTATCTCAAGGGATCTCATCGAGTTGTCAAATGGCAAGTTCGTACCTAATTATAAAAAAGCTATGGAGGTCCTTAGAGAATTTAGTATTAGAGGGATTGGATCCAAGGTGGGGATAACCTACAGTGGAAAATTAATAGGCGAACGTCAGATGCCTCAAGCAATAGAAGAACTCCATGATCATGCCATATATTTTTTGGCTGGAAGAAGGTATCTTGTTCAAAAACTATATTTTAGTAATAATAATCAAGATAGTAAAATTCGATTACGGGAACAACTACCAGTGCCTTACGCGGATCTGAAATCTATTCCCTATGACTATCCATACTATACAAAAGCAATTGTTAATGAGGTTCCTACTATTCTGGAAATTCACGATCAAAAAACCACGTTCGGTCTGGAAGTTCTATATTGCTCCTTAAGGATACAAAAGAAAGTAATCGGCTATTCAAACATAGAAGTTGGGAAAGAAGCATTACAGGGTACAAAAATTATGCTTGAAAATCCTATAGAATTTGAGTTTATAACTAAAGGATTGGTTTTTAAGGCACCTTTGCCTGAAGCCATAACGAAATCTGCACTTGATGAGCAATATGTAGAAATGAGTGGTTACCATGCCTCAGAACATGTCATAATCGAAGGAAGCTCAATGATAACAGGAGGAGCATCTCAGGATTTGGGTGGAATATCACTTGGCTCTACAGGTTTGATATTCATATATGATGGTAGCGTGGGCGGTAATGGCGCCAGTAGAGCTCTATATGAGAAGTTTGATAAAGCGATTGCACGAGCATTAGATATTTTATCCGGTTGCCCATGTATAAGTGAAAGTGGTTGTCCTAGATGTACTTTTTCATACAGATGTGGAAACAATAATGAATATCTGCATAAATCATCTGCTAAAGAAATATTGAATAGGATAGTGGGTGGGCAGCAAATGCAAATAGGTGATGCAACAATAATAGATAAACCTCTAGTTTGATCGATATCAAAATCAAAATCAATTGCAATTCTAAAGTATTAGGACACTAATATTCTGTAATAATAATATCTCAGAATAAACGATATTCAATATCTTGGCAAGACAAAAAGATGCGTTGCAATGACTAAATAGCCTTCCAGTATTTAGAGAATTACATTAATAAATACAGGCAGACAGAGTATAGAATTAGGCAAATAACGTAGGGGTTTATGGAGGTCGTCAGAAAATATCAAAATCGTATTCGTGTCTTGCGTCTCGATCTCAGAGCCGAGTTTATGTTAAGTGGTGTCTGTCCACAATTAGGATTAGTTCAATAATGACTTGAATAGACCGTTCCTTTGATAAATAAGAATGCTATATTCAGATATAATTTCGCATAAAGTAGTAGATGCGAAAGCTATCAACGCTACTATTACTCTCATTTTTTGTAGATTTTGTAGAATTAGGGTAATGAGAATTGGAATGAGAATAACTGTGGTTTAACCAGTAATCTTAGATTCATTATTGTTATCGGTTTTTCCATCCATCTATATGAATATTAGACGATTGATGAATTATTACTTTGATGAAGGGGTTTGCACTAAGTAAAGAGGAGGGTTTGCAGATTAACTTTCGTGGTACAAAAATGGTTGTCAAGGTCTCTGAGGAAAATTCTGAAGGAATGTATTCATTAATTGAAATGGTACATCCGCCGAATATAGGTCCTGCATTTCATATTCATCCTAATGCATCTGAAGCCTATTATGTGATGGAAGGAGAGTATATAATACGATGTGGCGAAAAGATTTATCATTCCCAAGCTGGTGATTTTGTGTTCATTCCAAAAGGTGTTCCGCACAATTACCAGTCAGGTCCAGGCGGCGGAAAAGTACTTGTTATTTCACCAGCAGGATTAGAAAAATACTTTAAGAAAATTGCTGATACTCTTCAGATTGGTAAAGTTACATGGGAACTAGAACAGGAAATTGCGCGTCGTTACGGCCAAGAATTTCTTGATAGTCTAAACCACTGGGGACAATAATATAAATGAATCATGTACTATCATTAGATTTTGCTGCTTCTGGCTGCAAAACAGGCTAAAATTTGATTGGTAGGTGCTTTTGTTCTATATTTTTAAAGATAACTCAGAGAATACCTCGTATTACAAACAGTTATCAACCAATTTGTTATTTCACAGCCAATCCATGACGATTACCTCTGTCCCAATTTCAAGGTTTCTGGATCAATCAGACGACTTACCTCTGCAAATATAGTGGTTGAATGAATTTGTTTAAAGTACTCTGAATGCGCCTGTCCTTTTCCTAATTCTGCCATCATTCCTTTGTTTTTAATCAATTTTTTTTCTTGGTTTTTCCTTGATTGCAAAAATGACATTTTTTTGTAGCTTCTTTTACTTGTCTTGTTGCATGCTGAGCCGTAGGAGGATACGGCTTTCCCGGTATTGGGATCAGTTATAGACTCACGATCACCAAGTGCATAAACACCGTCATGATCAGGTACTTCTAATTACAATATTTTGACATCCAAATTGGAATATTATTTAGTTTCCTTCTCTCTGTAATGAGGAAGAATAAGTGCAAGGGCACCTAATGCAGCATATTCACTTACAAGTATTTGATATCCTATTTTCTTCAGTATAGTTTTTTGCCATGTATATCAAATCCTTTATTGTATAGTTGGCATACATATTTTGAGACTTTATCGATCTTTGCATCTAGTAAATAGAGATTGAAACCAGGTTTAAGATCTGCACTGTTTTCATCTACAGGTCTGTTTGCATGGGAAGCTATTTTAAGAGTAACACGTTATTAAATTATTATGTTTTCGATGGCAAATCCTGAATTTTAGCATTAGCCTGAGCGAATGTCACCTTTATCTACGTTATCTAGAGCACCAAATTTATTANCCTAATCACTCAGTCTTCCCAAATCCTTAGCATTATCATTATACTCAACCACTATATGCGTTTTATAGTACGGATCATTATATCGAATGTTAAGTTCTATGACACATGTCCATCGTAGTTAGGACTGACCCAAATTTGCTCATTATAACGAGTCCCTACGGTCATGTTCTTAATCAATTACGACCATCTATACTATCTCTTTAATCAAGTGGAAAATACAAAATAATAGAAAATTATACGCATAGAGGTTATGAGTCACGGGGATAGGGGCCTTCCTAATTTTGGTAATTGACTACGAGGATTCCTTTGTTTTCTCAATGGTTGGCGATTTAGTCTCTTGATGCATTTCATTAGTAGTATTCAAATCTATGTTTGATGAGTTGGTGGTAGTTGATGAAACGGAAGATGTTGTTGTCGTTGTTGTTGTTTGTGGTACTGAACTATCATCAACATGAACACTGCTCTCGGGCTTTTTATCGAAGGTGAACCAAGAGTCTCGATCAGCATAATCGTCCTTAGCTAGACCTTCACCTAATCCTGATAAAATTCCAGAAGGTATCGGTTGTGATTTGCTAAAAAAATTCGATAAACCCAATAATGCTCCAACTCCACCATGATGCACTCGTCGGTTAAAAATATAGACTTTTCCTGGGTTTTCTTGAGAATTCCAAGATGATGTTATCAATTTGGCAATTGAAGAACCTAGTCTAAAAGCTTCTTTGTTCTTATCAGAGGATTCGTTGTCAGTCTGAGATTTCTTAGTCTCGTTCTGGGAACGGCTTCTAAAAAACATATTATAATCTTCATAGTTATATGGTAGCATTAGATAATAAAGATATGCTATTGCTCTGTGCTAATAATTTGAGGCAATAATTTGCTTGGCGATATTGCAAACCTAATGACGATTAATATACGTAGTCTAGAGCGTACTAGCAAATCCAGCGATTGTTTATTCGTTATATATTGCAAATTAATGTTATCTTTCACCAACCGAATAACGAGAATTGATCACCTTGACTTTCGTATTTTCTTACATAATATCTTAGTATAGGGGTATTATAGTGAGACTTTATGAAATTTATGACCGAAGTAATTTTATAGGCAGTTAAGTCTAGGTTACGTTTAGTGCAGAGTATATCAAATAGGACGCATTCATAATATGATATTAGTGAATATGTGATCAATCACATTGTCTGTATTATGTTCTCATATAATCTGTTTATAATTTTCAGAAACGCTATCCTGTGTATGTAAACGTGCTTTTTCTGGCATTTTTAATGTCTACAATAAGCAAATCATCTGTAAAAAAACATGGATCAGCACTTTCATTCTGCTGTTATTGTGAAAAGTTATGATACGAAACTGATAATAATATCAGATTCTGTTCTAACACATGTCGGATTCATTGGAGCAGCAGCAACAGCAACAACAACCACAGACGCGATTAGGAGTGGTCACAATACATGACGTGTGTCCCGCTTTTTCAACAAAGATATTCGAATTGGCTGATGAATTAGAGAGACTAGACATAAAATTCAATATTGCATTGGTGCCATTCTTTAATGAAAAGCAAGATCTTCCTCGATTTCCTGAATTTGTTGATAAGATAAAATCCTACGACAACTGCCAAATTGTTTTGCACGGTCTTTATCATGAGTTGAAAAATGGACAGTTTGATAACTTCCATGATACAAAAGAAGCAGATGCAGAGGAACAGATACGTGCAGGGCTAGAGATATTCCACGAAATAGGAATAAACACTGACGTGTTTATACCACCAGCATGGAAATTAAATAATAGCTCAATCAAAGTATTAGAAAAGTTGGGATTCAAATTAGCAGAAGAGCAAGAAGAATATATATTGCTACTTTCGCAAGGAGAGTTTAAGAAAATAAAGCTGCCAAAGGTTTTAAATTGGGATTCTACTGGCTTTCCAGAAAAGAACATTGTGAACATGAGTAGAGATGAAAGAGCCTTCAAGTTGCAAACAGAAGAAAGACCACAAATTATCAGAATAGCTTTGCATCCAAGAGACCCGGCTGAAGCAATCAAGGATCAAAAAAAGATGATATATATACTAAAGGATAGTGCTTATGAGATACCAACATATACAGAGCTTGTACCCAAGTTACAAAAATTAGCTCATTCAACAGAACTGAATTGAATAATAATAATAATAATCTTGTTTCATAACTAAAGATAGTAGACTATTCGCCATCATAATATCTATAATCTTAGTAGATGCTTATACAGTTATATATGCATAGACTTCCGCTATGTCCTTCAAATACATATATGACAAAAATTATCTCTAAAAATTTTCTTCCAAAAATATCTTTAGTATTGCATTATACATCTGCCAGGAGATTTCAAACGTTATATTTTAGATAAAACGTTATCAACTATTGACTGTAGAAGGAAAGGGCAAGAAAAAGACGATACTAAGAACTATTCGTCTAGATAGACAATTAGATGAGGCTTTAGATAAAGATGCGGATGAACATGGTATTAGTGAAAATGCACTTATATCTTCAATACTTGCAAAATATATCGAGTGGGATAGATATGCTGAAAAGTTTGGCCGCATTTCTTTGCCAAGTGAGGCTCTGAAAGCAATTATTGAAGCTACCGAACAAGATAAGTTAAGAACTGCCTCTGAGGAATTTGCAGCATCAGTTCCCAAGGATTATATCATGTTTCACTACAGGAAATTAGATGTTGAGGCATGTCTTTTGCATCTGTCGTTTTTAGCTAGATATGCTGGAATGTTCAAATATGAAGTTCAGATAGAGCAGGAGAGAAGATACATAGTCACAATTCATCATAAATTTGGCGAGAAGTGGTCTTATTGGTTAGAAAAGTCCATTTCTATTGGCCTGTTTAAGAATGTACTAGGAATCCTCCCAAAAACTCATCTGAGTAAGAATTCCGTAATATTTACGTTTTTTCTTCCATAGCAATTTACATTTGGCAACTATCAAGCCTCATTGTACCAATATGTTTTTTGGATTCGTGCCCATTAATACCTAATGAATTAGTAGATCACTGAATAATTATATCTTTGAATACCATCATGCCTCATTTTATGGTATAAGAATTACTAGTAAATTCATGAGATGGAGGAGAGATATTATTGTCATGATCTTAACGACTCGAATATTTCTTCATAATGACCCGCTAGGCTCTTCATTTTGTATATTTTATTATCAGAGATATTATTCATCATTCTTCGATCCCAATAGCGCGTATAGGTGAACCTGAAGCACCTACAAGTTTCAGAGGAGTCATTATGAGTGTAAACTTTTCATTGTTGAATCTGTATAAATTGCATAAATTTTCTATTACTAGAATTTGATTTGACAGGAGCGTATTATGAGCTATGAGTCCGCTATCAGAACCTACGTCAATGCTCGGACAATCTATTGCTACGGCATTAACTTTTTTCTCTACTAGAAATTCCGCCGCATCCTTTGATAAGCCTGGATTATTTTTCATATAATTATCCTTTTCGTTAATTTGCTTTTCCCAACCTGTGGATAAGACAACAGTGTCTTTTTCTTTTATCTCCAACTTAGTGTGTTTTCTTATATCATGGCTAGTAATCATTTGATTAGAATTCTTCTCTATTTTTATGAGTATGCTATTATTACAAATATACCTATGGACTTCAATTTGATCTATTGTTGGGCCACTAGGGGCGAAATGAAATGGAGCATCCATGTGGGTTCCCGTATGAGTGCTCAAAAACACGACTTCTGAAATATATCCTTGAATCTCAAATTTTGACCATTTTAGGAACGTAGGTGACGGATAACCAGGGAAGGTTATCATATCCGATGTGATTCCAAGTGTAAGATCAACTATTTTCATGTTTTAGTACGATGTATTATTATTATTATTATTATTTCCTTTTGTCATAAACTATCGATCTACATACATAAGCGCACTATGTAGGTTGGCTATCATATGAAAAGCGAAGTTCATTTTCTATTCGGTTAATTTTTAGAATTGGACAAACTATAGATCGAATCATTTGTATAATACCTTTTACTATGGACAACTGCCAAGTACGAGGTAGACTTTTCCTAAAACTCGAGACGAACATATACTTAACACTTTAGTTTAATCTTCCATTGCACGTGGTGCTTCATCGGCCAAACTATTTATGTCCCAAGACAAGCTACACAAAGCGAACGACGTCTGCGACAAATATTTGCTAATCGTTTGGTTATCTTAAAAATTCTCCCTAGAATAGCAGCTTAGATGGTATTGTGTATAATTATGCAGTTATATTATGATTAATCATCGTTCAGTCCCGAAGCTTCATGTATTAGGCTAATCTTAAATGATGTTCAAGACTAATTAAAACTAATGAAGTGAGAAATATATTAGAATAAATAAAACAGAATAAGTAAGAGTCATACTATTAAACTGGAATAAGTATAACATTGAACATAGTACGTCTATCGCAACCTGATAAAAAGAGTCAAATTCCGAACAGGAATTTCAAAATATCTATCTTCATTTAAAGTATCATGAATAATCTCACCAAAGTAATAAGGCTGGACATCAACAACATAGAATAAATACTTTAATCAGACATGCGCGAAGAAAATCCCTGACTTACCGCTGGCCAACATGTACGGTTTTATTATCGGTAACCTAAATATAGATGCGATATGATGTCGTTATCTATACTTTTATTCTCAAATTAGATTCAACAAGGAATGATAAAGCAGCTCGGTTTGACCCAAACATATAATTATGCATAGTTAATATTGGATTACTAACAGATATTAGTTTACATCACTACTGAAGTGTATGTCAATTTTGAATGAGACGTAGAAATGCTAGAATGAGATAGAACTGGTAAGGCCAAGTTCCTCTCGTATTTACACCCTCATGACTTTACCACGATTTAAGAGTTTAGCAGCTATACCTATTTTTATTAGGAGCAAGCAAATGGGACTGTAAGGGATAGGTACATACAACAGTATTAATCGCAGCTTCTAAAAGTCCTATTTTAAGAAATTTAATGTACAAAAATGCTTTTACCCCTCTCTCCTCAGCAGCCTCGATAATGATGATGTTCTTGCTGCACCAAATAATGGAATATTACAGAAATAGTACTTTCAGCTGCAAGTATGAGCTATAGAGAAATATCATCAGTAGCAAATCCATTATGTCGATACAATTATAGCTAGTAGTGTTGGGTACATTAAAGTAATCAGCCTAATGTCAGGCTATTAGTTGAGATTATTGTGTTATTTATAGCCGTTAAAATCCAGAATCGACTCCACGAGATAATTTAATACAGGAATTAAACCAAAAGCAAATGTAATCGTAATAACAACAGATGTTGACTCTGACCGAGATAGAAATAGGCAGTCGGGGTCTCCTGCATGTTTTTGATTGATGCAGTAAAGATATACTAATATTTCGTATATTTTGATTATTTTGCATATATCTAAGCAGTAATATTTATCTTACCTGATACCGCTTAATTAGGTGCTAGAAAATATATGACTGAAGCGAAGCAGTACGCACATCCAGAAGTGTTAGTTGACCTACCGTGGGTTGAAAATCATCTCAATGATCCAAATATCAGAATCGTTGAAGTAGATTATGACCCTGTGGCAAACTATGAATTAGGACATATTCCTGGTTCAGTATTAGTAAACTGGAAGCATGATATAAACGATCCTGTAAATAGAAATGTTTTAAACAAACAAGCTTACGAACAGCTGATGCAAAGAATTGGAGTCAATAATGATACAACTCTTGTTTTATATGGAGATTTCAATAATTGGTTTGCAGCATTTGCGTTTTGGGTATTCAAGTATTACGGATATAGAGATGTCAGAATTTTAAATGGTGGCAGAAAGAAATGGTTAGCTGAAGACAAGCCTGTGACAAAAGAGATTCCCAGCTATCCCAAAGGGAGTTTTAAGCTAGACCTACAGTTAGAGCCTGACAAAAATATTAGAACATTTCTTAATTATGTGCGTAATACGCTCGGAACAAATATACTGATAGACGTCAGAAGTCTAAAAGAATTCACAGGAGAAATTACAGCGCCTCCAGAATATCCTACAGAACATGCTCAGAGAGGAGGTCACATTCCTAGTGCTATCAATATCCCATGGGCTCAGGCCGTAAATGATGCGGATGGAACGTTCAAGTCAGTTGAAGAATTAAGAAAATTATATGAATCAAAGGGTATAACTCCGGACAAAGAAATCATAACTTACTGCAGAATCGGTGAAAGATCCTCACATACCTGGTTTGTTCTTTCGTATTTGCTAGGATATCCCAATGTGAAAAATTATGATGGATCGTGGACAGAATGGGGAAATATGATAGACAATCCTATAGAGAAATAGAGATTTAAATGAAGGCACATAAAATCTAAAATGATTCACATTTTATTTTTTATTTCTTTGATTCTCTAATTTGTGAGTAGCTGATCATACTAGGATCCAAATAGTACACTAACAAACAAACTAATCATAACGACAGATGAGCTTTGGCTCAGTTAGTTGAGGTAGATAAAATTTAACAGTGGTTAATCAAAACTCAAATAGCAAATACTTTCTTCTGAACTATTAAGCCTTGAAGCAGAGTAATAGACGAAATTTCAAATGGGATCAACCTTTAGATAAAAAAGGGGAGAGATTACGCCTAGAAAAGGGAAAATTTTGTAGATGTGGGCATTTAAAATCACATCATGCTAAAATATGTGGATGTACATATTTTTACGTATGTACTTGTAGAATGTATTATCCTGTTAAAAAAGGTAAGACGCAATTAATTCCATAGGAAAAATGACATGAGTGACATTAAACTAATCTCACTATCGATTCTGATAGGCGGCAAATTTCATGTAATAATAAATCTTTTGATACCTCCATTGATAACGAAGCAAGGATACTATGGATAATATAATATTGCTTTGAAAAGAGGTGAGTAGACTTGCTGATTCGTGTCTTGAGATTTGTGATAGTTGATTTTATACATCACTATCGACGCAGAGTCAATCAAGGAAACTTTAGGATGCCTGCGGATAGAAGTTAATGGTTTGAAAATACATCATCTTTAACTAATCAGAAAGTATACAGATCAGAGGAGCAGCAAAATTGAAATTTAAGGAGCAGCAAATAATGATGCAACTTGATTAAAACTAGCGAGTATATTCTTTGACATAATGATTTAATGAACAAACAAAACTGAGTGTCATATAGAGGCTTTAAATTATATTTTAGAGTTATCATTTTTGTCTGAAGTGTGAAAATCACCAAATTAATC
>C688J18823_10000689_pt1 | contig 19942 bp, 15 predicted proteins | sample HopSoiMetagenom1_FD_18823 | JGI IMG/M metagenome (IMG submission 18823) | reverse complement strand
GAGCAGAGCGGCATCGACGGCTTGCGGAATGCCGGATGCGAAGTGTTGTACGAGCCGCAGTTGAAAGACGCGGCGCTCGCTGAGGCGGTGCGCAAGACGCACGCCGATGTGCTGGTGGTGCGTGGCACGAGAGTGGGAAGCGAGGTTCTCGACGCGGGGCCTCTATCGCTCATCGTCCGCGCCGGCGCCGGCTACAACACGATCGATGTGGCCGCCGCCTCCGCACGCGGCATTTACGTGTCCAACTGTCCCGGGAAAAATGCCATTGCCGTCGCGGAGCTTGCCTTTGCGTTAATTCTGGCGCTCGATAGACGTGTGCCGGACAATGTTGCCGAGCTGCGCGCCGGCCGGTGGAACAAGAAGGAGTTTTCGAATGCGCAGGGCCTGTACGGCCGGACGCTCGGACTCCTCGGTGTCGGGAGCATCGGCCAGGAGATGATTCGCCGTGCCGCGGGTTTCGGTATGAACCTCGTGATCTGGAGCCGCCGATGCGACGGCCAGGATCGACCGATGACCGAGCGCGAAGCCCGCGACATGGGAGTCGAGCCGGCATTGCGGACCGTGCGCATCGACGTGGCGCCAGCGCCCGCCGACGCCGCGGCGCGCGCCGATGTGCTCAGCGTGCACGTGGCGCTCGCGCCCGAGACGAAAGGACTGGTGAATGCGGCGCTGCTCGACCGCATGAAGCCCGGCGCTATTTTCGTGAACACCTCCCGCGGTGAGGTGGTGGACTATCCAGCGCTGGCCGCTGCTGTTCGACAGAAGCATCTCCGCGTCGGCCTCGACGTGTTCGCGAACGAACCCACTTCAGCGGTCGGAGAGTTTCACGACGATTTGATTGGGCTACCCGGCGTGTACGGCACTCACCATATTGGCGGTTCGACCGAGCAGGCGCAGGAGGCCATCGCCGCCGAGGCGGTTCGGATCATCCGGAGCTTCAAAGAGACCGGCAGGGTGCCCAACGTCGTCAATCTCGCCAAACGAACGCCGGCCACGCACATGCTCGTCGTGCGGCACCGCGATCGACCCGGCGTGCTCGCGCACGTCTTCAACAACCTGCGGCGCGACAACCTTAACGTGCAGGAAACCGAGAACATCGTCTTCGAAGGCGCGGAGGCCGCCGTAGCCCGCATCAATCTCGATCGGGCGCCAGCGGCAGCGTTGTGCGATCGAATCAAGGCGGAGAACGCGGATATCCTCGACTTGCACGTCGTGCCGCTGTGATTAGCAGGGTTTACACATGACAACCACGACTCGAATTTTCAATTTCTCCGCCGGGCCGGCGGTGCTTCCGGTCGACGTTCTCGAACAGGCGCAGCGAGATCTTCTGTCCCTTCCCGGGGTCGGCATGTCGATCCTCGAGATCAGCCATCGATCGAAACCATTCGAGGACATTCTCGCGGGCTGCGAGGCCGACCTGCGGACCCTCGCGGGCATTCCGCCTGGATACCACGTGCTGTTCCTGCAGGGAGGCGCCAGCCTGCAGTTCTCGATGGTGCCGATGAATCTTCTTCCCGCCGGCGGATCGGCGGATTACATCGTGACAGGCTCGTGGTCGCAGAAAGCCGTGAAGGAGGCGAAGCGGGTCGGCGGCGTCAAGATTTCGGCCTCCACCGAAGGTGAGAACTTCAGTCGCGTGCCGCGACAGGAAGAGCTCACCCTGGACCCGAACGCCGCCTATGTTCACTACACCACCAACAACACGATCTTCGGGACCGAGTTCCATTACGTTCCGAGTACCGGAGCGGTGGCGCTCGTCGCCGACGCATCATCTGACATTTTCAGCGGCCCGATTGACGTCTCGAAGTTCGCGCTCATCTACGCGGGAGCCCAGAAGAATCTCGCTCCAGCCGGCGTGACGCTCGTGATCGTCCGAGACGACCTGCTGAAACGCACCCCGTCGTCGCTCCCGACGATGCTGCAGTACGGCGTGCATGCCGAAAACCAGTCGATGTACAACACGCCGCCGGTGTTTGCGATTTACGTCATGCGGCTCGTGCTCGCGTGGCTGCTGAAGCAGGGTGGGTTGTCGGCGGTTGGCGCACGCAACGCGAAAAAGGCGGACAACTTGTACGCCGCCATCGATCGCACCGGGTTCTATCGTGGGCATGCGAAGAAGGACAGCCGATCCCGAATGAACGTCACGTTCAGGCTGCCAAGCGAAGAGCTGGAAAAGAAATTCATCAAGGATGCGACCGCGGCTGGTCTTGACGGTTTGAAGGGGCATCGATCGGTCGGCGGCCTTCGCGCGTCGATTTATAACGCCTTCCCGGAAGCCGGTGTTGATGCGCTGGTTCAGTTCATGGCTGAATTCGAGCGCAGGAACGGCTGATAACATCCATGAATACAGCTGGTTAGACGCGTACAGAAGTCTTACAAACGGCTTCTCGCGAACCTGCTACCGTTAGCAGGTTCCTTAACGTCTGCGAGGAGTCGGCGTGAGCACAGAAACGATATCGGTCCGGCCGGAATATTCATACTCGACCATCAACTGGATCACCGCGGTGGTGATGGTCATTTTTCATGTTCTGGCCATTGCGGCATTTTTCTTCTTCAGTTGGACCAATCTTGCCGTCGCGATTGTCCTGCACTGGTTCGCGGTCGGTTTCGGGATCAGCCTCGGGTATCACCGACTGCACACGCATCGAGGCTTTAAGACGTCCAAAGCGTTCGAATATTTTCTCGCCGTCTGCGGAACGCTGAGCCTCGAAGGCGGGCCGATCTTCTGGGTCGCGACGCATCGTGTCCATCACCAGCACTCCGATCAGGACGGCGATCCGCACACGCCGCACGATGGAGGCTTCTGGGCGCACATGGGCTGGATCCTCTTCGGCGACACACACCACAACAACACGGAGCTGATGGCGAAATACGCTCCCGACCTCGGCGCCGATCCGTTTTACAAGTGGCTCAACACCTATCATTACGTTCCGCTGGTGACGCTCGGGCTGGTGTTGCTCGCCATTGGCGGCTGGCCGATGGTGTTGTGGGGCATCTTCCTGCGCGCCGTTGTCGGACTTCACGGCACGTGGCTGGTGAACTCGGCGACGCATATGTGGGGTTCGCGCCGGTTCAAGACGCGCGACGATTCGCGGAACAGCTGGTGGGTGGCTCTCCTCACATTCGGCGAAGGGTGGCACAACAACCATCATGCGCATCCCGTGTCTGCGCGACACGGTCTGGCGTGGTACGAGTTCGATCTCACCTGGATGACCCTGAAGTTCTTCAACGCGCTCGGGATCGTGCGAGATCTCAAGGTGGCGAAGCTCACGCGGCATACGCACCGGGAAGCCGCATAGGAACTGCTGATTTCTGATTGTTGACTGCGAATTGAGGCCGAACGCGTTTGCGTTCGGCCTTTTTTCTTTCAATCAGCAATCAAAAATCAGCACTTACAGTATTCTTTTTCCATGATCAGGGGCCGCCGGCGATCGGTGATCTTCTTCACCGTCTTCGGCATCTGTCTCGTTGCCATTGCAGTCGCGCTCAACATCAGCTGGATCGTTCTGAACTGGCGGATGGGCGTGTTGGCGATCCTCGGCGTCATCCTCTTCTGCCTGATCATCGCGGGAATGGTGTTGAACACCATTTTCCTGGTACGTGAAATCCGCCGGAACGAGCAGAAGGATTCCTTTCTCAATGCGGTCACGCACGAGCTGAAAACTCCCGTGGCGTCCATCCGTCTGTATTTGCAGACGCTGCAGACGCGCGAGCTCGATGCGGAGAAGCGCAAAGAGTTCTACCGCATCATGCTCGAAGATAGCGATCGGCTGCTGCACACGATTGAGCAGGTCCTGCGTGCGGGCAGCGCGCGATCGCGATTCAGGCGCGAAGGGCGCAGCCGTGTTGATCTCAGCGATGTTGCACGCGAGTGCGTCGAGCTCGCACGAACGCGCTTTCATCTCGACGAACACTCGCTCGAATTCGAGGATCACGCCGGACCGGGCGCGGTTGTTCTCGGCAATGTCGAGGAGCTGAAGGCGGCGGTCTGGAACTTGATCGATAACGCGGTGAAGTATTCGACGCCCGACGTCCGCGTCCGGGTCGAGCTCGAACAGACCGCGCAGGATCGGGTCGCGGTGCGGGTCGTCGATCAGGGGATCGGAATATCGTCGACGGAGTTGAAGCGGATCTTTCGGCGCTTCTACCGCACACCGGCTCTCGACGCCGTCCGCACGAAGGGGAGCGGCCTCGGCCTCTTCATCGTCCGATCGGTTGCCCGCAACCATGGCGGCCGCGCCTATGCGGAGAGCGCCGGAGCAGGGCAGGGCAGCCGGCTGACGATCATGCTGCCCAAGGCGCCCGGTATCTGAACGTGCAGCGGGTGCTCATCGTCGAAGACGAGCTCCACTTGGCCGAGGGGCTTCGATTCAATCTCGAGGCGGAAGGCTATCAAGCGGAGGTCATCGATACCGGCGAGGGTGCGCTCGCGTTGCTGCGCGGCGGCGATCGGCGCTACGACCTGGTCGTGCTCGACGTGATGCTGCCAGGCAAGGATGGTTTTGAGGTGGTCTCGGAACTGCGTGCCGAACGGCAGTTCGTGCCCGTGCTGATGTTGACCGCGCGCGGACGGCCGGAAGACGTGCTGCACGGATTTGCGGCTGGCGCTGACGATTACCTGCCAAAGCCAACCGAGCTGGCAATCCTCCTCGCGCGAATTCGCGGTTTGTTGCGCCGTTCCGGCTGGCTGCGTCGGGCGCAGGACCAGTACACGTTTGCCGGTAAGGCCATCGACTTCGATTCGCTCGAACTTCGCGTCGGCGATCGTACGTTTCCGCTGACGCTGATGGAGGCGAACCTGCTCCGGTACCTGATTGCCCACGAAGGAAAAGCGGTCTCACGCAAGGCAATGCTCGAAGACGTCTGGGGCGTGCGCGAAGATACCGACACCCGCGCCATCGACAACTTCATCGTTCGTTTGCGGCGACACATCGAGAAGGAACCGGGACGACCGAAACATCTCTTGACCGTCAGGAGTGTTGGCTACAAGTTCGTCGCCAATCCCTAGGTGCGAACCTGAAAGTTCTGAATGCTGAATGCTGAATGAAGACCAGAGAGACGAGCCGAAGGCTCGGCCATTCAGCATTCAGAAATCAGCATTCACTGATGGTCCCGTGGCGTCCTCCGTCTTCCGCGGCGCCGTCTGCGGCGGTTAAACGGCGCGGCCTCGTCGGTTGCAACGTGAGGGTGTTCGCGCGGTTCGGCCTGCAGTGCGCGCCAGTGTGCGACGACGTCGGGCCGATCGCCGTGAATCTCGAGCCACGCGACGGCTTCGGGGAGGACTGCACGATGAAGCAGCGCGCGCTGAGCCCGCGCGGGAGCCTGGGTGTCCAGCAGACGAGGCTGCACGGCGAGGATCTGCTGCAGCCGTTCGACGTCACGCCGGGCGATCGGAAGCAGGCCCAGTTCGACCCGCCGTTCGAGTGCGTCGGCAGAGAAGCGCCGGCGTCCCAGCAGCCCGAGTGGGTGCAACAACGTTCCCGCCAGGACCGCATTGGTTAGCGAATCAGGAGGCGCGTCAAACCGTGCCCGGTAGGTGTCGAGCGCCGCAATCGAATGCCACGCTGCGTCCGAGGCTGCCGCGAGCTCAGGTGTAATCGTTTTCAACAGACTCGTCGTGCGGAGTTGCTTGAATGCTTCCTGCGCGTGTCCCGATCGAAGAATTTTGTAGTACTCCTCGAGCAGGCGCGCGGGAGCGCTCCGCGCGATTTCATGTCGGTGCAGCGCGATCGCCTCGAGGATAGGTTGCTCAATCGAGAACTGCAGGCGTGCCGCGAGGACGACGGCACGCAGCATCCGCACGGGATCTTCAAGGAACCGGACTTCCGGATCGCCGATGGATCGGATGATCCGCGCGTCCAGATCGTCGAGGCCTCCGACATAGTCGATGATTGAAAATGTCCCGATGTCGTAGAAGAGCGCGTTGACCGTGAAATCACGACGGAATGCGTCCTCTTCAGGCGTGCCGTACGTGTTGTCGCGGTGAATGAAATGATCGTCCGCGCGACGACGCGGCGGCTCGCTCTGGTCCGTATCGTTGACCGCGGCGGGATTTTCGGCAGCCTCCATCTCCGGGGTTTCCGCAGTCGCTGCGACCTGCCGCCGGAACGTCGCGACTTCTATCGTCTTGGTGCCAAACTTCACGTGCGCAAGCCTGAAGCGGCGGCCGATGATCCAGCAATTCCGAAAGAGCTTCTTGACCTGATGCGGATGCGCCGAGGTCCCGATATCGAAATCCTTCGGCCGTCGGTTCAGCAGCAGATCGCGAACGCTTCCGCCAACCAGATACGCGATGTAGTGGTGTTCGTGGAGCCGATAGAGGACTTTCAGCGCGTCTGGATCGACGTCGCTGCGTGAAATCGTGTGCTCCGCTCTGGGAACGATGGTCGGCTCCGCCATCGACTGGAAATTATAGCATCATCGCGCGATCGGTCACGATTAAGTATCTGTTTATCAGCTAGTTAGCGCGGCGATGACGATATGTTACGATGCGCAATGCGTCGGCTCGGCTATTCGGTCCTGCTCCTTTTGATCGCCAGTCCGCTCCATGCGGCCGATCCGCTGTCGGACGCGCGACGGCTCTACAACCAGGGACAATACGACGCCGCCGAACAGGCGGCGCGTGATGCCGCTCGTTTTCCCGCAACCGCTGACGGAGCTCGAGTCGTGCTCGGACGCGTTCAGCTGGAGCGATATCGTCGCACGCCCGCCGCCGCCGATCTGTCCGGCGCCATTGCGACGCTGCGCGAGGTCGATGCGCACCGGTTGGACGGCCGTGAACGCGTTGAGCTCGCGATTGGTCTCGCCGAGGCGCTGTACCTCGAGGACCGGTTCGGCGCGGCGGCATCCCTGTTCGAGTCGGCGCTCGACGACTCCGATGCACTCGGCGCGAGAGCGCACGAACGGGTGCTGGACTGGTGGGCAACCTCGTTGGATCGGTACGCACAGTCGCGTCCGCTGAGCGACCGCGCCGACATCTACGGGCGCATCTCGACACGGATGGGTCAGGAAATCTCACGCGATTCGGGATCGACGTCGGCCGCGTATTGGCTGCCAGCCTCGGCCAGAGGCGCTGGTGATCCGGAGCGCGCGCTGAACGAGGCAACCGCCGCATGGGTGCGCGCCACACTGGCGCAGGACGGCGGGGTTGCGGTTCGTGCGGATCTCGATCGTCTCGTCGTTCTGGGGATTTTGCCCGACCGCGCAAACCGCCTGCAGGTTCGCGATCACACGCAGGCGCTGGCGGGGATGGTGGGCGAGTGGGAGACCTTCAAGTCGGCGTGGGCGCGGTGAGTTCAGCTCTTCGCCTCCTTCCAGTTTTCGCCGATTCCAACGTCCACGATCACCGGAACCCGGAGCGGAACGGCTGTCTGCATGATGTCGCGGAGAGCGGCGGCCGATTCCTCGGCCGTCTCCTTTGACGTTTCGAAGAGCAGCTCGTCGTGCACAGTGAGGATCATGCGCGTCCGGCCGTCGCCGATCGACGGCAGCGCCGCATGCACGTCGATCATCGCGCGTTTCAGAACATCTGCCGCGCTTCCCTGGATCGGCATGTTGACGGCCTCGCGTTCGGCCTGGCTGCGAATCTGAGTGTTCCGGTTCGTCAACTCCGGGACCAGCCGGCGCCGCCCGAACATCGTCTTCACGACTCCGGTCTTCCGGGCGTTCTCCAGCAGATCGTCGATGAACCGGCGGACCGACGGGAAGCCGGCGAAGTACGCATTGATGAACTCCTGCGCCGCCTGCTGCGGCACGCCGATGTCCTTGGACAGCGTGAACGCGGTCTTTCCGTAGAGCAGTGCGTAGTTGATGATCTTCGCGCGCCGTCGGAGCTCGTGTTCACTGAGTCCGCTGTTGGTCCCGAAGACTTTCAGCGCCGTTCGATCGTGAATGTCCTCTCCCTGTCTGAACGCGTCGATTAAAGCGTCATCGCCCGACATGTGCGCCAGCACCCGAAGCTCGATTTGGGAGTAGTCGGCGGAAATGAGGACGTGGCCGCGATCGGCCGTGAATGCGCTCCGAATCTCACGTCCCAGCTCGGTCCGGATCGGGATGTTCTGAAGATTCGGATCGCTGCTGCTGAGACGTCCTGTCGCCGCCACCGCCTGATTGAAGCAGGTGTGAACGCGGCCCGTTTCCGGATTCACCAGCTGCGGCAGCGCATCGATGTAGGTGCCCTTGAGTTTCTGCAGCGCGCGCCATTCCAGAATCAGCCGCGGAAGATCATGTCCGAGCGCCAGCTCTTCGAGCACCTCCACGGCCGTGGAGGCGGTCTTGGTCTTCGCGTTGCGCTTCAGCGCGGGAAGCTGCAGCTTGTCGAACAGAATCTCGGACAGCTGTTTGGGTGAATTGATGTTGAATTCTTCCCCCGCGAGCTCGAAGATCCGTGCGCTGCGAGCCGCGAGCTCGTGTTCGACGTGCGTCGACTGCTTTGCCAGCGCCGGACCGTCGATGCGAATGCCCGCCCGTTCGATCGCCACCAGCACCGGCACGAGTGGCAGCTCCAGATCGAGATAGAGTCTCTCCAGATCCTCGCGGCGCAGGAGGTCTCGCAGCGTTCCCGACACCTGTAGCGCGAGATCCGCACGCTCGCCGGCATAATTGAGTGCATCCTCGGGGGGAATCTCCGCGAAAGGAACAGCCTTCGCCCCGCGCCCGCAGAGATCCTCTTCGCGCAGCGCCTTGTAGCCGCTGTGCTCCAGCGCAAGATCCTCCAGCGGATGCGACGATCGCGTCGCGTCCAGGAGATAGCTGGCAAGCATCGTGTCGGTGTCGATCCCTTGCAGCGCGATCCCATGACGTTCGAGGACGATGGCATCGAATTTGAGATCGTGACCGACTTTGGCGATCGCCGGATTTTCGAGGACGTCCTTCAGGGCTGCGAGCGCGTCAGCGACGTTGACGCCCTCGCGTGTGTCCGCGGGTTGCGCATCGAATAAATCGCTGTTGGAGTTGCCGGTGCGGGCAGCCAACGGGACGTATCGCGCCTGCCGCGATTCGGTCGAGAACGCGAGGCCCGCGATTCCCGCCTGCATCGATGACGGTGCATCCGGCAGCACACGCAACGCGAATCGCTCGGCTCTGCGAAGGTCCGACGCGAGTGCGCGGACTTCCTCGATCGTTCGCACCAGCATGTAGTCCTTGGCGATCGACTGCGCGTCGGGCGCGTAGTCCATGACCAATGTGCGGAATCCAAGCCGCGTGAACAACTCGAAACAACGCTCGCGCGATCCGCCGCGGTATCGAAGCGTCTCTGGTTGAAACTCGACCGGAACGTCAGTACGAATTCTCGCCAGCTCCCGGCTCTGCCGGGCATCGTCGGCATGCGCGAGCAGTCCTTCGCGGTAGCGCTTGTTCGAGACTTCCGCGGCGTGCGACAGCAGGTGTTCCAGCGTTCCGTACGTTGCGATCAGATCGCGAGCGCCCTTGTCTCCGATGCCGGGGACACCCTTGATGTTATCGATCGAATCGCCCATCAGCGCCACGACATCCAGGACCTGCGCCGGCGCAACGCCGAACTTCTCCTTGACGCCTTCGGCGTCGTACCACGTGCCGTCGTCGCGCGGGTTGTAGACCTTGATGCCGTCGTGGACGAGCTGAAAGAAGTCCTTGTCGCCGGTGACGATCGCCACCTCGAATCCCTGCTCCGTGGCTCGCGTCGCCAGCGTTCCGATCACATCGTCGGCTTCGTATCGCTGATACGTGAGAATCGGAACGCCCATCGCCTCGCAGGCCTCGTGCACCCATGGAATCTGTTCGGCGAGATCCGGCGGCATCGGCGATCGGTTGGCTTTGTAGTCGGTCGCCATGTCCGAGCGAAAGGTCGGACCGGCAAGATCGAACGAGGCGGCGATGTACTGCGGATGATGATCCTGAATGAGCTTCCGCAGCATGGTGACAAAGATGTAGACCGCGTGCGTCGATCGCCCACCGGGCCCGGTAAGGCCCGAACCACGCATGGCGTGATAGGCGCGGTACATCTGTGAACTACCGTCGATCAGAAAAATTCGCTGGGACATTTCGGGAGCCGTGCACAGCACGCTGCCATGGTGCACGAGCGCACTGATCAGCGGCAGGGATGGTGCGGATATTCAGTATATCATTCGAAGAATGCCGGTTTTTGCGCGCGCGGTCCTGCTGATCGCCCTCGGGTGTGTCGCGGCCGGCGACGTCGCGTGCAGAGGAGGAATCCTCGGCAAGCAGTACGAATACGAAGAAGACTTGTACCTGTCGCTCGACGGGAGCGCTACCCTCGTCGTGAACTCGTCGCTCGCTGCGCTCGCCGCGCTGCGTGGAATTGACGTCGATGTGAATCCGTCGGCGCGGCTCGACCTCAACCAGATCCGTTCCGTGTACCAGTCGCCGCTGACCGAGGTGACGCGCGTCAGCCCGTGGAGACGTGCAGGACGACGGTTCGTGCAAGTGAGGATGAACGTCAGCGACGTTCGGAAACTGAGCGAGGTTGCGCCCTTCGCGTGGTCACGTTACTCACTCCAGGTAGAGAAGGGCCACCACGTCTTCGAGCAGAAGGTCGGCACATCCGCATTGAAGCGCGGCACGCTGCAAAACGTCGGATGGAATGGAGCCGAACTCGTTGCCTTCCGGTTGCACCTGCCCAGCCGAATCCTCTGGCACAATTCGCGCGATCTGGACACGAATCAAACGTCCAACGTGAAGGCCGGCAACATCCTCGCCTGGGAACAGCATCTCGCCGATCGCCTCGACAGCGCTCCTCTCGCCATCAGGGTTGAGCTCGACAGTCAGTCGATTCTTCACCGGACACTGTGGCTCTTCGCGGGCGCATTCATGGCCGCTCTCGCCATGCTGGCGTTGCTGATCTGGTTCACGATGAGGAAGGGTGCGGAGGAACCGGCTGAAACGTCGAAGCATTAGTGCGCGCCCAATCGATGAAGCTCCGCGCGGGTGTTCCCGTCACGCCCTCCACCGTTGACGTGACAAATGCAGGCTGGCCCATTGCCGCGGCCCACGCGTCGAGCAGCATGTTCACCACCGCGACGGGTAGCGTCGCTGACCACTCGCGTCGCGCTTGGTCGGCCGAGATTTCCTCGATCCGCAGCGTACGACCGATCGCCTCTCCAACGCTTGCGATCTGTTCGTACTGCGTCAGCGACTGTGGTCCGGTCAGCACGTATTCCATCTCGTTGTGACCACTCTCCGTGAGAGCCCGCACACCCACCGCGGCGACGTCTCCCTCGTCGATTGGCGCGGTCGGAGCGCCGAGATAGGGCCAGCGCACCGTGTTCCCGGCGCGTACCTGTGGTCCCCAGAACTCCCGTGCATTGGCCGCGAACATGCCTGGCCTCAGGAACGTCCACTCGAGTCCTGACGTCTCGATCAGTTGCTCGATGTGCAATCCCAGATTTCTGGCCGGATTCGGCTGTTGGAAAAACGGGTGCGGCGTCTTGAGCGGTGCCGAAAGGAAAACAATGCGCCGCGCGTGTGTCGCGATGCGCGCCAGCGCCGCGTCAGTCGCGGCCAGCGGAGCCGTCCACACCAGGAAGACTGAATCGACCCCGTTGAGACATGCATCGAGCGTGTCGGGAATCGTGAGATCGCCCTGTACGATTTCGATGTCGGGAGGAAAGTGCGCTCCCTCGCGGTTGCGCGTCATTGCGCGCACGCGCGAGCCCTGAGCGCGTAACCCGAGCACCACTTGCCGTCCAACGGTTCCGGTCGCGCCGATGACGAGTATTCGTCGAGCACCCATCTGCTTTCTCACCTCCGCACGGATGAATAGGAGCGGCACCGCTGATTATTTCAGGGTGACTATGGTGTTCAAGGATTGGANGGTTTCCAGTTCATCACGAGCGTGATCGGCCGCGGGTTGGACTCGGGTTCGACGTTGATGAGGAAGCGGCCGTCCGGCGCGACGTCATACTGGTGGCCATACTGGATCACATTGACGCCGCCGCCCACGCGTCGCGTCTTGAACAGGGCGACCGGCGCGTCCGCCGAGAGCGTCGTCGGCGTGCGTCGAACCCGAACCGCCATCAGCGTCGCGTCGGGCGCCAGGTAATAGAGTTCGCTGCCATCGCGGGACCACCGTGTATAAACGCCACCTGCCGTCGAGATCGGAATCGTTGCGCCCGGCCCCGGAAACGGCCGGACGTAGATTTCAAACCTTCCGGTCTCGTTGGATTGATAGGCGATCCACCGTCCGTCGGGTGAGAACTGGCCCCACATCTCGTTGGCCGGCGTCCGCAGAAAAAGCCTGGGAATGCGGGTGTCCATCGGCAGGACCCATAAATCCGTTCCGGTTTTCGGGTCAGGGCCGAAGTAGAGCACAAAACGGCCGTCCCGTGACCAATCGCTCGGCAGCATGGTCAGCGAGGACTCGAACAGCACTTCTTCGCCGCTCGCTCCGGTCGATGGTCTGATGCAGAACCGCACGGATCCCGGTCGCACGGACGCGAACGCAATCCGATCGCCGTTTCGCGACCAGAGGGGATATCGCATCCTGCCTTCGTCGGTTGGTCGCGCGAAGAGCACCCGATGACTCGGATCGACGAGCCACAAGGCGGTCTCGTTATTGACGGTGCGCTCCCCCGTGACGCGACGCGCGTCCGGCGACAGTCTCGGATTGGAGAGGCCTGTCCACTCTGAGGGGCCGAGCGTTCCCACGGGTCGGCCGGATCGATCGAACCAGGCGAGTTGGCTCGATCCGCGTGTCGAGCGGTAGGCGAACGCGTTCGTGTCCGACGTCGAAATGGCCGCGCCGCCGCTAATCGGGTCCCATTCCACCGACTCGGCGACGGTAATGGTGTCCCCGACTGTCGACCGGCGGCTGATGTCGAACCGCTGCGCGAGCAACGTCCCTCGCCGGACAAACAGCAGCCAGTCTGGCGCAAGGTATGCGCCTTGTGAGTCAGACTCGACGAGGCGCGTCGCCTCCGTCGAATCGAGGGAGGCGAGGTAGACGCCGCGCACGTTTGCGGCGCCGTCCGCGAAGAACAGAAACCGCCGCCCGTCGGGAAGAAACCGCGGATACCGGTGCCCGGTCGATGGCGCCGCCGGCCGAGTGGCGATCTCGGCCGTGCCGCCCTCAGCGTTGACGCGCAGCAGTCCGGCGGGGGTCGGCGAAATGGTGCGCGACATGATGCCCGAAAAGAGGATGTTCCCGCCGGCGCCCCAGGCTGCCGCCGTTCCGGCGATAATTTGCGTGACTGGCTGCGGCGCGCCGCCGCGCGGATCAACCCGCTTCAGTTCAGTGAACGCGAAGAACCCGATCGAACGGCTGTCGGGCGACCAGAACGGCCGCCGCGCGTTCTCGGTTCCGGGCAATGGTTGCGCCTCTGTGGTCCTGTCGAGTTGCCGTACCCACAGCGTGGGCTGTCCCCGGTAATCGCTGACGAATGCGAGACGACGCGCGTCGGGCGAGAGCGAGAACGATGACGGATCGAATGTCCAGGGAGTGGTGATATCAACGATCCGCGGTTCCCGCACCTCAGGACCCGATCGCACGAACAGCACACCGACTCCGATCGCCAGCACCACACTCAATCCCGCAAAGATGCGCTCGCGGTACCACGATCGCCGAGCCGCGGCCGGTGGTGCAGGCGTGCTGTCGCCAGAGGCATCCTCGATTTCGATTCGTGCATCCGCAATGTGGTGCAGCCGTCGCTTCGGATCTTGCTCGAGACAGCGCCGCAACAACCGGCGGATGCCGTCCGGGACGGTCGGCGGCAGTTGCTGCCAGTCGGCCTCGCATTCCAGAAGGGCGCCGAGTGTTTCGGAAATCGTCGGGCGGCCAAACGGCCGGCGGGCGGTGAGCATTTCGTAAAGCACGCATCCGAACGCCCAGATGTCGGCGCGCTGATCGACGTGGTCGCCGCGCGCCTGCTCGGGGCTCATGTATGCAGGCGTTCCGGCGATGAAACCTTCGCGAATTGGCATGATGCCGGCCGCGGCACGCGAGGCGACGTCGCGCTCGTCGAGGCCGGCGGCTTTCGCAAGACCAAAGTCCAGAATCTTCACCGAGCCGGCGCCGGTGAGTTTGATGTTGGCAGGTTTCAAATCGAGGTGAACGATTCCTTTCTCGTGCGCCGCCTCGAGCGCCTCGGCGATCTGATGCGCGATATCAAGCGCCCGGTTCGTCGCCAGCGCTCCCGTGGCGAGGTGCTCAGCGAGCGTCGGCCCCTCGATCAACTCCATCACGAGCGCACACACCCCATTCGACACTTCGAGGCTGTGAATGGTCGCGATGTGTGGATGGTTCAGCGCTGCCAGCAGACGGGCTTCTCGCTCGAGTCGTGCGATCCGTTCTGCATCCGCGGATAGAGCCGCCGGCAGGACTTTCACCGCGACGTCACGCGCCAGCCGGTTGTCGCGCGCGCGATAGACTTCCCCCATGGCGCCGCTGTCGAGCGGTCCGATGATCCGGTACGGCCCGATCTCGACCCCCGGTGCTAACGCTGCGCCGGCAGCCTGGCCAGTGTACAGTGCTGCCTGCGCCAGCGCAGCGATCGCGGGAGTTTCGGCGAACCCTTCCGCGTCGGCGTGCGCGGCAAGGAGCGACTCCACCTCTCGCCTGAGCGCTTCGTCTCCCCGACATGTTTCGCGTACAAATGCACGGCGCGCGTGCGGCGTCCGTCCGAGCGCGGAGTCAAAGATCTCTTTCACTCGCGGCCAGCGGTGTTGATCAATCATGATCGGCGACGCGGCCCTTGGTGATCCGGCGGTAGAGCCATGCTCGCGCCGACTGCCATTCGCGGGTGACGGTCGCGCGCGACAGCGACAGCACGGCCGCGACTTCAGCTTCCGAGAGCCCACCGAAGTACTTCAATTCCACGATTTCCGCTTGTCGCGGATCGAGGCGCGCAAGATCGCCCAGCGCATCGTCGAGCATGAGGAGTTCGCAGTCGGGAGGCAGAACCGCCCGTAATCCTTCGTCAAACGTCACGCGGATCCCACCGGGTCGCTTGGCCGCCTGCCGCTCACGCGCGTAATCGACGAGGACGCGGCGCATTAACTGTGCGGCGAGCGCGAAGAACTGCGCGCGATTCAGCCAGCTCACACGTGTTTGGGCCATCAGACGGATGTACGCCTCGTGTACGAGAGACGTCGGTTGCAACGTGTGATCGGGACGCTCGCGGCGCAGGTAGGTCGACGCGCGGCGCCGAAGCTCCTGGTACACCAGCGGCACCAGGTCTTCCCGTGCCTGCACGTCACCGTGTCCCCATGCCTGAAGCAGTTGACTGATGGTCCCGGTGGGCACTGCACTCATTTCGAGGCCTATCGACAGGGGTCGCTCATTATCGGTTGCCGGATCTGGTAGTTGGTTGGGCCGATTATAAGGCCGGGCACCAATGACCCAGGAATCTAGCGAGGCCGCCGCCCCTTAAGCCGCGCGGCCGGTCCTCAGTTGAATTCAGGCGCATGAGGCAGTTCGCCCACCGTTTACGCGTTATGGGACGGCACAACGTGGTGTGCCGAGGGAGGCAGCCATGAACGTGTTCGGCCGTTGGATGATTGGTGCAGTCTTCGTCGCCGCCCTGGCACTGGGCGGACGCATCGCGTTGTCGGCGCAAGGAGTCGGTGCCATCAAGCTGAATTGTCAGGAGGCGCCGTGCGATGCGGTGGCGCGGGGACGCACGGCGTTCAACGACCGCAACCTGCGCGATTTAGGCGGCAACGGGCGCGCCTGCGCCGATTGTCACGTGCCGGCGGAGAGTTTCCAGCTCTCGCCGGCGGTGGCACGCGCCAGGTTCGAGGCGTTGCTTGCCAGACGCGCCGTCAACAAGAACGCAGACGATCCGCTCTTCCGCCCTGTCGACGCCGACGACTTTCGTGAGCACGGCGACGCGGCGAACGATTATTCGAATGTGGTTGATAACGGGCTAGTGCGCGTCACATTGCCACTGCCGCCGAATGTGAAACTGATCGATGCGGCGACGTGCCTCACGCCGGACCCGGTCGCGTGTCTGCCGACCGGCGACACATCGGTGGACGTGTGGCGCGCGGTGATGCCGGTCAACAACGTGGCGATCACCGGGCCCGACCGCGTCGTGCCCATCTGGCCGCCGGCGCCGCGCGCGCCAATCATGGGCACGGACCCGAACGGCCCCAACTTGCAGGGCGGGTATCAGCACGACGCGCGCTTTGCGACCTTGCAGGAGCAGGCCCGAGGCGCCCTGCTGGCGCATGCGCAAGTGTCGATCGAACCGCCGGCCGGGATGCTCGACGATCTGGCCGCATTCCAGCGCACGCTGTTCTCCTCGCCAGCGGTCGAAGCACTGGCCGACGCGATCGAGTCCGGTGCGACACCATTTCCGGATCCCGATCCCGAGTTGTCTGAACTCGAACAGCAGGGCAAAGCGGTGTTCAACCGCGCGTGCGCGACCTGCCACGGTGGGGTTCTCCATCCGAGCGGATCGACACCCGAGGGCGGGATTCCGCGGCCGATTCGGATGCGCTATCACAACATCCAGACCGCGTGCCCACGCCCGGCGACCGATGGTTTCGCACCGTGTCCGCCGAGGCTTGCGCGCAACGCCCGGCTCTATCGCATCACACTCGCCAACGGCACCTATCAGTTTGTCACGAGTTCGGATCCAGGCCGGTTGTTACTCACGGGACAGCCTGCTGATCTGGGCGTGATGGATGTGACGCAGCTGCGCGGCATCAGTCGGACAGCCCCGTACTTCCACAACAACTCCGCCGCCACACTCGAGCAGGTGCTCGATCATTACGATGCATTTTTCCGCTCCGTCGTGCGGCAGGCTGTTCCATCGAACCTGCCAGCTATCGTCTCGTCAAACGGCACCGTAGTCGATCGCGGCTTCGTCGCATCGGAGGAGAGGGCAGCCCTGCTCGCGTATTTGCGCAAGTTGTAGGGGTTTCGGATCTTTAATCACTGATCACTAATCACTGATCCTGAATCACTGATCCCTGGATCCCCGGATCCGTGGATTCAAGGATCAGTGATTCACGATCAGTGATCAGTGATTCGTTATTCGCTTCTGATCTCCGCATCTGTTTTCAATGCGTTCGTCACCGACAACTCGCCGAGTCCGGTTGCGAGCGATCGCGCGAGCATCCGCTCGACATTGCTGTTGACGACGCCCGCGAGCGTGACGTGGCCGCCCTCGACGATGATGTGAATCGGAGGGTTGGCCTGGGCGGCGTAATTCCAGAACGACGGATTGCCGTAGATGGCGCGCGACACGCGATAGCGGAGCTCGTCATCGTATTGCGAGACAGGGAGCACGCTGATGTCACTGCGTACGGCGCGGACACCGTCGACCTTTGATATCCGCTTCTCGACATCGTCTTTCTTGAACGGCATGGTGACCTTTCCCGTCAACACGACCATTCCGTTCTCCACGGTCGCGTTGATGTCATCGAAAATTGTGAGTCGCGAGTAGCCCGTAATCGATCGTCCGACGTCCTCGGCCAACCGGACATCCCGCCGATCCTGAGCGAACGCGCTGGTGGCCAGCGCGAACCCGGTCGCGATAACGGCAACGAGTGAAACCCTGAACTTCATGATCCCCAAACCTCCGGCCAACACGCTGATCTGTGCGACCCGGCGGCAGGCACGCCGTGTGACATGGCACCTCAGGAAAGGGCAAAGACAATGCCACGCGCACCTTCAAAAATGTCGGGCGTTCTTTGCGGTCGTGACGTGTGGTGCCGTTCGGGTGTCCTGAACCGAGGGCGGATCGGGCTAAAGCGCGACGATCGTCAGGATGCCTGCTCCAATCAGGAGCAATTGTCGGAAGGGTCCGCCTTCCAACCCGCCGCGATGGAGATCCGGGATCAGATCCGACATCGCGACGTACAGGAAGTTACCCGCGGCGAACGCGAGCACGTAAGGAAGCAGATTTGGCAGCGAATGCGACGCCGCGAGCATTCCGGCGGCACCAAGAATCCCCCCGATACCGGAGAGAAGATTCAGGACGAACGCGCGTCCGCGGGTGAAGCCTGCGCGCAGCAGAATGGCCACGTCGCCGACTTCCTGGGGAATCTCATGTGTCGCCACCGCCAGCGCGGTCGTGACCCCCAGCGGGATCGACGTGACCACAGCGGCCGCGATGACGGCGCCGTCGACGAACGTGTGAAACGCGTCGCCGATGATGACGAGCGACGCCGCGCTGCTTGTGTGCACTGCACACTCGTTCGCGTCATGGCAGTGACGCCAGATCACGAGCTTCTCGAGGAGAAAGAACGCCAGCACTCCGCCGAGGAGCGTGCCGAGCGCGCGCGCCGGTGGCAGTCTCCCGAGCGCCTGCGGCAGCAGCGCAAGCACGGCGACGCCAAGCAAGGTCCCAACCGCGTAACTAATCGCCCACGGCAGCACCTTGACGCGGATGGAATCGCCGAGCAGGAGGAACGTAGAGGCAGCGATCACGCCGCCGAAACTTCCGAGCACACTCAGACCGACTGCGACGACATACAGGTGCACGAAGGGATTCTATCGAAATTGCTGAATGTCGATTGCTGATTGCTGATTCGAGAAACGAACGGTCAATCAGCAATTAGCAATCAGCATTCAGCAATTTTCCGCGAAAATCACGGCGTCGCAACAAATCCCTTCCGCGCGCGGACGCGATAGTTCACGTTGTTGACCTCGACACGGATGGCGTGCCACTTGCCATCCTTGGCTCCCGACGCCGAGTAGCCCAAATAGTACTGGCGGCTCAATTCGTCTGCGATTCCCGTTGTCGCCGGGTTGAGGTCTCTCGTGCTGCGGACGATCTCGGTGCGTCCGCCGGTGTCGTCGGTGATCTCGCGCAGCGCGAACGCGTTCACGCGGTCGTCCATCCTTCCGCCGTTGCGCGGATTTGGCGAGGGCATCGAGGGCGGCGGTGGATTGCGGCCGCCACTGCCGGGCATCGGGAACGGAAAGGGGATCGGGAAACGCGGTGTACGAGGCCGCTGAAACCGATGACCATACCCACCCGGCATGAACCCGAACTCGCTTTGGCTATCGATGCCGATTGCGTAGACGAGGACTTCCGCCTCGCGAATCATCCGCTTCAACGACTGCACATCGGTGCGACTGCTGGTATCGTTTCCATCGGAAATGATCACAATCGCCTTCTTGCGATTGTGGCCCGACTGCGCGAGCGGCACCGCGTCGGCCACCGCGTCGTAGAGCGCCGTTCCTCCGCGCGGCTGCATGCGCGATAGTGCGTAGCTCAGACGACGTTTGTCTTTCGTCCAGCCTTCGACGAGCACCGGATGGTTGTCGAACCGGTACAGAAAAACCTCGTCGTCAGGATCGTTCAGCTGGTCGAGAAAGCTGTTGAGCGCCTCGCGCGCGGCGTTCATCTTTTCCCCTTCCATGCTCCCGCTCGTGTCGAGGACGATGCCAAGGCTCACCGGGACCCGTTCGTTGGTGAAGTGCGTGACTTCCTGCAGCGCGTTGTCCTGGTAGACGCGAAAATCTTCCTTGTGAAGGCCGGACACGAACCGGCCGGTTTCGTCGGTGACGGTCGCCGTCACGTTGATTAACTCGACACCCGTCTTGAATCGGAACGCCTGCTGTCCGGTGTCCCCCGACTGTGGCTGATCCTGCTGGCCACTTTGCGCGTCGGCGTGTGCGTTCATCAGCAGGACGGCCAAGACGGCCGCCGCAAGCGCGAGAGATCTGCTGCGTCTCATGACGGGAACCCCTTATTTCTGTGCGAGCGCATCCGGCGCACGCTTGTCGACATGCGGCAGCACGCGCCCGTCTTCCGTTCGGAATCCTACGCGATATCTCGCCACCTGACCGCTGACCGGCACGCTGACGACGAATTGTGACTCTCCGCCCGGCGTGAGCGTGGTGTAGTCGAGAGGCGCCTGGTTACTGGACAAGAGCGCCCCGTCCGCACCGAACACGAACACCGTCGCTGCGACGTGGGCGACGGGTGCGGCAGTCCGCGGGTTCAGCACCACGCCGGTAATGACAAGCCGGTCTGATTCCTGGGTGTGCCGC
>C688J18823_10000688_pt1 | contig 19944 bp, 22 predicted proteins | sample HopSoiMetagenom1_FD_18823 | JGI IMG/M metagenome (IMG submission 18823) | reverse complement strand
TGGGTCGCACCCGCTCGCGCTGGGGAGGAACCGCCCGCCACCAGCGGAATCAACCTGGTATCGCATAGACCATCGTCCAATAGCTCGAGCTGCCGGCGCGTGGTCCAATGCGCCCAGACGCACGTCATTGCGACGAAAGAGATGTCATGAAGGACGCACAGACGAACGAACGACGAACATCGCTGCCGGACTCGCTCGTAGCACGAGCGAGAGGCGAGTACTTGGAAATGCCGGGATTGCGCTTGACAGTCGCGCAGGCGTGTCGGCTCTGGCAGCTTGACAGTGTGCTTTGCGCAAAGCTGTTCGATCATCTGGTGTCGGAAGGCTTCCTCCAACAGACGGGCACGGGGTTCTATATCGCATGCCGTGACGGTTGGACCCCGAGCGATCGTGCCCGACGACATTGACACGAGCGCCCAACGCATCAGGTCTGGGTCGCCCGCCGCGATTTCGTCGGGGCTGCACGGAATCGAAATGCGAATGTCGCGATTCGCAATTAGACGAAGGTGCAATTGCGGCACCTCCGGCGATCTGGTGTCATGCATTCCGGAGGTGCGAAGCTGCCATGGCGAGAATCGCAATCAACGGGCTCGGTCGGATCGGACGAGCGTTTCTCAAGCTTGCGCTCACCCGTCCAGAGCTCGACGTCGTCGCGATAAACGAATTGGGCGATCCGGACGCTCTCGCTTATCTGCTCCGGTTCGATTCAGCCTATGGGCGCTACAGCCAAGCCATATCCGTTGACCGGGCGCATGAGGAGGTGGCTCTCATCGTCGGCGATCGCCGTATCCTGTTCATTCGGCAACCCGACCCGATCAAGCTGCCCTGGGCGGCTTTGAACGTCGACATCGTCGTCGAGGCGACCGGAGCCTTCGAGCATTACCAACAGGCGCGCGCCCACCTCGCCGCGGGCGCCCGGCGAGTGGTCTTGACCGCACCCGCGAAGGACGATGACGGCCCGGACGCCCGAACGATCCTCGTGGGAATCAACGGCGATGAGTTCAGAGACATCTCCTTGTCGTCGAACGGTTCCTGCACGACGAATTCGGTCTCACCCGTCATCAAGGCACTTCAGGACACCATCGGGGTTCGGAAGGCATTCCTCAACACGGTACACGCGTACACCGCGACACAAAGTTTGACGGACGCGCCTGTCAAGGGGCGAGACTTTCGCCGTGGCCGGGCTGCTGCGGCCAACATCGTGCCTGCGACGACCGGGGCGGCAACAGCGGTCGCGCGTGCGATTCCGAGTCTCCGAAACCGATTCGACGGGATGGCGATCCGTGTGCCGGTCACGATCGGATCGTTATCCGCGATCGTGTTCCTCGCAGAACGCCCGACAACGGTCAACGAGGTCAACGCGTGCCTGGAACAAGCCGCCAGTCAGCCGAGATGGAAACAAATTCTGGCCGTGACGAGAGACCCAATCGTTAGTGTCGACATCGTCGGCGATGCGCATGCGGCGATCGTCGACCTATCGCTGACGAAGGTGGTTGATGGTGATCTCTGCTGTGTCTACAGCTGGTACGACAACGAGTTCGGGTATGCGAACACGCTCGTGGAACACGTCGTCCAGGCAGCGACGCTCGTCGCGTGAGGATATCGGTTGGTCGGGCGATACGAAGGTGTCGTCGACACCTTCGTCTGATGGATTCACGGTGGCGCCTCTGATTTGATACGTCGAGGAGATCAGAATATCACTCGGGGTACAGGTCTTCGCATGTCCTTCATGGAGACAAATGATGAGTATTATCGATAGGATCGTGGAAGCGAACCGCAATTACGCAAAGACGTACAATCCAGCGCTGGGGAAGCACCCCGCCCCCAAGATCGCAGTTGTAACGTGCATGGATCCCCGTCTCTCAGACTTGCCGGGAATCCTCGGTCTGCCGCTGGCCGATATCGACGTTATCCGGACTGGCGGACCAGCCGTAACCGAAGATGTTCTCGCAGAGCTCATCGTTTCGAATCGGGTACTCGGGACCACAGAGATACTGCTTCTCAATCACACCGGCTGTGGGTTTACGACGTTCACAGACGATGAGCTGAACGCCAGACTGAGTGCGTCTACTGGCGACGCGTCGCCTGCTCCCATGCGTTTCTTCTCGTATAGTGATCCCGAGCAGAACACTCGGGAACAAATCGAGAAGGTAAGAGCACACCCTTGGATAGCAAAGAATGTCGCTGTCCGAGGATTTATTTTCGACGTGGAGACCGGTCTGCTGCGGGAAGTGCACCGAGTCGCGTCGCTCACTGCCGCCTAAAACCTACGCGTTGCAGCGGCGACATCGAGGCGGCACGCCAATATCGAGATTTGGACGGTGGCGGCGTCCGCTGCATTGCCAAAGACGGGCGGCGACATGGAAAGATCTCGCCTGGCGCAGAACTGCGTCTTGACGTGCCCGATCTTCTCATCTGCAGTGGCAATTGCGTCAGCGCCAGCGATGAAGCGGCGCGGCAGGTCAGACCGTTGGAGCAGTTGGCACACCGAGTCGCGAGGCCATGCTGACCAGCGCGGGCAGAGAATCAGACTTCATCTTGCGCATGACTTGGCCTCGATGCGCCTTCACGGTGATCTCGCTGATGCCGAGTTCTCCCGCAACCTGCTTATTCAGCAGTCCCAAGACCACGAAGGCCATGACCTCACGTTCGCGCGCGGTCAGGGAGGCGTACGAGGTGCGCAGCACCCGCATCTCCGCGGCATGACGGAAGGCGACCCGACTCTGCTCGATGGCGTTCGCGACCGCCTCCAACACGGCCTCGTGTCTCAACGGCTTCGTGAGAAATTCGATGGCTCCGGCCTTCATGGCTTGCACGGTCATGGGAATGTCGCCGTGACCCGTGATGAAGATAATCGGCATGTCAGTGCGGTCCGCGAGCTGCTGCTGCAGGTCGAGGCCGTTCAGCCCTGGGAGGGCCACATCGAGGACGAGGCAACATGGAACCGTCGCGGGCGGGTGGGCCAGAAACTCGTGCGCTGACGCGAACGTCACAGATCGCCAGCCTCTGCTCTTGATCAGCAGCTCAAGGGAGTCGCGTACCGAGACGTCATCGTCGACGACAAACACGATTGAGGTCACATCCGGCATGGTGAGCGCCTTGGTCAACCCGGAGGCGATCGGCGAACGGCCAGTATACGCTCCGCGTGTAGTGGTCTCAGGGGTGATCATTTGCATCGCTAACCCCTCCGCAGGGCGACATTCAGGGCGTCGAGTAGGGCGGTTTCACCGAACGGCTTGAATAGGCACTCGACCGCTCCAGCCGCCAGAAGTTCCGCGCGAATGCTCCTATCCCCGCTGGCGGTGATGAACACGATCGGCACCTTGTGCTGCCGGTTTGCCAATTCTCGTTGCAGCTCCGGCCCGGACATCCCAGGCATCGCGATGTCCAGTATGAGGCAGTTGGTCTGAGCGACGACCTCGGACGCGAGGAACGCTTCGGCTGACGGGAATACCCGCGCGGAGAAGCCGAACTGTCGCAGCAGATCGGGCAGCGACTCGCGAACGGATTCATCGTCGTCGACGACCGAGACGAGTGAACGCGTGACCATCAAGAGGCGCCCTTCAAAAGGAACATTCTCGTCGGAACCCTGCCGCGTCCGTACCAGCGAATCAGCGAGCCCTCACGGATCATGATCCGTTCGCGAGCTGGCAGCCGTCTATAAGACTTTAGTATCAGTTGTCGCCGAATGCGGACGGTGACCGGATCGTCGGTGCTGGCGTTCCGGCAGTCGCGGCAGCGAATGGAATGACAAACGAAAAGGTTACGCCCCGACCATCGTCGTTTCGCTCGACCCAGAGACGACCTCGATGCTGCTCGACGATCGAGCGGCTGACGAATAAGCCGATACCCATCCCGCCACTCTTCGTGGTGTAGAAGGGATGGAATACCGAGTCCATGCTCGCGAGTGGGACGCCCACGCCGCAGTCACGGACCGTCACACGCACGCCGCCGCCGTCGTCGGGCACGGTTCTGAGCAGCACCTGCCGCGGGCGATCGTCTACGTCGACCATCGCATCCGATGCGTTGCGCAGCAGGTTCAGGACGACCTGCTGCAGCTGAATACGATCGCCCGTTACGACCGGCAGTTCGTCTGCGAGCTCCGAGCGAAGAACGGTGCGGTTCGCCTGTAGGTCGTTCGATGACAGCGCGATCACCTCGCGCGTGACCTCATTCAGGTTGAGCGGCTCGAGCGCGAACGGCCTCTTGCTGAACAGCGCACGCAACCGTGTGATCACATCCGAGGCGCGGTTGGCATCGCGGATGGTCCGTCGCGCGGTTTCGCGCGCACCACTGATATCAGGAGGAGTGCTATCCAGCATCCGCAGGCACGTGCCAGCGTTCGTCATGATTCCAGAGAGCGGTTGATTGACCTCGTGAGCAACCGACGCCGTCAGTGCGCTCAAGCTCGTGACCCTCGATACATGTGCGAGTTCGACGCCGGCCTTGTTCAGCGCCTCCTGCGCCATCTTGCCGGCCGTGACGTCCTGCACCGCACCCACGAACACCGGCCGATCAGCGATGCGATGCGCGAAGGCGCGCAGATGCTTGACGGCGCCGCGCCCTGTCACAATCCGGAAGTCGAAATCGGGCTCGGTACCCGCCATTGCGCGGCCGATGGCCGTTTCGCACGAGGGCGCGTCTTCAGGGTGGACGAGGTCTCGGAGCCTGTTTATGGTGACGGGCGATCCCGCCTCGAATTCGCAGATCCGATAGAACTCATCGGACCAGTAGTGCTCGTTTCGATCGAGATCCAGGCTGAAACTGCCAGTCTGACTCAATCGCTGCGCCTCCGTGAGATGGTCGTGCGCCCGCTGGACTTCGTGCTGCGCCTGCTTCCGATCGTGCATGTCGACGATCGAACCGTGCCACTTCACGATCGCCCGTGTGCGTCGAACAACGGCCGTGCGTTGACCGCGCACCAGCGATAGGTGGCATCCGCCGCGTGGAGCGTGCGAACCTCGACGCTGTACGCGGCGCCGCTAGCGATGCAGGACATCCAGACCGGAGCCACTCGGACGGCGTCGTCCGGATGAATCGTTTTCTGCCAGCCGTCGGCCCTGACGTCTGACGCCGAGAAGCCTGTGTATTCGAGAAACCGTGTGTTGCAGTAGTCGATGGCGCCGTCTGGCGTGGCGCTCCACAGCATCTCCGGAATCGTTTCCGTCAACTGGCGGAGGTTGAGTTCGCTCGCGCGAAGCGCGTCTTCCGAGCGCTTCCGCTCGTCGATGTCCGTCAGGAGCACGCACCAACGGACGACGACGCCGTTCCCGTCGCGAAGCGGGAACCCGCGGTTGAAGAACCAGCGGTAGACGCCGTCGGCTCGCTTGAAGCGCTGCACGGTCTGGTATGAACTGCCGGACGCAATCGACCGTGAGAAGACGTCGATCACGTCAGGTAGATCGTCGGGGTGAATGGTGTCGTTCGTGCCCCAGCCCCGAAGCTGCTCAATCGTCTGGCCGAAGTACTCCAGCATCTGGCGGTTGCCGACCTCGAGATCACCGGTCGCGGCAAGGAGCGCGATCATCCCCGGGATGCTGTCGACGATCAGGCGCGACTCGTGCTCGCTTTCGCGCAGGGCCTCTTCAGTTCGTCGACGCTCCGCAATTTCGTGTTTCAACAGCTCGTTGGCGGTGGCAAGTTCCATCGTTCGGTCAGCGACGCGTTCGTCGAGGTCGTTTGTAAGCCGCTTCTGCGCCCTCAGGATGAGCGCCTGCTGGAGGGCGATCGTTGCTTGGTTCGCCGCGAGCTCCAAGAGAAGCCTTTCCGTCTCAGACGGAAAGTCCCGTCTCTCACATCCGACCACGACCATTCCGATCTCGCCGGCGAGCCCGAGCCTGGCGGATGAAACGGACACGTCGAGGTCGGGAATGGACATGCCGGCCGGCGCCAGCAATGTCACTCGTCCATCAGCGCGCGATAAGTCAATCGCCTTGCTGAGCTCTCGCGCTCCCCAACGGCCTTCTAGCGATGCAGCGAATCGCACGATCTCTGTGGACCCTCCGGTCTCTGGTTCATTCAGCTTAAGGAAGACGAACGCGAGATCGAGCATCTCGAGCATCGCGTCCACCAAGCTGTTGCCGATCCGGTCGGGCTCACCGCTAGCCCATAGTGCAGGGAGAGCCATGATGCCGACCACATCATTCAGACAGCCGCGCAATCGCGCGGCCTCGTCAAGGCGGGATTCGAGTGGCGCCTCCACGTTACACCTCCGTCGCGCGGCGCGCGTGCTTCGCTCGCCGCTCGCGAAAATCCGGGACGAATTGCTCCGGAGGCACAAAAAACGGGTTCCGGTGAAGGATGCCGCCGATGATGACCATCGGATGCGTGCGCATGATGTCGATCACGGCATCGCCGCCGAATTGGTGCAGGCGATATGTGCAGATCACCGCATCGTCGTGACGACGCCAGATGTCGTTGACGCGCGACTCAAACTCGATCACATCGTCTACCGCTGGCCGGGCCTCGGCGAGCCAATCCATGCGGCACACAATGCGGCTGAGAGGAAATCCGTGTGTCGCGTTGCCGCTCGCCAGCTGCTCGAACACGGCGAGCATTCGTTCCTGATCGAAGCGGCCGTCCCGAAGGTATGTGTCCGTGTTGGTGCGGAGTTCGAATTGCCCGCGCGTCTCGGCAGCCGCCGCGTCGACGCCGACGGTTGCCAGACGCTGCAGATGGTCGTGGCGTTGGCCAGGATTGACGACGTGAATCGCCTTGTCGCCGCGGTCGAAGCCCTCCTTGATGAACGGCAGTAGCACCCGATACTCCTCGTCGTCGCTGTTGAAAAACGCGCACACATGACGCGTATCGCCGAGCGTGGACCCTGCCAGGGAAATCGATGCTACCGGTGTCCTCATGGCGCAGGCCCCTCGTGCTGATGCGATACGTACGCGTGGTCCGCTCAGCGTATCTCATCGGGGTCGATTTGGCGTCGATTCGGCGTCGCTATGTTGCGACCGTGTAAACCAACCGTAAGCATCGGGAACCGTGATCCGCCGTCGATTCGAGGCCGATCTAGCTCTTCTTGTCTCGCCAACCCCAGTCAGACATCTGACACTAAGGTGTCGGGGATACCATCGTCCAATAGATTCGCCGAGGCGCGTCTGGTTTCATGTGCATCGAGGAGATCACATGAAGCACTTCGAACGACTGAGCCGCACGGTCAGCTTGCGAACGGGAATCGTCGTTTTTGCCGCCATCGTCGTGGTGTTGGCGCTTTCGGCAATGGCCGCTTGGCGGGTTGGGCTCGCCATCGTCGCGGCGAGTGTCGTCGGGCTGCCGTCGGCAAAGGCGGCGGCTGCGGCAACCGAACACGACGGCACTGCCATCCGTCCATTCCGGGTAGCCGTACCGGACGAGGCGCTGAAGGATCTCCATCGGCGCATTGCCGCGACCCAGTGGCCTGAACGCGAGACAGTGACGGATACGACACAAGGCGTCCAGCTCGCGACGATGCAGCAGCTCGCGCGGTATTGGGCGACGGAGTACGACTGGCGCAAAGCGGAAGCGACACTGAATTCGTACCCGCAGTTCATCACCAACATCGACGGGCTCGACATCCACTTCATCCACGTCCGGTCGAAACAGCCGAATGCGCTGCCGGTCATCATCACGCACGGGTGGCCCGGCTCGATCATCGAGCAACTGAAGATCATCGATCCGCTGACCAATCCGACGGCGCATGGCGGGAGTGCATCGGACGCGTTCGACGTGGTGATCCCATCCTTGCCGGGCCACGGGTTTTCAGGAAAGCCGACCGCGACCGGCTGGGATCCTCAACGCGTCGCGCGCGCGTGGACGCTGTTGATGAAGCGTCTCGGATACACGCGATTCGTGGCGCAAGGCGGCGACTGGGGGAACGCCGTGACGGAGCAGATGGCGCTGCAGGCGCCGCCGGAGTTGATCGGCATCCACACCAACATGCCGGCCACGCTCCCGGCCGACATTGAAAAGGCACTCCAGTTCGGGACGCCGCCGCCATCCGGCCTGTCGGCCGACGAGAAGCGCGCGTGGGATCAGCTCGACTCCTTCTACAAACACGGCCTGGGTTATGCGCAGGAGATGGCGAATCGGCCGCAGACGCTGTATGCGCTTGCGGATTCTCCAATCGGCCTTGCGGCCTGGATGCTCGATCACGACGCGCGCAGTCAGGAGCTCATCGCGCGCGTCTTCGATGGACAGCACGAGGGGCTGACCCGCGCCGATGTCCTCGACAACATCACGCTCTATTGGTTGACCAACACGGCAGTTTCTTCCGCTCGTCTCTATTGGGAGAGCAAGCTGCCATTTTTTGCTCCCAAGCACGTCCCGATCCCCACCGCGATCAGCGTCTTTCCGGACGAGATCTACGCGGCGCCGCGGAGCTGGGCAGAACGCGCGTATCCCAAGCTGATTTACTTCAATGAGCTTCCCAAAGGCGGACACTTCGCCGCGTGGGAGCAGCCGGAACTCTTTTCCGCAGAACTCCGCGCCTCATTTAGATCACTCAGGCAAGCGCAATGAGTGTGTGTCTGTTGGCCCGGCAGCATCCAACGCTCTACCGATCGACTCACGTCGATGGGCTCTCGATTTTTTTCCGGGAGGCGGGCCCGAAGGACGCGCCGACGCTGCTGCTGTTGCACGGACTGCCGTCCTCATCGCGGATGTTTGAACCGCTCTTTGCACGGCTGTCCGATCGCTATCACCTCGTCGCGCCGGATTATCCAGGATTCGGCCACAGCGACTGGCCGGATCCCAAGGCGTTCGCGTACACGTTCGACCACTATGCGGAGATCATCACGCACTTCGCCGACACGCTCGGTCTCGAGCACTACACGCTGTACATGCAGGACTACGGCGGCCCGGTCGGTTTTCGAATGGCGCTCACGCATCCGGACCGAGTTGCCGCGCTTATCGTCCAGGACGCGGTGGCGCACGACGAAGGGCTCGGACCGAATTGGAAAACACGACGCGCGTTCTGGGCGGATCGAGCCGCGAACGAGAGTGCGCTCCGCAAGAACCTCTTGTCACTAGCGACGACCAGGACGCGTCACATTGGGAGCGACCCGAACATCGAGCACTACGACCCGGATCTGTGGACGGATGAATTCGCGTTCCTCACCCAGCCTGAACAGGCCGATATTCAGAGCGATCTCTTCTACGACTATCGCACGAATCTAGAGGCGTATCCCAAGTGGCAAGCATGGATGCGCGAGAAGCAGCCGCGCCTCCTGGTGATCTGGGGCAAATACGACCTGTCGTTCGAGGCGTCCGAGCCGGAGGCCTATCGACGCGACGTACCGAATGCCGACGTGCACGTCCTTGACGCAGGCCATTTCGCTCTCGACACTGCGGCTGACGAAATCGCCGACCTTATTGACACATTTGTCGGCTCTCTTCAGTCCAATGCGTGAAGCCGAACTTGCGACCGCGGCTACGCCGGTCAGCGACACCGATTATCTGCAGCTCAGTCGCCTCGTCACTGAGGCGGCATGGAGAGTCGACATCGGTCAGGCCGACACCCTCCATGAGTTGTTCGTTGACGATGGTGAATTGATCGTGCCGCCGACGAATCTCCGTGGACGCCAGGCGATCCAAGAATGGGGCCGGCGCCTTGTCGATGCGCAGACGTACCACTGCATTCGTCACGTCTGCGGAAACATGCGTTTCGTCGTCGATGGCGCGAACGGCGCCGAAGGCACGACGGTGTTGACCGTCTTCATGGTCGCCGGACAGGGAGCGGCAACGACCCTGCCGTGGACCGTTGGCGAAGACCGCGACCACTTCGTGCGCACCGAGGACGGCTGGCGGTTCGTATCGAGACGGTGGGTCGAGCTATTCATGCGACAAGAACCCTGATCGATACCATCGTCCAATAGATTCAGCTGCGCGCAGCCTGTGTAATCAACGTGCGGATGTCATGAACAGCGTCTGTCATATCGCCTCACCACGAACACGTCTCACATGAGACGCGTCGATCGAGCCGAAATGGAGAACGGCATGGAGAACAAGATCAACGGCGATCGACGCCGCTTTCTCGGTACAGCGGCAATGACCATTGCCGCCGCACGGCTTGGTGCGATTGACCCGGCAGCCGCGTCGACCCATCCGAAGACCGCTACGCTCATCGCTGGCACGCCGGCGGCCTCGTTCGGTGCGTTGAAGCAGATCGACGCCGGTGTTCTGAGCATCGGATACGCCGATGTCGGTCCCATCGGCGGTCGTGCCGTGATTCTTCTCCACGGATGGCCCTACGACATTCACAGCTACGTTGAGGTTGCGCCGGTGCTCGCGTCGGCGGGCTACAGAGTGATCGTCCCGTTCCTCCGCGGTTATGGCACAACGCGGTTTCTCTCCGGCGACACAATCCGAAACGGCCAGCAGGCAGCCTTGGCTGCGGACACCGTCGCCCTGATGGATGCGCTCGCGATCGACACGGCGATCGTTGCCGGTTTCGATTGGGGCGCTCGGACCGCGAACATCGTCGCGGCCTTGTGGCCAGAGCGCTGTAAGGCGATGGTCTCGGTGAGCGGCTATCTGATTGGGAGCCAGGAAGCGAACAAGACGCCGCTACCCCCGCAGGCGGAACTCGACTGGTGGTACCAGTACTACTTCGCAACGGATCGAGGTCGCGCTGGTTATGACAGGTACCGTGTCGAGTTTGCGAAGCTCATTTGGCGGACGGCTTCGCCGAAGTGGCGTTTCGACGACGCGACGTTCGAGCGATCCGCGAAGGCATTCGACAACCCGGATCACGTCAGCCTCGTGATCCACAACTATCGCTGGCGCCTTGGCCTGGCCGAAGGCGAGTCGAAATACGACGACTTGGAGCGGCGGCTTGCGGCCGGCCCGGTGATCGTCGTCCCCACGATCACGCTCGAAGGTGACGCAAACGGTGCGCCGCACCCGGATGCCCGAGCGTATGCGCAAAAGTTCTCTGGCAAGTACACGCACCGCGTGCTGAACGGCGGCATCGGTCACAACGTGCCGCAGGAAGCGCCGCAGGCGTTTGCCGCCGCGGTGATCGACGTCGATCGTTTTTGACCGGAGGGAGAGTCAACCATGAGTGCCGGCCTACTGATTTTGCGATTGGTGTTCGGCGGACTGTTCGCGGTCCATGGGTCGCAGAAGCTGTTCGGGTGGTTCGGAGGATACGGCCTCAGCGGAACGGGAACGTTCTTAGAGGGGCTCGGTTTTCGTCCCGGCCGACTGTTCGCGGCGGCTGACGGCCTGGCAGAGTTCGGCGGCGGCGTTCTCCTAATGCTCGGCCTGTTCGGGCCCGTCGCAGCCGCGGCGATCATCGCCGGCATGGTCGTGGCCATCCTGACAGTCCACGTGGGCAACGGCCTGCTGGCCACCACGAACGGAGTCGAGCTGCCCCTCCTGTATATCGCGTCAGCGCTGTGTCTCGCGCTGACAGGTCCCGGCGCGTACTCGATGGACGCGGTGCTCGGACTGAGCGCGTCGTGGACGCCGCTAGTCATCGCCATCGTGCTGCTCTCCGGCGTTCTCGGTGGACTCGCGAGTCTTGGGCTGCGTCGGTCGGCCCCGGTTGTCGCGCACGCATAGCACGCGTCAGGATTCGGTGCCCACCATGCAGATTGGAATCGACAGCTTCGCCGCCGCCTTCGACGAGAACAGCCGTGCGGTGAATCCGGCCGACCGGCTGCGGCAGCTGATCGAGCAAATCGAGCACGCCGACGAGGTCGGACTCGACGCGTTTGGTGTCGGCGAACATCACCGACGCGAGTTTCTCGACTCCGCACCGGCCGTGATTCTGGGCGCCGCGGCGGTCCGTACGCACCGTATCCGCCTGACCAGTGCCGTGACCGTTCTGAGCGCCGACGATCCGGTTCGCGCGTTTCAGAATTTTGCCACCATCGATCTGCTTTCGGGCGGCAGGGCCGAGATGATCGTCGGCCGGGGATCGTCGATCGAGGCCTTTCCGTTNTTCGGGTATCGCCTNGAGGACTACGACGCCCTGTTCGAGGAGAAGCTCGATCTTTTGCTCAATGTGCGAGACCACGAACACGTCCACTGGTCCGGCANGTTCCGTCCGACACTGACGGGCCAAGCNGTGTACCCGCGGCCGATTCAGAATCCGNTACCGATCTGGCTCGGCGTCGGCGGAACGCCGAAGTCATTCGCGCGCGCTGGTGCCCTGGGACTGCCGCTNATGGTGGCGATCATNGGGGGCGAGCCGCGTCGCTTTCGTCCTCTGATCGATNTCTACCGCGAAACGGCCACACGGCACGGGCATGCGCCGGACCAACTAAAAGTTGGTGTTCACATGGTTGGGTATGTAGGGAGCTCCACGCAGGACGCGGCTGACACGTTCTATCCGGGATATGCGAAGGCGATGACCGAGGTCGGCAAGGAACGCGGCTGGCCACCGATGACGCGCGCGAGCTTTGACGCGCAGCGTGGTCCGACTGGCGCCCTGCTGATCGGCAGTCCGGACGAAGTCGTCGAGAAGGTCCTTCGGCACAGCGAGGCGTTGGGGGGAATCTCGAGGCTCTCCTTCCAAATGAATGCCGCGTCGCTGCCGCAGATCACCATGATGCGCGCGATCGACGCGATCGGTGCCCACGTGGTCCCTGCATTACATCGACAAGACAGTGAAGACTCGCGAGCCGCTGAGGTCGTCAATGGACACATCTGAACCATCGGTGGTGCCGTTCGCGACGACCACCGCTGATCCTGAACATGTGTTTCCGCCGCTCACGCCGGCACAGATCGCGCGCATCGCGTCCCAGGGGCAACGACGAGCGATGGTGCCCGGAGAAGTGCTCGTCGAGGTGGGACAGCAACCAGTACCGTTTTTCGTCATATTGAGCGGCGAGGTGCAGGTGCGGCGACCATCCGCCGGGACGGACGTGCTGATCGTCAGTCAGGGTGCCGCGCAGTTTACCGGCGAGGGCACCATGCTCACCGGCCGCCGAGCCTTGACGAGAATTCGCGCCATCGAGCGCGGCGAGGTGATTGAAGTCAATCGAGAGCAGTTGCTTGGGCTGATCCAGACGGATCCTGAGTTGAGCGACATCTTCATGCGAGCGTTCGTCCTCCGCCGCTCCGGGTTGATCGTCGGAGGCTTTGGCGATGTCGTGCTGATTGGCTCGACCCATTGCGCGGGCACGCTACGGGTCAAGGAGTTCCTGACGCGCAATGGCCACCCGTTTCATTACATCGATCTCGATCGCGACACGGACGCGCAGGAGCTCCTCGATCGATTTCAGGTCGCCGCCGCCGACGTGCCGGTTCTGATATGCCGTGGCGACGCAATACTGCGGAATCCGAGCAACCAGCGGATTACTGAGTGCCTCGGGCTCAACGATGCGATCGACCGCACGCACGTGCGCGATGTGGTCATCGTGGGCGCGGGGCCTGCCGGACTCGCCGCGGCTGTCTACGGCGCCTCCGAAGGACTGGATGTGCTGGTCCTGGAGTCGAACCTGCCCGGGGGGCAGGCCGGTTCGAGCTCCAGAATCGAAAACTATTTGGGCTTTCCGACCGGCATTTCAGGCCTGGATCTCACGGAACGCGCGTACGCGCAGGCTCAGAAGTTCGGGGCGCAGCTGATGATCGCGGAGGGAGCGTCGAAGCTCTCGTGCGCGCGTCCGTTGTACTCCGTGCACCTCGAAGGCGGCGGTCGCATCGATGCGCGTGCGCTGATCATCGCGTCGGGGGCGCAGTACCGCAAGCCTGCGATTCCACACGTGTCGCAGTTCGAAGGCGCCGGCGTGTACTACTCCGCCTCGCGCATGGAGTCACAGCTGTGCGTCGCCGAGGAGGTCCTGGTTGTCGGCGGCGGCAACTCCGCGGGCCAGGCGGCGGTGTTCCTCGCGGAGACGGCCAAGCACGTCCACCTTCTCGTCCGCAAGGATGACTTGGCAGAGACGATGTCCCGCTACTTGGTGCGTCGAATCGAGGAGCATCCATCAATCACGGTTCGGACGCGAACGGAGATCGTGGCACTCGACGGCGACCGACATCTCGAGCACGTCCAGTGGCGTGACAGTCACACAGGCATCGTCGAGACGCACGACGTCAGACACGTCTTCATGATGACGGGTGCCGTGCCGAATACGGGCTGGCTCGATGGCTGCGTCGCTCTGGATGAACGTGGGTTCATCAAGACTGGTCCGGATGTGTCTCCGGAGGAGCTGACGGCGGCCGGATGGCCGCTGGCGCGGCCACCGTATCTGTTGGAAACGAATCGTCCCGGAGTCTTCGCTGTCGGCGACGTGCGGGGCGGCAACATCAAGCGCGTGGCGTCCGCCGTCGGCGAAGGATCGATTGCCGTGGCGTTTGTGCACCAAGTGCTTCATCAGTAGTACAGCAACGAGGAGGCGATATGACGAAACGAACCATTGACGCCGATGCAATCCTGAACCGCGCAAAGCCGTTGGTGCACCAACAGGCGCATGAAATCCAGCCCTATGGGCATCTCGTCAAGCTGCCGATTGCGCTGTCAGAAGAGGCGTGCAAGGAGAGCGTCGAGAATCTCAATCAGCTGCTCGCAGATACGATCACGCTGCGCGATCTCTACAAGAAGCACCATTGGCAGGTCGCGGGACCGACCTTCTACCAGCTGCACCTCCTGTTCGACAAACACTACGAGCAGCAGAACGAGCTGGTCGACGCGATCGCAGAGCGCGTGCAGCTACTCGGCGGCGTGAGCCTGGCGATGGCTCACGACGTCGCAGAGACCACGCTGATTCCCAGGCCGCCCAGAGGGCGCGAGGAAGCGCCCGTGCAAATCTCCCGGCTGTTGCACGCCCACGAGATCATTCTCAAAGAAGCGCGAACGATGGCAAGGCTGGCGGCCGAACACGGTGACGACGGCACGAACGATCTGATCGTGAGCGATGTGATCCGCGGCAACGAACTGCAGGTCTGGTTTGTTGCGGAGCACGTGGTCGACGTGCCACTCGCGCAAGCGGTCTAAACGAGTTGATACGGAGACACAACACATGCGCCACACTTATTTCGCTGCATCGGCCATCGTCGGCGTTGCCGTTCTCGCGTTTAGCACCCTGTCTGCGGCCCCTCCCAACGACAAGCTCTCGATTCCCGCTGGCTTCGATCACTGGTATCTCGTCAATTCCATGATCGTGACGAAGGACAGCCCGCTGTTCAATGCGATTGGCGGTCTGCATCACATCTACATCAATGCCGTCGGCCTTCCCAGGCTGAAGATGGGCAGCTCCGCACCGTATCCTGACGGGACGATATTTGCTGACGACGTCCGCGACTTTTCGCTTGCCGACGGCTCCTTTAGTCAGGGCAGCCGTAAAGCCATCCCCGTGATGCTGAAGGACGCAAAGAAGTACGCATCCACTGGTGGGTGGGGCTTTCAGGCCTGGGCGGGCGGCGATCCCCAAAGGCCTCTGGTCACTGACCCGGTGAAGACGTGTTTCGCGTGCCATATGCCGCAGAAGAATAACGACTACACGTTCTCAACCTATCTTCACTAGAGGAACGTGGGCGTGATGGATCGCGGTGGCATTCACAGCGTTTTTGGGAGGCCTTCATGAATACTGAGCACTACAAGCAGCGCCTGCTCGACCTCGAAGCAACTCTATCCGCTCGCATTGGCCGGCAAGCGGACCAGGGCCGAGGAGAGTTCATCGACGTGGCGCATGACGTCGGCGATGCGAGCGTCGCGGACGAGAGGGCGTCAGAGGAATTTGCTGAAGCCGAACAGAATGGCGATGTGCTGCAGCAGGTGCGCGACGCGTTGGGCCGCTTGACTGACGGCACGTTCGGCACGTGCGTCGTGGACGGTGGACCGATCGAGGAGCAACGGCTCGAGGCCGTGCCTTGGACTCCCTATTGCCTGAAGCACGCAAAGGGCCGTGAGGTCGCAGCGTCGTCGAGAACGCTGACCATGTAGCAGCGGATATCCCTCGGTGCCACCATAGATTTTGCAGTCAGGAACAGATCATGACTCATGCCGTCGTATGGATCGACCACACGGAAGCGCGGATTTTTCACGTCCATCCTGACGCGGCGGAGGAGTTGGGGATCCTCTCGCCCCAGCACCATGTTCACCGCCATCCGAAAGGTCGTGGGGAGCCGCGGGAGCACCCGGAGGATGCGCGGCACTTCTTTGACGAGGTCGCGCGAGCACTCGATGGGATCGACTCGGTCCTCATTGTCGGACCGGCTTCAGCGAAGCACGAGTTCTTCAAGTTCGCGCAGGAGAAGCACCGGCCTCTTGTATCCAAGATCGTAGGTGTCGAGACAGCGGATCATCCGACCGGTGGAGAGATCGTCGCGCACGCAAGACACTACTTCAAGGCGAGCGATCGAATGGGCAGTATTGGTGTGGGCCGTTAATTGTGCGGAGCTGACTAAAGACTGCACCGTGTAAACGCCGTCGGCTCGCTATCTGCGACGCGCGGAATGGAGGCGAACATGCGATCCGACATGGTTCCAGGCGCACTTTTTCCTGATTATGCGCTTTCGGACCACCGCGGCGTGCACCGCAAGCTTTCGGAGCTGCAGCAACAAGACCCGCTGGTGCTGGTGCTCTCTCGCGGAGGGTTCTGTCCAAAAGAGCGGAGGCAGCACGAAGGTCTCCTGCAACTCCATCGCGAGATGCAGGTCGGGTACTGCCGTCTCGTGACGATCTCGACCGACAACCTGCTCGAGACGAACGAATTCCGATCTGGCGTCGGCGCTCATTGGACGTTCCTCTCGGATCCCGCTCGAACACTACAGAAGGATCTNGACATCGCGGAATACACGGACCCGGATCACAACCCGATGATTCCCCACACCCTGGTGTTCGAGCCGGGGCTCCGCATCTTCAAGATCTACAGCGGCTACTGGTTCTTCGGTCGGCCAACGGTCGAAGAGTTGCGCCTCGACTTGCGCGCGGTGCTGCAGCGCTGCCGTCCCGATTGGGACATCAGCAGCGCAAATCAGCGAACAGCATGGGCAAAAGACGAGAAGGCGAATTTCTACCCGTACGGAAAGACGCAGGCGCAGGTATTCGCCGAACAGGAATGATGATGACTGGCTGTGTCGCCAGGTACTCCTGACGCTGTTGGAACCACAAAAACGTGATGAGCCCCGGAAGCGGCACGGCCCGACTCGTATCGGTGAACGTCGGACGTCCACAAGACATCGAGTGGAAGGGCCGTATTGTTCATACAGGGATCTGGAAGGATCCCGTGCGCGGACGCTGTCGGGTGAGGCGGCTCAATGTTGACGGAGATGGCCAGGGCGACGTCGCCGGACATGGGGGCGAGCAGCGCGCCGTCTTCGTCTATCAACTCGAGTCGTATCGCTACTGGCAGGAGCAGCTGAAACGAGACGACTTCGTCCACGGACAGTTCGGCGAAAACTTCACCGTCGACGGATTGCCTGACGATTCGGTGTGCATCGGCGATCGCTATCAGATCGGCAGCGCGCTTCTTGAGATCACGCAACCTCGCGTGACCTGCTATCGCGTCGGCATTCGGATGAACGAGTCTCGGATGCCAGCTCTGCTGACGTCCAGCGGACGGCCGGGATTCTACTTCCGCGTGCTTCAGGAAGGTGACCTGTCCGCCGGCGACGAGATCGTGAAGGTGGAAGAGGCGACTGAGCGAATGACCGTCGCCGAGATCAATGCGCTTCTCTACTCACCCCCTCATCCCCGCGAACGGCTGGAGCGCGCCTTGCGAATTAAAGCGCTCTCGCCGGGATGGCGCGGCTCGTTTGAGGCGTTGCTTCAAAGCCATACGACCGCGACGGGTGGCGGAAACGCCGGCCTCGTACCAGCGATAGCGGCGCACTCGGTGGCTTCGGGATTTCGGCCGATCACGATCGCGGCGGTCGATTGGGAGGCCGAGGACGTTGTCTCGCTGACGATGCAAGATCCTCAGGGGCAGCCGCTACAGGCAGCGCTGCCAGGCCAGTACATAGTCCTGCGTCTTCGGCCGACCGCCAGTGGTCCGCCTCTTTTTCGCAGCTATTCGCTATCGGGTGGAGCATCGACCACGCGCTATCGAATCAGCGTGAAGGTCGAGCCGAACGGGGCGGCAGGAACCTATGTGCGAGAGCTGCGTCTGGGTGATGTCCTCGATGTCAGCTTGCCACGCGGAACCTTCACGCTCGGGACAGAAGAACGTCCAGTAGTGCTGCTCAGCGCTGGAATCGGAATCACTCCTGTTCTGGCGATGCTCTACGCGCTGGCGGAATCCAAGTCAACGCGACAGGTCTTCTGGCTGTACCAGGCTCGCGATCGCCCGCATCATCCGTTTCGCGACGAGGTCCGCCGTCTCATGCTCGCGCTCGCGCAGGGCCGCAGCTATGTGTGCTATAGCAGGCCGGGCTCGAACGACCGCGTGCNTGAAGACTTCGATGGCGCTGGTCACTTGTCGCGATCCGTCTTCGAGCAGATCGGCGTCCCGATCACAGCCGACGTCTACACGTGCGGGCCGACCGGCTTCATGGGAGACATGAAGGAGATTCTCGCGGCGCTCGGCGTTGAGTCTGAGCGAATCCACGTCGAGCTTTTCAACGGCAGCGAGTCGATGACGCCGGGTGTGGTCGGCGCAGTAACGCGGCCGCCTCATCCGCCCGCGCACGATACCGGCACGGGCGAGCTTGTGTCGTTCGCGCGGAGCGGCATCGCCGCGCATTGGGACCCGACGGCTTACCAGAGCCTCTTGGAGCTGGCCGAGGCGTGCGATGTTCCCGTGCGTTGGTCTTGCCGGACTGGTGTCTGCCACAACTGTGAAAGCGGTCTCGTCTCCGGAGCGGTCGTGTACGGACCGAAGCCGCTCGACCAGCCGGCCGAGGGCAATCTCCTCATGTGCTGCTCGCAGCCGATTGGCGACATCGTCATTGACTTGTGACGCTCGCGTTCGAGCTCCTATACCAAAGTATCGGCAATACGATCGTCCAATTGTTCCACGCCTGGCAGTCTGGTCTTATGTGATCACACCGCGTCATTCGAACGTGACCCTGGATGACAAGGAGCGGGACATGAAAATCGTGATGGTACTCACGTCGCACGATCGACTCGGCGACACAGGCCGCAAGACGGGTTTCTGGCTGGAGGAGTTTGCAGCTCCTTACTTCGTGTTTCGGGATGCCGGCGTTGAGCTCACGCTCGCGTCTCCGAACGGAGGGCAGCCGCCCATCGATCCCAAGAGCGATCTACCGGAGAATCAGACCGCCGCGATGGCGCGATTCAAGCGTGACGAAGCGGCGCAGCAGGCGCTCGCGCACACGATCCGGTTGGCGGACGTGCGAGCTGCCGACTATGACACGGTGTTCTACGTCGGCGGGCACGGTCCGATGTGGGATCTCGCGGAGAGTCCCGTCTCGATCGCCTTGCTGGAATCCTTCTACGACTCCGGTAAGCCGATCGCATTGGTGTGTCACTCGCCCGGCGTGCTCCGCCATGTCACCTACAACGGCGCTCCCCTCGTGAAAGGAAAGCGCGTCACCGGCTTTACGAATGAGGAGGAGGAAGAGGTCCAACTGACACACGTCGTGCCATTTCTCGTCGAAGACGAGATGAAGCGGCTGGGAGCGACTTTCGAGAAAGTTCCCAACTGGCAGCCATTCTCCATCGTCGACGGCCGGTTGGTGACCGGTCAGAATCCCGCGTCGTCGACGAGCGCCGCTCAGGCCCTTCTTGGTGTGCTCGCATCGCGAGTGGCAGCGTAGAAACGAGTACACGATCATGTCACACCACTATTCCGGCCCTGACTATGGTTTTCCTCATGGAGACGCCCGTCTCGACCTGACTGATGTGTATGTCTTCCCTGCGCCGGGGAAGTCCGGCACGTCAGTTCTGATCATGAACGTGCATCCATCAGCCAGTGTCAACCCAGCCGGATCGACGACGGCGGAGCCGTTCGCGACCGAGGCGATCTATGAGCTGAAGATCGACACCAACGGCGATGCCGTCGCCGATGTCGCGTATCGAATACAGTTCTCCGCGCTGGGGGACGGCCAGTC
>C688J18823_10000687_pt1 | contig 19968 bp, 15 predicted proteins | sample HopSoiMetagenom1_FD_18823 | JGI IMG/M metagenome (IMG submission 18823) | reverse complement strand
ATCGATCGAGCCGTAATACGCGGGGCCGCTGGTGACGGCGTTGTAGTGGCCGTCGATATTCGAGCGGAGTGAATCGGGGATGAAGAGCGTGTCGCTGATCAACGCACCGGACGCATTCAATCGGCGGATCCGATAGTCGCCCGGAAACACCAGCAGACCGAGCGACGCATCGTTGTACACGACTGCCCATTCGTTGAGCAGCGCGTTCCAGATCAGCGCCGTCGCCAGCACGTCGATACCCGATCCGGTCAGCAGGCGCGCGTCCGTATTCGTCACTGCGCCCGACGCATTGAAACGGATCCAGCGCAGCTCGGTCGTGTTGCCGGCGGCGGGCGCCTGGTACAGCAGCGCGAAACCGTTGCCGCTCGACGTCAGCAGCGGCGCCGACACATTCGTCGGGCCGAGCACCGTGTTGAGCGCGAACGTCAGCGAGGGGTCGTACGTCGCGATGAAGTAGGTCGTGAGCTCGTTGTTCTGCCGGTACCAGGAGATCGCGATGTTGCCGTTCGCCATCGCGGCGATGCGCGGCAGCGGCTGCACCGTGGAGACGAAGATCTGAAGACGCGTGTCCGTGACGGGACCCGCAGTCTTCGAGTGGAATGACGTGACCCAGATGCCGAGGTCTGCGCCGACCGGAATGTTATAGACGATCTCCCACAGATCGAGGGCAGCGTTGTACGTCGCATCGAGGTCCTGGTCGTTGAACACGCCGTGCGTGGGCCCGATGCGGCGTTCTGCGCCGAGCGGCGAGCCGTCCGAAGCGAGCTCCTGAAACGCCATCGTGCCGGAGCTCGTGAAGAAGACGAGCGCGAACTTGTTGCCGTCGGAGATGAGGCGGACCGTATGTCCGTACGACGAGGTGGTGACGATGCGCTCCGGCGTCAGCGGCGTCAGATTCGCGTCATACGTCGACAGCGTGATCGGCGTGTTCGGGATCACGCGCGCAACGGCGAGCACGGAGCCGTTCCACGCCACCGGTCCGGCCGGACGATTCGGCTGGATGGCGGCCTGGCTGGTGAGGATGTAACTGGAGTTGCAGTCCGCGGCGTTCGCGGAGAGCGCGAAGGCAATCAGGGCCACGGCGAGCGCGAATCGCGTTCTTCCTGCCATCCCATCTGCCTCCCCTAGAGTTATTTACGAAGCTGAAACGGAGTATAGCTGAAGAGCGTCTATGACCTCGGTGGTGCTCCGCACAGCCGCATACTCGCCGCTCATGTTCGCCAGCGACATCGCGTGCACTTCGGCGGACGTGCGCCAGTTCCCGTCGAAATCGCGCTTGCCGAAGGTCGCCGTCGCGTCGCTGACGACGATCGTGTCGAAGCCGAGGTTGCCCGACATGCGGACCGTCGCCTCGACGGAGTTGTTCGTGATCACGCCGGCGATGACGACGCGCTGAATGCCGGCGTCGCGCAGCTCGCGCTCGAGCGTCGTCCCGATGAACGCGCTGTTCGCCGATTTGTCGACGATCCGCTCGCCGCGCAACGGCGCGACTTCATCCTTGAATTGGCACAACGGCTGATTCGGGCGATAGGTCGAATCCGGCTCGCGCGACAGATGCCGCACGTGAAAAATCGGCAGCCCGCGGTCGCGAAAAAACGCGAGCAATCGCGCAATGTTCGACTCGCAATCGGGATTGTTCCGATCGTCACCCCAGCTCGGATCGTCGATCGCCTTCTGCACGTCGACGACGATGAGCGCGACTAAATCCGATGATGATCCGCTCGCCATTGCTGCACGCGACGCTTGATCTCGTCCGACGATTTCACCTCGCCCGCGAGCACCGCGCGCGTCACCTCGGGCAGCTCCTCGTCGCTGCAGAAGCGCAGTCCGATCAACTGCGACATGCGGAGCTCGTTGATCCGCGACCGCAGATCCTCGGGCAGCAGCTGCTGCAGGCGCAGCGTCTCTTCGAGCCGGATGATGCGGTCCTGCTGCCGCAGCGAGTAGAAGCGCGCGAGCAGCGCGACGGCCGCGATGGCGATCGCGACGAGGATGCCCCAGACCCGCAGGAACGTGAACGCCGCCGGCGACGGCCGCCAGAACAGCAGCACGATCTGCAGCACCACGTTCAGCGCGAGGATCGGAATGGTGAAGAAGTGAAAGATCGGATGGAAACGGCGGTGCGACGCGTAGCTCTGTTCCTCATTCGGCATGACTGCACCTCACCTCAAAAAATGTACTGGGGGCGGACACGGGCCACTTCGAGCGCGGCGGTCAGGCCCGGACCGGGCTGCACGCGGAAATGGCCGGGGATCTTCATTCTCACCGCGCCGTTCGCAACCGCGGCCGGGACTTCGACGACGGTGACACTGACCGGAATCTCGCCGGCGTGATCCTCGAAAATCTCGCGGATTTTTTTCACCCGATCTTCGTCCATGTCGGCGTAGCGAACTTCGAGCGTGATCTCTTTGACCTTCTTGTCGCGGATGCCGTCGAGCGGCACGATCTCAAGCGCGTTGAGCTCGGGCGTGATCGGCGATTCGGAAAATGCGGCCGCATGCGATGCGAACTGCGGCTCGCTGACGGGCGCCGCGGGCTCTTCATCGAGCGTCGCCGCGACCGCTTCGTTGAACAACGCAAAGTTGTCTGTGCGATCGCCGTACTTCTCGCGCTCGATCTCCTTCGGATCGCGATCGTCTTCGATGTCCTCTTCGCGCAGCTCGTACGCCGAAATGCGCGCCACACGATCCTCGGGATGTCCGCCGTATTCGTCATCGATGCGCTGCGCCGCCTGCTCCGCGGATTGCAATGACGCGCTGCGTCCACCGACCTGTCCGCCGGTGTCTTTCACCGCCGCGGTGAGCAGAATCGCGACGCCGTTGTCGAGCCACCGCGCGTACTTCGCGTAGAGATCGCTGAAGACGACGACGTCGACCGATCCGAACTGATCGTCGAGGACGAACTTCGCCATCATCTTTCCTTCGTTCGGACCTTTCTTGATCTTCGACTTCTTCATCTGCGAGACGATCCCGCCGATGTTCACGGTCTGGTCGACGAAGCGATACAGCGTGTCGGTGTTCGCGCCAGCGAAGAGCTTGAGCTCCTCGGCGTAGCGGTTCAGCGGATGGCCGGAGACGTAGAAGCCGAGGGTCTCTTTTTCGTAGCGGAGCTTTTCTTCGTCGGGGTATTCGGCGTCCTCAACGCGGCCCCTCACCCCTGGCCCCTCTCCCCGCTCGGCGGCACGAGCGGGACTGGCGGAGAACATGGAGAAGAGTGAATTCTGGCCGCGCTCTTTTTCGTCTTTCGTGCGTTGCGCGCTGTCCGCAGTCGATTCGAGTTTTTCGACGAGCGCCTTGCGCGTGAGTCCGAGAAAATCGAACGAGCCCGATTTGATCAGCGCTTCGAGCACCTTCTTGTTGCACGCGCGCAGGTCGACTTCCTCGCAGAACTGCAGCAGCGACGTAAACCGCCCGATCTTGCGCCGCGCCTCGAGCACCGATTCGATCGCGCTCTCCCCCACGCCTTTCACCGCGCCGAGTCCGAATCGGATGTTCGGACCGACGACCGTGAAGAACATGTTCGATTCGTTCACGTCGGGCGGCAGCACCTCGATGCCCATCGACTTCGCTTCGTGAATGAACTTCACGACCTGCTCGGTGCGATCCATTTCGCTCGACATCAGCGCCGCCATGAAGTGCCGCGGGTGATGCACCTTCAGCCACGCCGTCTGATACGCGACGAGCGCGTACGCCACCGAGTGCGACTTGTTGAAGCCGTAGCGCGCGAACGGCTCGATGTAGTCGAAGATCTCGTTCGCTTTCTTCTTTTCGTAGCCCTGCGAGATCGCGCCGTCGACGAACTTCGTACGCTCCGCGGCCATGATCTCCGCGTTCTTCTTGCCCATGGCCTTGCGGAGCAGATCGGCCTGACCGAGTGAGTAGCCGGCCACGCGCTGCGCGATCTGCATGACCTGCTCCTGGTAGACGATGACGCCGTACGTCTCTTCCAGGAGCTCCTTCATCGCCGGCACGAGGTACCTCGGTTTCGACGTGCCGTTCTTGCGCTTCACGTACTCGTCGACCATGCCCGCGTCGAGTGCGCCCGGCCGATACAGCGCATTCAACGCCGCGAGATCTTCGAATTTCGCCGGCTTCGATTTGCGCAGCAGGTCGACCATGCCGCCCGATTCGAACTGGAACACGCCTTTCGCGCGTCCCTCCTGAAACAGCCGGAACACCTCGGGGTCATCGAGCGGAATCGCATCGATATCGATCGTCTGCCCCGTCTCGTGCTGCGCCGATTTCACCGCATCGTGGATGACGGTGAGCGTGCGCAGGCCGAGGAAGTCCATCTTGAGAAGACCCATCTTCTCGACGACATTCATGTCGAACTGCGTGACGATTTCATCGCGGTTCGTGCGGTAGAGCGGCACGTACGTCGTCACCGGCTCCGGCGTGATCACCACGCCCGCCGCGTGCATGCCGGCGTGACGCGAGAGTCCTTCGAGACGCAGTCCGATCTCGACGATCTTCGCCACCTCGGCGTCGTTCTTCATCGCCTCGACCAGCGCGGGCGAATCCTTCTTCGCATCGTCGAGCGTCACGCCCGGTCCGCCCGGAATCGTCTTCGCCACTTTGTCGACGAGGCCGTACGGAAGTCCGAGCACGCGGCCGACATCGCGCACCACCGACTTCGCGGCCATCGTTCCGAACGTGATGATCTGCGCGACGTTCTCCTTGCCGTACTTTTCGCGCACGTACTCGATCACCCGGCCGCGATTGTTCATGCAGAAGTCGACGTCGATGTCGGGCATCGAGATGCGCTCGGGATTGAGGAAGCGCTCGAAGAGCAGGTCGTACTCGAGCGGATCGACGTCGGTGATGCCCATCGAATACGCGACGAGCGAGCCCGCAGCGGAACCGCGTCCCGGTCCGACCGGAATGCCGTTGTCCTTCGCGTATTTGATGAAGTCCCAGACCACGAGGAAGTAGCCGGGGAAGCCCATCTTCTTGATGATCTCGATCTCGCGCTCGAGGCGGTCCCGGTACTCCTGCTCCTCGTGCTTGCGGCGCCTTTGCACTGCGAGCCTGCGCTCCAGTCCCTTGCGAACCACTTCCTCAAAATAGCCGCCGATGTCCTTCCCCTGCGGCACCGGAAACTTCGGGAGGTGATGACCTTTGACGTCGAGCGACATGTGGATGCGCTCGGCGATGCGCGCGGTATTCGCGACCGCCTGCGGATAGTCGCGGAAGAGGCGCGACATCTCCTCCGGACCCTTCACATAGAAATCGTCGCTGTAGAACTTCATCCGCTTTTCGTCGCCGAGCGTCTTGCCGGTGCCGATGCAGAGCAGGACTTCGTGCGCGAATGCGTCGTCTTTGCTGAGGTAGTGCGAGTCGTTCGTCGCGACGAGCTGCAGCCCCGTCTCTTCGCCGAGGCGGGCCATCATCGGGACGATCTTCTGCTGATCCGGAATGCCGTGGTCCTGGATCTCCAGAAAGAAGTTGTCCGCACCGAGGATGTCTTTGAATTGCAGCGCGGCATCGCGCGCCTTGCCGTAATTGCCGTTCGCGAGACTCTGCGAGACCTCGCCTTTCAAGCACGACGAGAGGACGATCAGTCCTTCGCGATGCTCGCGCAGCAGCTCTTTGTCGATGCGCGGCTTGTAATAAAAGCCCTCGGTGTATCCCGCGCTGACGAGCTTGACCAGGTTCTTGTAGCCGGCGTCGTTGCCTGCGAGGACGATGAGGTGATTGTTCGCGCCGGCGTCGGCCTGCTGATCCTCGACGGATGACTTGTCGAAGCGCGAGCCATAGGCCATGTACATCTCGCAGCCGATGATCGGCTTCACGCCCACGCCTTTCATCGCGTTGTAGAACTCGACCGCGCCAAACATGTTGCCGTGGTCAGTGATGGCGCATGCCGGCATGCCGAGCTCGGCCACGCGCTTCGCCAGAGCCTCGGGGCGGCTGGCGCCGTCGAGCAGGGAGTATTCAGTGTGAAGGTGGAGATGAACGAAGGACATGGGTCAGGAGACTAATGTTAGCGGATGCGATGGCACATCGCGCGCGCGGCCGTCATCCCGAGCGTAGTCGAGGGACCTGGGCGGGCGGTCGGCGCACCACCCACGCCCCCAGGCACGTGACGTTCACGTGGAGCCGCATACGCAGACGCGTACGTCGCGCGCGCGGCCGTCATCCCGAGCGTAGTCGAGGGACCTGGGCGGGCGGTCGGCGCACCACCCACGCCCCCAGGTCCCTCGACTACGCTCGGGATGACGGCGGATCGCTTTATGCTATAAAGTACTTTGCATGAAGATCCTCGCCACCGCTCTTCTCCTCGGCGTCACCGGCGACCTCCTCCTCCGCGCGATGCCGCTCGGCATCAACGTCTTCCTCTGGACCGTGCTCCTCCTCGCCGGCGTCGCCTACATCACGCGCGATCTCCGCTCCATGCTCTTCGGCGGGCTCGGCGCGCTCGTCGTCTCCGCCGGCATCGCCTGGCGCGACTCGCATCCGCTCAGCGCGCTCGACTTCCTCCTCCTCCTCGTCTTCTACGCGTTCCTCTGCTTCCGCGCGCGCGGCGTGCGCGTCTGGGCCACCGGCATCCTCGCCGCGGCCGCCGCGCTGGTGATGAGCGCGCTCCTCTCCGCGACCGGCGTCTTTCAACTGATCTTCAGCGACCTGAAATGGCGCGAGATGCAGCCGGGCGCCGCCGTCCGCCGCACGCTGACGGTGCTGCGCGGCGCACTGATCGCCCTCCCCCTCCTGCTCATCTTCTTCGCGCTCCTCACCTCGGCCGACCCGGCGTTCGCGTCGATCATGACCAATCTCTTCAACATCGACGTCGCGGAATTCATCGGACACGTGCTGTTCACGCTCTTCATCGCGGTGCCGGTCGCGGGTTATCTGCACTCGCTGATCACACCGCGCGATCTACCGCATGTAGAACGCCCATCGTGGTTCCATCTCGCCGCCGCGGAGACGAATATCGCCATCGGACTGATCGACGTCCTCTTCGCCGCCTTCGTCGCCGTGCAGATCCGCTACTTCTTCGGCGGCGCGGCGCTGGTCGAAGTCGCGCCGCATCTGACGTACGCCGATTACGCGCGCCGCGGCTTCTTCGAGCTCGTCGCAGTCGCCGCGCTGGTGATCCCGATGCTGCTCGTCGCGGAGTGGCTGATCGAGAGCGCGGGCAGGAAGACGTTCCGCGTGCTCGCACTCGCGCAGGTGCTGCTCGTGTTCGTGATCCTCGTCTCCGCGTATCGCCGCATGCAGCTTTACGTCGACAACTTCGGGCTCACGCAGCTCCGCTTCTACACGACCGCCTTCATGTTTCTCCTCGGCGCGCTGCTCGCGTGGCTCGTGGCGACGGTGCTGACCGGACGTCGCGCGCAGTTCTTCATCGGCGCAGTGGCGAGCGGCTTGATCGTCGTCATCGTGCTGCACGCGATCAATCCCGATGCGCTGATCGTGCGCACGAACCTCGCGCACAAGCGGGCGCTCGATGCCGACTACCTCAGCACGCTCAGCGCGGATGCCGACCCGGAGCTCGTCGCCGCGCACCTGCCGTGCACGAAGTGGCAGCGCCGCCGCGCTATGGCCGACTGGCGTTCGTGGAACTATTCGCGCGCCGAGGCGGACGAGGTGTGTACTGCAGCTGGTCTAAATCCCGGTCGACGCTGACGGTCATCGACATGCCGCGCAAGTCGAGGTCGACGGTCTCGGCCGGGACGCCAACGAATTCGAACGAGCCATCCTCGGCGACTTCGACCTGTTGCGAGTCCCACGGTTCGATCCGCGAGAGCAGGATCTTCGTATGCGCCGGAAGCCTCACGCCGCTCGGCGGACTCACGCAGCCGCGGATGCGATGTCCCTTCTCCACGTTCAGCGTGCCGATGTCGTTGCGCGAGTCATCGCCGCCGACCTGGAGCGGTTTCGCCACGATCGCGGATGGCGCGAGTCCTTCCATCTTTCCGTAGACGACGTATTCGTCATTCGGACCGATGCCGGTGATGAGGAAGCGTCCGTCGCGGCCGGTGGCGATCTCTTCGTTGCCGAGGAATGTGCGGGAGGCGTGCGAGCGCTGCACGATTCCGATCGGGACATTTGCCAGCGGTTTGCCGTTCGCCATGACCCGTCCGGTGATCGCCGCGCCGTTCGTCAGACGAATGGCCGCCGGAACGCCGGGCGCGACGTTCTCCTCGATCTTCGGCGCCAGTCCACGCGCGCGGATTTTCAGATCGACGTTGCGGTCTGCGCGCTCGACGACGAGCTGAAATGTCCCCTTCTCATCCGTGACCGCGAGCGGATCGACGCCGGGCAGCTTGCCGAACATCGTGCTGCTCTTCGACATGTGCAGCGCGTTCGGGGCGACGATCGCGCCGACCACCGGCTTGCCGTGCGGATCGACGACGGTGCCGCGCACCGCGAGGACATTCGCAGGCCGCTGCTTCAGCGCGATCTTCACGCCGCGCGACTGCGGATCGACATCGTTCGCGAACGCCGGCTCGTATCCATCGGCGACGGCGAGCAGGTTGAAGTAGAGCGTCGGATCGACGGCAGGCAATTCATATCTGCCGTTCGCATCGACCGCGCCGTGCTTGCCGCAGTCCTTATAGCAGGAGGGACAGATCGCGCCGATGCCGGCTTTCGGCCGCGCGGTGTAGACGTAGACATGCGCATTCGGAACCGGCTTGCCCGAATCGGAGACCACGGTGATGGTGGCGAGCAGGAATGTGAGGAGCATGTTCGTGGGACGAATGATTTTCGTTCAGGTAACGGGTAGCATCGTGCGATGCCGAAGTACCAGCTTGCGCAGGTCAATATCGCACGAATGAAGGCGCCGCTCGATTCGCCGGTCATGGAAGGCTTCGTCACGCGCCTCGACGAGATCAATGCACTCGCCGATCGCGCGGACGGATTCGTCTGGCGATTGCAGACCGATGCCGGCAATGCGACGTATCTGCGTCCGTACGACGACGAACGGATCCTGTTCAACATGTCGGTGTGGGAGTCGGTCGAGACGCTGAAGAATTATGTCTATCGAACCGCACATGCGGAGCTGCTGAAGGGACGCCGCAACTGGTTCGAGCAATTCGCCGGTGTGTTCGCCGCGCTGTGGTGGGTGCCGGCGGGACACCTCCCCGGCATCGACGAGGCGAAGACGCGCCTCGCGCATCTCGAGGAGCACGGACCGACGCAGTTCGCGTTCACGTTCAAGCAGCTGTTTCCGCCCGATGAGGAGTTCCTGGCGGCGTTCGACTGGTCGGTGTTCCGGCCGTGCGCGGCGACGTAGCCGCCTACGAATCGAACGCCACGCCGCCGATCGTGCGGCGTGGTGTCCGCTGCGTCGGATCGATGCGCGTGTCGAGCAGCTCGCGCAGGTTCGTCATTTCCAGGAACAGATGACGATGCCGGATGCAGTGCACGGAAATGGCGAAGAACAGCACCGCCAGCACGGCGAGAAAGACGAGCGAGGCCGGACTGGACGACGGCAATGGAGCGGCCGAGGTCTTCGTGAAGAGCTCCTGCATCAGCATCAGCAGGAAGAGCGGCAGCGGGAAAAAGACCAGCGCGGACAGCACGCGGCTCGCCTGGATGCGGAAGTAGGGCCGCAGCGCGAGCATCGAGAGCGAGATGAAGTAGCCGAGCATCATCACCGCGGCGAAGTGCATCTCCGACAGCGACTGCAGCGACGCGCCCGGCGCGTGGAGCATCGGCATCATCCGCGCCTGCAGCAGCACGAGCCACGTCAGCGACGTCACCGCGCCGCCCACCGAGAAGAGCGCGAGAAATGCGGCGAAGAGATTGCGCGCCGCGAGCAGCGCCGCCATGCGCAGGAAAAGGGCCGCGGTCGCCATCCCGGCGAGCAATCCGACCACGATCGCCCACGCGGCATTCGTCGCCGGCGTCACCCCGTGCAGCGCGACGAAGCTGACCACGCCGGTCTGCAGCTCGCGGCTCGACTCGACGGCGCTGGTCAGCGCGAGGAAAAGGCAGAACGCCGTGCCGGTGTAGAAGAGCGTCTTGGGCATCGAAGAAAAGTGTACGCGCTACAACTCGCGCATGTCGATGATGTGGTCGAGCTGGATGTCGAGGGAACCGTTCGACGACTTGAATTTCACGAATTCTTTGCCGTTTGCCGTGTAGACGTCGGCGATCTTCCCCCGTTCGCGTTGCGGCGTGCCGTCGAGATCGAACTGCAGCTCCACGTCCTGCTTCTTCACCGCCGCCGCTTCGTAACGGTCATGCATGTCGCAGGAGACGGGCTGGTAGTCGGGGTCGGCCATGGTTCCTCCTCGGGCAGCGGATCGCGGGCGGCGGCCTGCTGTGCGCTGTCTGCTGTCCGCTATCCCGCTATCCAGCACGAACGATGCCGCTATAAAATCGCGCGCATATGCCGCTGATGTTGTGGATGCCACTGACGTTTGCGACGATCCTCCTCCTCATTCTCGTCGTCTCGTTCCGCTCGCGGGCCGTCGTCTTCTGCCAATACCTCGAGGCGATGACCGGCATCCGGCTCCGTCCCTCCGATGTCCGCCGCGTCTTCAGCGAGCGCGGACAGAACGGCGTGCGCGAGCTCTTCCTCGACCTCATCATCCGCGAAGACCTGAAAGAGGGACCGATCGTTCCGGACGAAGAACCCGAAACCGTCGCCACCGAGTAACCCAGCAACTCAGCAACTCATTTAAGGAGATCCCATGCTTCGTTTACGAACGCTGCTCGTCACGTGCGCGCTCATGCTTCCGCTGATCGCCGGCGCGGCGGAGAAAAGCAGCGACAACATCCTCCCCTTCCACGCGACGGAGAAGACGCTCGCCAACGGCCTCAAGGTCATCGTCGTCCCGACCGGATTCCCGAACATCGTCTCCGTGCAGATCCCGGTGCAGACCGGATCGCGCAACGAAGTCGAGCCGGGCAAGTCGGGCTTCGCGCACTTCTTCGAGCACATCATGTTCCGCGGCACGCCGTCGTATCCGCCCGACAAATACAACGCCATCATCCAGCAGGCGGGGGCGCGGCAGAACGCCTTCACCAGCGACGACTTCACGAACTTCCACACCACGTTCGCGAAAGAGGACCTGGCGAAGATCCTGGAGATCGAAGCGGATCGCTTCAAGCACCTCTCGTACGCGCCCGAGGTCTTCAAGACCGAGTCGCGCGCGGTGCTGGGCGAGTACAACAAGAACTCCGCGAGCCCGATCCGCAAGATCCTCGAAGTGCAGCGCGACGCCGCCTTCACCACCCACACGTACAAGCACACCACGATGGGCTTCATCAAAGACATCGAGGACATGCCGAACCAGTACGAGTACTCGAAGGAATTCTTCAATCGCTGGTACCGGCCGGAAAACGTCACCGTCATCATCGCCGGCGATGTCGATCCGGACAAAGTCATCCCGCTCGTCGAGAAATACTGGGGCGACTGGAAGCCGGGCACGTTCAAGGCGAACATCCCCGCCGAGCCGGCGCCGCAGAAGCCGGTCTACGCGCACGTGGAGTGGCCGTCGCAGACGCTTCCCTGGGTCACCGTCGCCTTCCGCGTCCCGGGCTTCGACGAACACGCGAAGGACATCCCGGCGATCGACACCGCGCTCGATCTCGAGTTCGGCGAAACATCCGATCTCTACAAGCGGCTCGTCGAACAGGAGCAGAAGGTCGACCGGATGTTCGTCTACAACGATCCGCGCGTCGATCCGTCCCTCTACACCGTTTTTGCGCGTGTAAAGGACGGGAAGGATTCGGTCGACGTGCGCGACGCGATCATCGAAACGTTCGCGAAACTGCGCGACAAGGCGGAGCCCGATCAGCGCGTCAATGATGCAAAGTCGAATTCGCGCTATGCGTTCGTGCGCTCGCTCGATACGACCGAGGCCATTGCATCGACGCTCGCACAGTACGTGCATTTCAACCGGTCGTTCAATACCGTCATCAACTATTACAAGCAGCTCGCGGCCTTGACGCCGGCCGATATTCAGAGCACGGCGAAGAAATACTTCACCGACAACGGACTAGTCGTCACGACCTTGTCGAAGGATCCGTTGCCGGCGGATATGACGAAATTGCCGGCCGTCAGCGCGAACAAGAGCCTTCCAGTCACATCCGATTTGCGCGTGGTCAAACAGAAGTCGGTGTTCCCGCAGGTCGAAGTGAAACTGCTCTTCAATGCAGGCTCGTCCAACGATCCGGCCGGCAAGGAAGGTCTCGCCACGCTCGCCGCGGCGATGATCACCGATGCCGGCTCGAAGCCGATGACGACCTCGGAGATGAACCGCGCGTTGTATCCGGTCGCCGGTGTCTGGGGGTCGCAGGTCGACAAGGACATGACCACGATCACCGGCTCGATTCACAAGGACAACTGGCAGAAATTCTTCGATGTCGTCCTGCCGTCGCTGCTCACGCCCGGATATCGCGACGACGATTTCCAGCGCATCAAGGAAACGCAGCTCAATGCCCTCAAGCAGGACCTGCGCAACAACAATGAAGAAGAGCTCGGCAAAGAACGCCTGCAGATCAATCTCTACGCCGGTACGCCGTACGCGCATCCGTCCATCGGCACAGTCGCAGGCATTGAAGCGATCACGCTCGACGACGTGAAGAAATTCGTCGCCGACAACTACACGCGCGGCAATCTGGTCATCGGCGTTTCGGGCGATTTCCCCGACGCGATGCTCGCGCAATTACAGAGCGAGCTCGCGGCATTGCCGGCGGGTGCAAAGGTCGCCGAGGGCAAAAAATCGCTCGCCCCGATCGCAGGACATCAGCCGGTTGGGCTCGAGGTGGAGATCGTGCAGAAGGACACGCGTGCGACCGCGATCTCGATGGGATTCCCGATTCCGCTCACCCGCGACAGTGCCGATTTCGCGGCATTGAACGTCGCGCGCTCGTGGCTCGGGGAACATCGCGCATCGAGCGGCGACCTCTATCAGCGCATTCGCGAAGTGCGCGGCCTCAATTACGGCGATTACACCTACATCGAATTCTTCACCCGCCCCGGCGCGCAGTTCTTCCCGAGCCCGAACATCGCGCGCCGCTCGCAGGCATTCGAGATCTGGATTCGCCCCGTGGTGCCGGTCAATGCGCACATGGCGACGCGACTCGCGCTGTATGAGCTGCAGAAACTGATCGACAACGGCCTGACGCAGGAGCAGTTCGAGACGACGCGCGATTACCTGATGAAAAACACCTACCTCGCCACCGCCACGCAGGACCAGCGCCTCGGCTACGCGCTCGATTCGTGGTGGTTCGGCATCCCCGAGTACACCGACTACATGCGCAGCCAGTACGCGAAGCTGACGCGCGACGATGTCAACAAAGCGGTCAAGAAATACCTCTCGGCGAAAAACATCTCGCTCGTCTACATCGCAAAGGACGCCGAAGGGCTTCGTGACCAACTGCTCAAAGACGAGCCGTCGTCGATCAAGTACGACGCGCCGAAGCCGGAGCTGGCGGAAGAAGACAAAGTGATCGGATCGTACAAACTGAACATCAAGCCGGAAAACGTGAAGATCACGCCGGCCGATGCGGTGTTCGCGAAGTAGGAGCGCGGGCGTCCCGCCCGCAGGCGCCGGGCGTCTCGCCCGGCGCCCATCGTGATCGAGCGGGACGCTCGATCACTGCGGGCCAGAGGCCCGCGCGGACAACCTGAGAGGTTGTCCTACACCAAACGCCCGGTGATCCGCAGGTAGCACTCATCGCCGCGCCCGCGACGGGCGCGGAGTCGGTGTACGACAAGCTCTCAGCTTGTCGGGGACAACCTGAGAGGTTGTCCGTGCGGGCCAGAGGCCCGCGCTCCTACTCGCCCAGTTTCTCTTTCAGCGCGTGCAGCTCCGCGGTCAGGGACGCGACCTGTTCTTCGAGCCGTTGCACGCCTGGAGCGCGGGCGTCCCGCCCGCAGGCGCCGGGCGTCCCGCCCGGCGCCCATGGTGATCGAGCGGGACGCTCGATCACTGCGGGCCGGAGGCCCGCGCTCCTATTCGCCCAGCTTCTCTTTCAGCGCGTGCAGCTCCGCGGTTAGGGACGCGACCTGTTCTTCGAGCCGTTGCACGCGGGCGGACAGCGGCTCGCGCGAATCGCTTGCGGACTCCGCCGCAGCGACCGGGGCGTCGTCGATCACCGCGCCGCCTGCGAGGTGGGCCCAGCGTTCTTCCTTCTGTCCCGGTCTGCGCGGCAGCCGCTTCACCAGCGGTTCGGGATGCGACGCCATCTCCTGCAGCTTCGACTCGGCGTCGCTCACGCTATCGAACGAATGCAGGCGATCGCTGCGTCCGCGCATCTCGCCGGCGGTCTGCGGTCCGCGCAGGAAGAGCAGCGTCAGCAGCGCCTTCGCCGGGCGGTCGATGTGCCAAAGCGCGTCGAGGTTGTGGTCGTAGCGCACGGCGCGGCCGCCCATCACCTTCCACACCAGCTTCTCGTCCTGCAATCGATCGAGCGCGCGCTGCACGTCGGATTCCGACAGCTCCATCACCGGCTCGCGATTCGACTTCTGATTGCACGCCGCAACGAGCGCGTTCAGCGTCAGCGGGTAGTACTCCGGCGTCGTCAGCTGCTTCTCGGCGAGGCTGCCGAGGATGCGGACTTCGATCGGATCGAGCGTGCGGGAAAGGCGGGGGCGTTTCTGCGAATCATCGAGCGGCGCGACGTACATGACGGCGCGAATTAAACCGCAAAATGCGGCTCGCGCGCTTCGCGCACCCGGCCGAAGTAATTGTCGACGCGCAGGCTCACGTGCTTCGCGAGTGACATGAACGTGGTCATCTTTCCGCCGAATACATTGATCAGACTCTCGCGGCGGATCACGCGGTACTCGCGTCCGATCGCGCTCGGATTGTCGCTCCGTCCGACGAGCGGACGCACGCCGGCGAACGTCGATTCGATGCCGTCGCGCATGAGCTTCTCGCGAAAGTAGCGATTGAATCGCGCGAGGAGATAGTCGATCTCGTCCTCCGACGCATGCACCGCGTCGGGCGGCTCGGTCTGCACGACCTCGGTCGTCCCGACGAGCGTCGTCGCCTTCCACGGCAGCACGAAAAAAACGCGGCGATCGGTCGCCGATTGCAGCAGCAGTCCGTACTCGCTCACGCGCTTTTTCAGGATCAGATGACTGCCGCGCACGAGCGAGAGCCGGTAGCGCGCGCGGATCCCGTTGTGCTCGAGCAGCTCGTTCATCCACGGACCCGCGGCGTTGATGACCATGTCGAAATGCGACTCGCCGCCGTTCGTCTGCACGAACCAGCCGCTGCTGTCCAGGCGGATGCCGAGGACGGGTGTTCGTTCGCGGATCGTGGCGCCGTCGCGCGCGGCGGAGTGGACGACGGTGCGTACCAGCGCGCTGTCATCGACCTGCGCGTCCCAGTACGAAAAGCCGCCGCGTAATTCGTGCGGCACGAGCGGCGCGCGTTTCAGGATCTCGTCTTTGGTGAGCGAATGATGGCGCGCGATGTTGTGGCGTCCGGCGAGCAGGTCATACAGCGTGAGCCCGATGCGGATCTCGAGTCTGCTGCGCGGACTGTCCGAATAAATCGGCAGGATGATCTCCATCGGGTGCACGAGCTGCGGCAGATTGCGCAGCAGCCACGCGCGATCGCGCAATGCCTCGTGCACCAGTCCGAAGTGCAGCCCTTCCAGATAGCGGACGCCGCCGTGAATCATCTTGGTCGTCGCCGACGAAGTCTGCGCGCCGCACGTCCCTTTCTCGAAGAGGACGACGTCGTAGTCCTTCCGCGCGAGCTCCCAAGTGATCCCCGCGCCGTTGATCCCGCCTCCGATGACCGCGATCCGCATATGAATTCAGAGAGAGAGGGCCGAGTGATAGAGAGGGCCGAGTGATAGAGGAGCATCCTCCCCCTCTATCACTCACTCCCTCTATCACTCCCTCCCTCTATCACTCTCACCCCGCCTCTACCAAAAATACGCCAGGACGAAGCGACCTCGAATTTTGGCAAACCCTTCGCAATGCCTCAATCCGTCATGACTGTGACCTCGATTGATACGCGGCGAGGCGGCGATCTCGCAGTCATGCTGACCGGCGGAGGGGCGCGAGCCGCGTACCAGGTCGGTCTGCTGCGCGGGATCGCGAAGCATTTCCCCGACCTTCGTTTTCAAATCATCACCGGTGTCTCGGCCGGCGCGATCAACGCGATTTTCCTCGCCGCGCACGAAGGCAACCTCACCGAAAAGACCTCGGCGCTCTACGACCTCTGGTGCTCGCTCGAGTGCAGGCACATCTTCCGGTTCGACGTCCGCTCGATGCTGCCGTTCCGGTCGGCGCTCGCCTCGATCCTGCCGCGCAAGCGCTGGTCGGGGCCGCGCGGCGTCGTCGACACCTCCCCGCTTCGCGAACTGCTGACGCGCATTCTCGAGACGCGGCCCGGGCAGCCGATCCACAGCATCGGACGCAACATCGAGAAGGGCTGGCTGCATTCGGTCGCGCTGATGACGCTCGATTACAACACCGGCCAGAGCGTGCGCTGGGTGCAGGGACGGGAGAGCGCCGACATGTACGACGGACCGAACCGCCGCGTCGTCGATACGCATCTGACGCTCGAACACGTGCTCGCATCCGCGGCACTACCGTTCGTCTTTCCCGCGGTGCGCATCGGTCACGAATGGCACGGCGACGGCGGCATCCGTCTCGCGGCGCCGCTCTCGCCCGCAGTGCAGCTCGGCGCATCGCGCGTGATCGCGATGTCGACCGGCTACCAACGCTCGATGGATGAAGCGTCGACGCCGACGGTCTCCGGCTATCCGCCGACGGCGCAGATCCTCAACCAGCTGGTGAACGCGATCTTCCTCGATGTGATCGACGAAGACGTGGCGCGCATGGAGCGGATGAACGAGATGCTGCGACGGCTGGAGCCGGGCGAGCGCGACGGCCTCCGCCCGATCGACCTGCTCGTCCTCCGCCCGCAACAGGACCTCGGCATGCTCGCCGCCGACTACGAGCACTACCTCCCCCGCTCGATCAAGTTCGCGACCCGCGCCCTCGGCGCGAAACAGACCGAGTCGCCCGACTTCGTGTCGCTGCTGATGTTCGAGCCGCACTACACGAAGCGACTGATCGAGATCGGCGAAGCGGACATCGAAACGCAACTGGACAAGGTGCGCGCATTCTTCGGCAACGAAGAGTCGACGGAATCGGCCGCGGCGGCGGGTTAGTCTGCCCCCGTAACCAACTCCTCAGCTTGCCTTGCATTGTGGCGGGACATACATTCCGACCCGCCATGAAAATGCTCGTCGTCGAGAACAACCCGCTCATCACCAGCGCGGTCGAGAACGTTGGGCAACGGCTGCGGATGGATGTCGATTGCGCGACGGACGGGTGGGAGGCGATCGGGTATCTGGAGAACGAGACGTACGACGCGATCGTCATCGACGCCGACCTGCCGCGGCACAGCGGCTACGGCGTGCTCGCGTTCCTGCAGGGCGAGATCGGACGCGAGCTGCCGAATGTCGTCGTCATCAGCGCCGACACGGCCAACGTCCGGCGGCACGTCACCGAAACGTGCGTGCGCGTGATGCAGACGACGGACGATCCGGCGGTCATCGAGTCGTGGTGCAGACCCGCGGTGTCATGACGACGCGGCGTGGGCCTGAAGAATCGCCGCGGCGGAGCGCTCGACGTCCTCCTCGCTCGTGGCCCAGTGACTGACCGAGATCCGCATCGCGACGATGCCGTGCCACGTCGTGCCGCCGAGCCAGCAGGTGCCGTCGCGTTGTACGCGCGCGATCACGTCGCGCGTCTTCGCATCGTTGTCGGAGAAGCGCACGAGCACCTGGTTCAGCACGACGTCGTTGAGGATCTTCACGCCCGGCGCTGCTGACAGAATCGACGCGAACTGCCGCGCCCGGGCACAGCCGCGATCGATGAGCTCTTCGACTCCGCGACGCCCCAGCGTGCGGAGCGCGGCATAGACCGAAACACCGCGTGCGCGGCGGGAGAACTCCGGCGCCCAATCGAACGGATCGCGCTCCTGCCCCGCCGTGTGCTCGATGTACTCCGCCTTCACGCTCATCGCCGCGCGATGCGCCGCCGGATGCCGGGTGATCGCGAGGCCGCTGTCGTACGGCACGTTCAGCCACTTGTGCGCATCGGTCGCCCATGAATCCGCGAGCTCGACGCCGTCGACGAGATGTTTGCGATCCGCGCTCGTCGCGGCCCAGAGTCCGAACGCGCCGTCGACATGCATCCACGCCTCACGCTCGCGCGCGACCGCCGCGATGCGCCGCAGCGGATCGAATGCACCGGTGTTCACGTTGCCCGCCTGCGACGAGATGATGGTCGGGCCGGAGAGGTGCTCGACGACGCGCGCGAGCTCGTCCGCGATCATCCTCCCCTGCTCGTCGGTCGCCACCTCGACGATCGATTGCGTCCCGAACCCGAGCATCCGCAGCGACGTGTGAATCGTCACATGGGCCTCGGCCGTCGCCACGATGTTGACGCGCGGCGCGCCGGCGAGGCCGCGCTCCTCCACATCCCATCCGGCGTTGCGCAGCACCGCATTGCGCGCGACGGCGAGACAGGTGAAGTTCGCCATCTGACATCCGGTGACGAAGCCGACTTTGCTTCCGGCCGGCAACCCGAACAGCTCGACGAGCCAGTTCTCGGCGATCTCTTCGGTGATCGATGCGAGCGGCGACGCGACGAAGATGCCGGCGTTCTGATCCCACGCGCTGTTCATCCATTCGGCGGCGACGGTCACCGGCAGCGAGCCGCCGATGACGAAGCCGAAGAACCGCGGACCCGCCGTGGCCACCGTGCCGCGCGCGGCCTGCGATGCGAGCGAATCGAGCACCGCTTTCGGATCGTCGCCCCGCTCCGGCAGCGGCACATTCAACGCGGAGAGCAGCTCGTCCCGCGTCGCGCGCGCACCGACATGGCGATCGGGCAGCGTCTCCAGAAATTCGACGGCGTGGCGGCGGGCGACATCGAGCAGCGATTCATCCACAATCTTCATGGCTCGATTGTACTACTCCAAGCAGTACAATTGGACCATGACAATCTGGTCACCAAAACTAGAACAATCCGAGGGGCCTTTGTACCAGCGGATTGCCGACCTGCTGCAGCGGGATGTGGACAGCGGCGCGCTTCTCCCCGGCTCGCGATTGCCGACGCAGCGCGAGCTCGCGCGCAAGCTGGGGGTCACGGTGGTCACGGTGACCCGTGCGTACAGCGAGGCGGCGGAGCGCGGACTGCTCGAGTCGACGGTCGGACGGGGCAGCTTCGTGCGCGAGCGGCAGGAGCAATCCGCCGCCACGATCGACCTGTCGACGAATGTGATCTGCGGCGGCGCGCCGGTGATGAGCGCGGCGCTCGCGGCGCGGATCGGCGCGGCGCTGACGATGCCGTACGGAATCGGCGCCGGCTCGGAACGGCATCGCGCCGCGGGTGCGTCGTGGATCCAGCGCGTGCGGAGCGATGCGCATCCGTCGCGCGTCATCGTCACGACCGGAGCACAGCAGGGCATCCTGATCTCGTTCGCCGCGCTGCTCGAACCGGGCGATGTCGTGCTGACCGAGGAGGTGACGTACCACTGGGTGCGGGCAACGGCGGAGATGCTGCGCGTGCGCATCGAAGGAATCGCCATCGATCGCCACGGAATGCTCCCCGATGCGCTGGCCAAAGCGGCGCGGAAGCGCGGCGCGAAAGTCGTCTACATCACGCCGACGCTGCAGAATCCGACCGGCTCGGTGATGCCGGAGAAGCGCCGGCGCGAGCTCGCGAACATCGCGGAGCAGCACGGACTGACCATCGTAGAGGATGACGTTTACGGATTTCTGGCGGGCGATGCGCCGCCTGCGATCACGTCGCTCACCAGCGGCATTTTTCTGACGGGACTGGGCAAGAGCGTCGCGCCCGCGCTGCGCACCGGCTACGTCCTCGCACCGCAGGAGCTCGTGCCGAAACTGCAATCGCTGCTGCAGGCGAGCACGCTCTTCACCTCCCCCATCGTTGCGGAGATTGCCGCGAGCGCGATCGAAGACGGCACCGCCGCGCGGCTCGCCTCACAACGCCGCGACGAGATCG
>C688J18823_10000686_pt1 | contig 19969 bp, 21 predicted proteins | sample HopSoiMetagenom1_FD_18823 | JGI IMG/M metagenome (IMG submission 18823) | reverse complement strand
ATGGCGGCCCAGCGCGCGGCCGAGATGACGTTCGAGACGATGGAGCAGGCGAGGCCGAGCGCGAACCAGCTCGGGTCCGCCGCCTTGAGCTGCATGGCCAGCGCTTCCGGGTCGGCGTACCAGACGACCGCCGCGAGGATCGCGACGCCGACGATGATGCGTACGGCGGTTTTCAGGATCCCTTGCGGGGCTGGCGCCGCAGCAGGTACTGCGCGCGCCCCTGCGGCTCGTGATAGATGCGCGTGAGGAGCTCGCCGATCACGCCGGTGGCGACGAGCTGCACGCCGATCAGCATGAGCAGCACGCCGAGGAGGAGGAGCGGGCGGCCGCCGATTTCGTGGCCGAAGGCGAGCTTCTCCGCCGTCAGCCAGGCGAGCACGAGGAACCCCGCGCCGCCGAAGCCGAGCCCGACGCCGCCGAACGCCTGCAGCGGGCGATGCAGGAAGCGCATCAGGAACTTGATCCAGAGGAGGTCGAGCAGCACGCGGAACGTGCGGTCGATGCCGTATTTGGACACGCCGCGCGTGCGCGCGTGATGGCGCACCGGCACTTCGACGATTTTCGCGCCCACTTCCGCGGCGAGCGCCGGAATGAAGCGGTGCAGCTCGCCGTAGAGCCTGAGCCCGCGAATGATGTCGGCGCGGTAGACCTTCAGCGCGCAGCCATAGTCGTGCAGGCGCACGCCGGTCACTTTGGAGATCAGCGCATTCGCCGCCATCGAGGGCAGCTTGCGCGATACCGTGCGGTCCTGGCGCTCCTTGCGCCAGCCGGAGATGACGTCGATATCCGGCTTCTCGTCTAGTAGCGTCAGTAGCTCGGGGATGTCGTCCGGATCGTTCTGCAGGTCGCCATCGAGCGTGGCGATGAGCTCGCCCTGCGCCGCGTCGAAGCCCGCCTGCAGCGCGGCCGACTGGCCGTAGTTGCGGATGAGATAGAGCGGCTTAAGCCACGGACGCGTGGCGGCCAGCGACTCGAGCGCGGCCGCGGTGCCGTCGCGCGAGCCGTCGTCGATGCAGATCAGCTCGAAGCGCTTGCCGGAGCGCTGCAGCGCCGTGCCGACGCGCTCGACGAGCTCGGCCACGTTCGCCTCCTCGTTGTAGACGGGGATCACCACGCTGACTTGAAGCGGTTCGTTATGCGGCAGCACGCTTCAGTCTAGCCGCCGCGGCGGCGAGGCAGCAAATGCCGATCGCGCGCTGGAAAGTGTCGGCCTGCGGGTAGCCGCTGCGCGGGTGGCCGATCACGAGCCATGCCGCGCAGGCCGCGAGGAAGATGCCGATCGACCACTGTACCCAGGGGCGGCTGCCGAATGCCATCGTGCGCCGGCCAATCTCGAGCGCTAGAACCGCGGCAAGCCAGCCGCCGAATGCGCCCGCCAATATATCGAGCGGCCAGTGCACGCCGACCACCGCGCGCGAGAGGGCGGCGATGGTCGCAGCTGACACGAGAATTACGTACGTCGTACGGAATCTGGCTCCGATCGCGACGAGGCCGGCGATGGCGAATACCGTGGTGGCGTGGCCGGAAGGGAAGCTGCCCGCCTTGTAGCCCGGACCGATGACGTGGCTGTCGGGAAGGACAGCCGGCGGGCGTGAGACGTCGACCGAATGCTTGAGGCCGTGGACCCAAAGCGTGCCGAGGAGGGCGAGGAAGACGAATGCCCAGAGGAGGTCGGGGCGGCGCCGCCACAGCGGCAGGCACAGCGCGAAGGCGACCACCGTATCGCCGAGCACGGTGACGTTGGCCCACAGCCAGTCGCTGGTGGCGGGGCCGAGGGCATTCAGTGCGATGAACAGGGCCCGGTTGGCGTCCAGCGCCCAGACGATGATGAAGGCAGCGCCCGCGATCGCGGGCACGAGCCAGCGCCTCAAGAGCGGATTCTCGCGAGCACGATGCCGCGCTTGGAGTACAGCAAATCGTAGGGCAGGTTGGCGGGCAGGTCGCGCAGGCGAGCGCTCTTCGTCACCAGGACGTCGCCCGGCCGCGGGTCGCGGCTCGGCGTCGGCGCGCCGCGATAGACGCTGAAGCTCGGTGCGTTGAGACCCCACATCACCGCCGGCATCTTGCGCTCGCGCACGATGAGCGCCGCTTCCTTGATCGCCGATTGCTGCGCGAATCCCAGGATCGGCACCACCAGCGTGGAGAGCGAGGCGACGCTGGCGAAGCCGAAGATGACGAGCTTGCGGGAGAGCGGCGTGCGGTGCTCCATCATCGCGTAGAGGACAAGCGCGCACATGATGGCGAGGAAGGCGAAATAGACGATGTCGAAGTACTCCAGCGACGAGGCGAGCACCTCGGCATAGAACGGGTCGCGCACGTGGTCCTTGCCGTAGGTGAGGACGTAGGGCAAGCCGATCAGCGCGAGAAAGAAGCCCAGCACCGGCACGAGCGGCCAGACGGTGCTTTTGAGCGCCGCGCCGTGTACTGCCATGAGGATCGCGAGCCCGGTATAGCCATACAGGAGGTAATGCGGCAACTTCGTGCCCGAGAGCGAGAAGAAGAGGAACACGAAGCCGAACCAGATGAGGAGATAGGCCTGCAGGTCGTCGCGCCATGCGGAGCGGATGCGAAGCGCGAGCGGCACCACGAGCGCCGTAAAAGGCAGCGTCAGCAGCACGAGCACCGGGAAGTAGTAGAGGAGGCTGCCGGCGTGCCCCGATACCGGCCCGCTGAAGCGGCCGACGTTATGCTTCATGACGAAGCCGTCGATGAACGCCCGGCCTTCCTTCGCGACGATGGCGATGTACCAGGGCGCGGCAATAGCCAGCAGGAGAAGGAGTGCGCGCCAATCGAACACCGCGCGCGCCCATGTGCGGACGTCGCGCCTCAGCCAGCAAAAGACGAACGTCACGGCCAGCGGCACGAGGATGGCGATGGGCCCCTTCGCCAGCACGCCGAGGCCGATGGCGGCATGCGTGGCATACAGCCACGCACGGCGGCCCGTAGAGAGATGGAGCCAGGCCGCGAACATCGAGGCCGCGATGAGGACGTTTAGAAGCGCGTCGGCCGTCGCCGCCCGCCCGATGACAAAGACGCCGAGCGAGGTAGCGAGGACCACCGCGGCGAGGATGCCGCGCTCAGGCCCGAAAAAGCGTCTCGCGAAGAGATAGGTGATCAGCGCCCACGCGCTGGCGCAGATCGCCGACGGCAGGCGGAAAGCCCACTCGGTGGGCCCTAGGAGCGCAACCCCGGCCGCCTGCAGCCAGTAGACGAGGATCGGCTTGTCGTAGCGCGGCTCGCCGTTGAGATACGTGGCGAGGAAGTCGCCCCGCTCGAACATCTCCATCGTGGCTTGGCTGAAGGCGCCTTCGTCGACGTCGAAGAGCGGCGCCGCGCCGAGCATCCAGAAGAAGCTCGCCACGACCGTGATGGCCGCGAGCCAGTGTGAGGTGCGGTCTCCCGCTTCTTCGGCCATCCGGCGCGGATTCTACGCCGCGCCGCAAAAACTCAAGCCGGCACGGCGTGCGGCCGCAGGCGGCACTCGACCTTGCGCACGCCCGGCATCGCGCGCAGCGCGCGCACAACGGCGCGCAGCTCCGGCTCTGCTGCCGGCCCGGTGAGGATGACGCGCCCGTCGTGCACCTCGATGTTTACCGAGCCGGGGTGCTCCATCAGGTCGTCGAGCTTGATGCGCACCTTGGTGATCAGTTTGTCGTCGTCCAGCGCCGGGCCGCGAACCGGCTGCCGGAAGAGGTACACCATCGCGCCGACCGCCGCGCCGAGAAGCAAGAGTCTCATCGCCATCTCCGTTGAATGTGTTTGCGCAGTGGCGCAGGCAAGCGGCGTTCCCGCGCCCTTTGGTACCATGCACGCTCGAGGAGAAGACCATGTTCGGACGCCTGCACCACGTTGCCTACCGCTGCCGCGATGCGCAGCGCACGGTCGATTTCTACACGAGGGTTGTCGGCCTCAAGTACGTCGCCGGCCTCATGCCGCCGGAAAACAGCAAGCCGACCTGGCCGCTCAACGAGCCGGGCCAGCCGGCGCGCAAGGTCATCGGCGAGGAAGCCGACTCCATCCACATCTTTTTCGAGCTCGGTGACGGCAGCTATCTCGCCTTCTTCGACGTGCCCGGCGGCGGCGACGACAGCAGCGATCCCACGCCGTGGTGGGTGAAGCACATCGCGTTCGAAGTCGAGGACATGAATGCCCTCCTCGAGGGCAAGAAACGGTTGGAAGCCCACGGCGTGCAGGTGCTCGGCCCGAAGGATCACGGACTTTGCCAGTCGATCTACTTCATGGACCCCGATGGCCACCGGCTGGAGATGGCCGTGCGCACGGAGAAGTCGGACACCTGGCAGAAGCTCGAGGGCGAGGCGCGCAAGGAGCTCGCGCGCTGGAACGAGCTCAAGCGTCGCAAATACGGCCAGCTGCCTACGGCGAAGGACAAGATCGCGGCGATGCCGGAAGACAGCACCATCGCCCCAGCCTAGCCTTATTCGGCGCTGGCGCCGGAGGCACGCACGGCGCGCGCCCATTTCTGCGTCTCGGCGGCCATGAAGCGCGCAGCCTCCTCGAGACTTTGCGATACGGGGCGCATTCCGGTTTTTTCGATCCGCTGCGCGGTGTCGCGGTCCGCGACGGCGTTGCGTAGCTCGGCATTGAGGCGCTCTAGGGTGGCGCGCGGCGTGCCGGCCGGTGCAAACAGGACGTACCACCCCGTGGCGTCGAACCCAGGGAGCGCGGATTCCGCGAGCGAAGGCACGTCGGGATACGCCGGCAGGCGATCTGCGGAAGTAACGGCGAGCAGCTTTACCTTGCCGGCCTGCACGAACGGGTTGAGCGGCCCGAAGGCGTTGAAGACGAGGTGCACTTCGCCCGATACAAGGTCCGGCGCAATGGCTTGGATTCCCTTGTAAGGCACGTGAGTCATCTGTACGCCCGCCGCGGTCGTGAAAAGCACGCCCGTCAGGTGGCCACCGCTGCCGATGCCGACCGATGCGTAATTGAGCTTGCCCGGATGCGCCTTGGCGTAGGCCACCAGCTCGGCAGCGCTCTTCACCGGTACCGCTGCGCTCACGAACATCGCATACGGTCCCCAGCCCATTACGCCGATCGGCACGAGATCCTTCGCCGGGTTGAAGGCGAGAGTGCGGTACAGCGCGCCGTTAATGGCGGCGGCCGGCCCCACCATCAGGAGCGTGTGACCGTCGGGCGCGGCCCGCGCGACCGTTTCCATCGCGATGTTGCCGCCGGCACCGGGCCGATTGTCCAGCACGAACGGCTGCCCGAGGGCAGGGGACATGCGATCGGTCAACGCACGAGAAATCACGTCGGCGAGCCCGCCGCCGGCAAAGGCGATGAGAACCCGTACCGGCCGGTTGGGGTAGGGCTGCCCGTGAGCGAGCCCGCTGATGAGCAGCAGCGCGACGCAGGCGAGGCGCCGCGTCATGTGCTCGGCGGCGCAGTGGCGACGAAGCTCGGTCGCGCGGCCAAGGCGTCGAACCATGCGGAGAGCCGCGGATGGCCTTCGCGCCAGCGAAAGTCCGGATTGCGCGCCGCCATGCCGAGTCCGCAGGCGAGCGTGAGCTGCGCCATGTTGAGCGGCGCTTTCATCGCTGGACTATCGATCTCGTGCTCCCACAGCTCGATCATGCGGCGCGCGCGCTCGGTCTCATGCTCGATCACGCCCGGCGAGCGTTCGTGCGGCGCACGCGTGAGCTCGCGTCCCCACACCGCGACGCCATCGGTCAGGCTGCGCGCGAGCGCCTCCAGGCGGCGCGGCTCCCAGCCCGGCGGCAGCGCGAGCGCCGGCCGGCCGTCCAGTTCGTCGAGATAGGCACAGATGAGCGCCGACTCTTCCATGCCGACGCCGTCGTCGCACACGAGGTAAGGCACGCGGCCGGAAGGATTGACGTCGTAATACGGGCTCCCCTTCGCGCGGGTCTTGGCAAAGATCATCTCGACGCGGCCGCCGAGCTTTTTTTCCAGCACAACGATGCGGGCCATGCGTGCATAGGGCGAGCCGGGCGTGCAGTAAAGTTTCATTCCGCGCCCTTGATGCCGAGCTGCTTGATGACGCGCGCCCAGCGCGGGATCTCGCGCTCGATGGCCGACTGGAATTCGGCCGGCGTTCCAGTGATCACATCTAGGCCGAGGTCGGTCAGGCGCTTGCGAACGTCGGGCTGTGCCATGGCTTTCGAAGTCTCGCGGTTCAGTCGCTCGACGATCAATTGCGGCGTGCCGGCCGGCGCCATCAGGCCGAACCACGGCACCGCCTCGAAGTCCGCATACCCGGATTCGATCATCGTCGGCAGCTCCGGTGCCGCCGACGAGCGCTGGACCGACGTGACGGCGAACGCGCGCAGCTTCCCCTCGCGCACCGGCGGCATGACGTTCGAGATGTTCGCGAACGACAGCGTCACGCGACCGGCTAGGAGGTCCGGCAGCATCGCGGTGGTGCCGCGATAAGCGACCGGCCGCACGTCGACCCCGGCCATGGACTTGAACACTTCGGCGGCCAAATGCTGGGAGGTACCGACGCCGGCATGGGCGTAGGTGCCCGGATGGCTGCGCAGGTGCTTGACGAGATCCTGCAGGCTTTTCGCCGGAGCCTCGCTCGGCACCACCAGCACGTTCGCGGCGACGAACACCTGGGTGATCGGCGCGAAGTCCTTGAGCGGGTCATACGAGAGCTTCTCGTACATGCTCGGGCTGAAGACGAGGGAGCCGTTGCCAAGCATGCCGAGCGTGAATCCGTTAGGCGCGGCCTTTGCCACGCGGTCGGTGGCGATGTTGCCGCCCGCGCCGGTGACGTTCTCGACCACCACCGGCTTGCCGAACGTCGCGGAAAGCTTTTCGGCGAGGAGCCGTGCCGTGATGTCCGGCGCGACGCCGGGGGAGAAGCCGACGAGGATGCGCACCGTCTGCTCGGGATAGCCTCCCTGCGCGATCACGGCTCCAGCAGTGAGCGCGAGCCAGGCCGCCAGCACGATCCTCGTCATGCTTCCCCCTTATGTCACTCGAACTTCAAATTCGCTTCGCTAGCGACCTTGCGTGTATTGGCCAATGCATCGGCGACGATCTTGCGGAACGCATCGGGCGAATTGCCGACCGGATTCGCCGCCGCCGCATCGAGGCGCTTGCGCACCTCCGGCTGCTTGAGGGCGGCCACCAAGGCGGCATGCACGCGCGACGCGATCTCCGGCGGCAGGCCGGCGGGCGCGATGAGGCCGAACCATGAAGGGTCGTTGACCACCGGATAGCCGGCTTCGGCGTAGGTCGGGATCTCCGGCAGGGCGGCGACGCGCTTTTCGCTCGCCACCGCTAGCGGGCGCAGCTTGCCGGATTGGATGTGAGGCAGCGATGAGGGCAGGTTGTCGAAAAGAATTTGCACCTGGCCGGCGAGGGCGTCATTGAGCGCGGGGCCGGCGCCGCGATAGGGCACGTGGGTGAGATCGACCTTGGCGAAGTACTTGAACATCTCGCCGCGCAGGTGCCCGAGGCTGCCGACGCCGGGCGTGCCGTAATTGAGCTTTCCCGGATTGCGCCGCGCGTAATCGATGAATTGCGCGATGTCGCGCGCCGGGACCGAAGGGTGGACGGCGAGTACGTCCGGCACGACGGCGATCTGGCTGAGGAGGGTGAAGCTCGTGAGCGGGTCGTAGCGCAGCTCCTTCTGCACGACGGCATTGACCACATGGGTCGACACGGTGGCGACGCCGAGCGTATAGCCATCCGCCGCCGCCTCCGCGATTGCGCGCGCGCCGATGGCGCCGCCCGCGCCGCCGCGGTTGTCGACCACCATCGGCTGGCCGAGCTCGCGCGCCATGCCGTCCGCCGCAATGCGTCCGACGATGTCGGTCGAGCCGCCGGGCGGGAACGGGATGATCAGCGTGACCGGCTTCGACGGATAGGCCTGCCCCCATGCCGACGAGCAGCACAGCGCGAGGAGTGCGAGCAATCGTGTCATGGTTTCAGCGATTGACCGGTGGCGGCAAAAGGACGGAAATTGGCGTCGAGGAGATTCTCGCCATGTTCCTGATCTCGGTCGAGTGGCTGGACGAAGCAAAGAGCCGGGCGCGTTTCCAGCTGCCCGGACGCGAGGAATGGCGTGCCGAGCACATCGACGCCCTGATGAAGGTCCTCGCGCAGATCCGCGAGGAAATCAGTCCGGCGGTGGCGGAAGATCCTCCGCAGCTCCACGAAGCGCCGCCGCTGCACGATCCACGCTACCGCACCGCGCTGCATGAGTTCTCCGGCGGCACGCTGCTTTCCATCCGGCATCCGTCGCTCGGTTGGCTGCCGTTCCTCTTGCCGAGCCAGCAACGGGTTCGCATCGTGCAATCGTTCGAGCAGCAGGAAGCGACCTGGAGCTCAGTCCGCCCGGAGAAACACGGGCCTTGATGCGGAGGCGGGAGGCGCGACCGAGAGCGCCTTCAGCCGTTCGAGCGCCGCCGCTTGCAGCCGCCAGCACGGCGAGTCGAGCTCGGCTTTGGCTTCATCGGCGCTCGCCCAAGAGGCCGCCCACAGCGCCCGCGCGGCGCAGCGCGGATGCGTCTTCAATATCGCCGCCACCTTCTGCATGAGGGGTTCAGGCCCCGGGCGCGCCTTCAAGGCGTAGGCGATCGGCTGCAGGAACGGCGCGTTCGGCAGGCCGAGCGCGACGTCGAACGCGCTCCAGAGGGCGGATCGCTCTTCCGTCGTCGCCGCCTCGATCGCACACGGCAATTGCTCGTCGCCGAGATGTCGCGCCGGGTCGGCGATGATCGCGCGCACCGCTTCGGGATTCGCCTTGCAATCCGGGCCGGGCTCTATCTCGTGCTTGCCGGTGAACTGCGCCGGCACGGTCACGCTCGAGCGAGTGAAGCGCGATTGCGCGCGGTCACCGAGCAGAACGCCCACGCTCGGCAGCCCGCGCAGCCACTGCGCCTCGCCCCACGATCGCGGGTCCGCGCTCATGTCGAAGGAATTCGCGCCGGCCTGGTCGGCGAGAAGACCGAAGCCGTTCGCGCTCGCCGTGCCCTGCGCGAGGAATACCGAGCGATAGCTGTCATCGCCGCCGCGATCCATCAGGACTCCGACCGCGAGGTCGAGGCCCATTCCCTGGCCGACGCCGACGCTCAGCGCGTAGACGTCGTTGCCGGCCGCATCGTCGAGCAGTCCTGCTGCCTCATGCGCGGCGGTGCCTTGTGCATAGCGCACGGCGCTGTACTGGTCGTTGCCCGCGCCATCCCAGAGGAGGCCCAGCGCGTAGTAGTAGCCGGATCCCTGGGCGAACATCTGGCTCTCGTAGCGATCGTCGCCGGCGTCGTCGCGCAGGATGCCGATGCCGCCGCCGAGCTCGCCGCGCCAGCCGGACGCTGCGCCCTGCGTGAAGCTCAGGCCGCCGCCGCGGCCGAATGGATCGGCAAGGCCGGCGCTGACATACGTGTCATTCCCGTTGCGGTCCCAGAGGAGCGCGACGCCCGCGGTGCTGGCATAGCCCTGGCCAAACGCAGTCACGCGATAGCGATCGTCGCCGGCGCCATCGACGAGGGCCGCCCAGCCGAAGAGCGCGGACGCCTGGCCGAAGACGCCGCTCTCGTACTGGTCGTTGCCCTCCAGGTCGACGAGCAGCGAGACGCCCGCCATCGCCACCGCGAGCCCTGCACCAGCAGCTAAATAAACGTCGTCGCCGGCGAGGTCGAACATCGCCGACAGCGCATGCACCGCGATGTCGCGGCCTTCATAGCGATCGTTGCCGGCCAAATCCACGACCACCGAGATGGCGCCCGCTTTGGCGGGCGCTCGATGGTAGAGGTCATCGCCGCCCGGATCGATGATCAGCGCGGCACCGCTCGCGTGCTCATCGTTGCCGCGGCTGCCGATCACCACGGTGCCGACGGCCGATTGGAAAGTCTGTGGCGGCGGAAAGCTGGCGGTACGCATCTCCGCGACGAAACGCGTCGTGGCGCCGATGAACGCCGCCCGGGCTCTATCGAGCCGTTCGAGGTCCACCGCGCGGTGCAAGGCGGCCACATGCTGGCTGGGGATACCCTGCTCGAGGCTCGAGAGCAGCGCCTCCTCGTCGAACGGTGCAACGGCCGCCATCAGCTCGGCTTGCGCCTCAGCCAGCTCCCCGATGTAGCGCTCGAGGGCGGCATTGAAATCCGCTTGAGAGGCAGGCGGCAGCTCCCCCATCGTGCGGATATCGGTGGGGACCGCGAGGGCGAAGAGGGCGCTCGCGTCGGTCGCGGCGAGCGGATCGCGCAGCGCCTGCGTGACGATGACCGGTGCGCGCGGCGGCGGGCGGCTGTCGTGCTCCAGCACATTCGAAATGATGCGCAGGCCGTCGGCGCCGAGCCCCTTTGCCTCGAGCCGCGACCGCACGCTCGAGCGCAGATCCTGCCCGGCGACGGCAACGGGGACCAGAGCCAGCGCCGCGAGCCAGTAAAATCGCTGCTTGATCCGGTTTTCCGAAGTCACCTTGGCGCGCGGCGCAAAGCCGCTCCTTGAAGGCGCCGATCTCACTGTCTATGCCGGCGAGCGCATCGGCCTTATTGGCGCGAACGGCTCCGGCAAGTCTAGCCTGTTCGCGCTCCTGCGCGGCGAGCTGCACGCCGACAAGGGAGACGCCGAGCTTCCCGCGCATTGGCGCGTCGCCTACGTCGCGCAGGAAACGCCGGCGCTCGAGCGGCCGGCGGTGGACTACGCGATCGACGGCGACGTAGCGCTGCGCCAGCTCGAGAAGCGGCTCGCGGAGGCGGAAACCGCGGACGACGGCCACGCCATGGGCGAGGCGCACGCCGCGCTCGCCGATGCCGATGCCTACACGGTGCGCTCGCGCGCCGAGTCGCTCCTCATGGGCCTCGGCTTCTCCGCCGACGAGCTCTACCAGCCGGTGGCGAGCTTTTCCGGCGGCTGGCGCATGCGACTCAACCTCGCCCAGGCACTCATGTGCCGCTCGGATCTCCTGCTGCTCGACGAACCGACGAACCACCTGGACCTCGACGCCATCGTCTGGCTGGAAGACTGGCTGAAGCGCTATCCGGGAACGCTGCTCGTCGTTTCGCACGACCGCGATTTCCTCGACGAAGTCGTGCAGGCGGTGGTGCACATCGATACGCGGAAGCTGCGGCGCTACACGGGTAATTACTCCGCCTTCGAGGAGCAGCGCTTGCAGACCCTGCACCTCGCGCAGGCGCAGTACGAGAAGCAGGAGCGCGAGCGCGCGCACCTGCAATCTTTCATCGACCGCTTCCGCGCCAGCGCGACAAAAGCGCGCCAGGCGCAAAGCCGCATGAAGATGCTCGCGCGCATGGAGGATCTCGCGCCGGTGCACGCGGCCGCGCCGTTTTCCTTCGAGTTCCGCGAGCCGCTGCGCGCGCCCGACCCGCTTCTCGTGCTGGAGGATGTGACGGCCGGCTACGGCGAGCATCGCGTGCTCGAGGACGTGACGCTCTCCATCCGCTCGGGCGAGCGCATCGGCCTCCTCGGCGTGAACGGGGCCGGCAAGACCACGCTGATAAAAACCATCGCCGGCGCCCTTTCACCCATGGAGGGCAGCGCCACATTCAACAAGGGCGTGGCGATCGGCTATTTCGCGCAGCACCAGGTCGAGATGCTGCGCGACGACCAATCGCCGCTCTGGCATCTCGTGCGCCTCGCTCCGAAGACGCGCGAGCAGGAGCTGCGCGACTACCTGGGCAGCTTCAACTTTCCAGGCGAGATGGCGACCGGGCCGGTGGAGCATTTTTCCGGTGGCGAGAAGGCGCGCCTCGCCCTGGCGCTCATCGTGTGGCAGCGGCCGAACTTGCTGCTGCTGGACGAGCCGACGAACCATCTCGATCTCGAGACGCGAGAAGCGCTCACCGTCGCGCTGGCGCAGTTCGAAGGCACGCTGGTCCTCGTTTCGCACGACCGGCATCTGCTACGCGCGACGACCGACTCGCTCCTCATCGTGCGCGGCGGCCGTGTGCAGCCGTACGACGGCGACCTCGACGATTACCGCCAGGCGCTCCTTAGCAGCAAGCGCACGCCGCCGCGGGCGGCCGAGCCGCTGCCGAAGGCTGCGGTCCCCAAGGCCGCCGGCTCGCGGAAAAACTTGGAAACGCGCATCAAGAAGCTCGAGAGCACCATGGCGACGCTGAACGAAAGCCTGGCGCTTATCGAGACGCAGCTTGCCGATCCGGCGGTGTACGGCGAAGCACCGCGGCTGCAGGACGTGCTTGCCGAGCAGGCGCGCGTGAGGGCCGAGCTCGCGCGGACCGAGGAAGAATGGCTCGCCCGCCAGACGGAACTCGAAAGCTAGTGGGCGGCTACGGCAGCGTCGGCGTCCTGCTGCTCGCGGGCTGGGCGGCGTTGAGCCCGCAGCCCATGGCCTGGGTGTACATCGGCGTGCTGATGGCGTTCGAGCTTTGGCTCGCGCGCCGCATCAAGGAAGCCGGCCGCTGCGCGCCGGCCTCGAACGAGGCGCCGTACCATTTCAGCGGCGAGGAGGCCGCCTTCATCGGCCGCTACCGGTTCTATTTCACCTATCCCAGCATCGCGCACCACTCGGCCTCGGTGCTTGCGGCGATCGGGTTGAGCACGCTGCTCCTCGCGCCCTGGCTAACGTACAAGCATGTATTCCTGCCGGCGGCGATCATCGGCATGAATCTCTTCGCCGTCGCACGCTTCACGAAGATCCTCTCGCCGCTCCTTACCCTTCGCATCGCCGCTTCGCGAGGCGATCGCGAAGCGCTGCGCATGCTCGAGATCCACGAGCCTTTGTGGGCGAAGATTCGCGCCGCCAACGTCGAGGAAAGCAGCTAAAGCGCGTCCCAGTACTGCGCCATGCGCCTGCGCATCGCGGGGTCGGGAAATGCCGGCCGACCGGCCTGCAGGTTATCGAGCACGTATTCCGGCTTGTCCGTGCCCGGAATTACCGCCGTGATGGCCGGATGGCCGAGGATGAACTTGAGGAACAACTGCGCCCAGCTGCGTGCGCCGATCTCGGCGGCGAAGTCGGGCAGCGGGCGATTGCCGGCCTTGCGGAAGAGCGAGTTGCGACCGAAGGGCAGGTTGACGAGCACGGCCGCGCCGGCGTCCGCCGCCGCCGGCAGGAGCGTCGCCTCTGCTTCCCGGTTGCCAAGCGAATAGTTCACCTGCAGGAAATCCGGCTTCTCTCGTGCGAGGACCTTGGACATCGCGCCGTAGCTGCGCGCCTGGCTGGTGGTGATGCCGGTATATCGGCATAGGCCGGAGCGTTTCCACTCGCGCACCAGCGCCAGCGTGTAGGCACCGTCCGTGACGTTCCACGCTTGCATCAGATCGACGTGGTCCGTGCGCAGCCGCCGGAGCGACGCTCGCAGCGACGCCTCGGCGTCCGCGCGCGGGAAGTCGAAGGAGAACTTGGTGGCGAGGAACAGTCGATCACGCAGCCCGGTCGCCTGCACGATCTCGCCGACGCGCTCCTCGGCTGCGCCGTAGCCCGCGGCCGTGTCGATCAGCCGCCCGCCGCCCGCGACCAGCGCGCGAATCACCTCGCTCCGCGCAGCCTGCTTCGCCGGATCGTTCTCGTAATCGAAGATTACGGCCGTGCCGATGCCGACCACCGGCAGCCGCTCGTTCGTGCTCGGTATCGGCCGCGTCGCGAGCGGCTCCTGCGCAGGCGCGAGTCGAGCCATCGGCGCCAGTGTCATCGCGCCCGCTGCGCCAAGGGCGCAGCGCCGGTTCACGGTCGCTTATCTTTTGCGGCGAAGGAGGAGAGCGCAGCCCACCCAACCGAGCGCAAGGGCCTCCAGCAGGGTGACGCCGTGGCGCTGCCACAGCCCGGGCGTCGGATGCGTGGCCTTGAAGTCGCATTGTGCGGTGGTGTAATCGTAATCGCCCCCCTTCTCCGCACAGCGGTCCATCGCGTTCATCTCGACCAGGACCGGCCACATCAGCACGAAGGCGATGACGAGCAGGGCAGAGGCGAAAGCGGGGCGAATAGCCTGCATAGGTGCGCTATCTTATTGCTATTGCCAGTCGCACTTCTCGAACCCGCTCGACGCTGGGAGACGGGCTTCGTCGGTGGGGAACAGGGCGATGGCGCAATTCGGTGCATAGAGGTCCGGGCGCCCTTCGGTGCTGTAGAACATGCGCACGACGGCAAGCTGGTCGGCAGGAATTGCGCTGCGCAAAAGAGCGTTGTAGCGGCGGCCGATGCTTTGTTCGTGTTGTTCCAGTCGCCTCGCCTGTTCGGCCGCGATGACGAGCGTCAGCAGGTGAGCAGCGACGACGGTTGGCTTGCGGTCGTCCGCGTAGGTGAGCGCGGTTTCGCCCTCGAGCAGCCAAGCTCCGGCGATAGAGCCGTCGAGGCGAGCCGTTTCCGCGATCACGGCGCGCTCGCCGTTGGCAAGCGAGCTCGCCCGCCACTTGCCGTTTTCCGCTTGCCTGATGAACGCGGATTTCGCTTCGGTGACGTGAGGCTTCAGGTGTCTAACCCAAGCCGACCAGCGCCGAATCTGACGGCTATCTCCCTTTGCCTCGTAATAGCCGAGCACGCGCTGAAAGCCTTCCGGCCGGAAGGCAGGATCCTCGCGGATCAGGATGTGCATGAGCCCCACGCCTTCCTCATCGCTCTCGTCGAGGAGCGCGGCGGCGTACGCGAACCTCACGCGCTTGTGCTGCGGATGGAGCTCATGAAGTTCCCGCAGCTTCACGAGGCCGGCGGCCGCGTCGGTCTCGCGTAATGCAACCGCGTGCGTGAGCCGCTGTTCGGGGCTCCACGTGCCCATGTCCGAGTCGCTTGCCTCCAGGAGCGGTTGCACGACATGCTTCAGCCGCAGATGCTGCCCGAGCCAGCCGGGCTGCACCTGCTTGCGCCATTTCTCGTTGAATTCAGTCACGATCTTCGGCCATGCATCGCCGAAGAGATCCTGTCCGGCGCAAACGGCGGGGATGGCGAGCGCGGGCGGCTGCTTAGCGGCACCCAGGCGCTCGGCCAGGCACGGATGGGTGTCGATCCATGAAGACGCGCTGCTCATGCACTGCGCGAGCCGCCCCTGGAGCTCCGAGCCCGGGCGCGCGGCGAGGTCCTTGCCGAAACGATCGAGAAAATCTGCCGGCGGCTCGGGCCGCTCGCGCCGCCAGGTGGCCACCAGGCGCGGCAGCTCGTTTTCCCAGTAGTGCCCGACCACGGCGATGCGAGTCAGCGCCTCGGCAAACGGTCGAGCGCCGACGACCAGCACCGCATCTCCATCGGCCTCGTATTCGCATTGCCGGGACTCGACGAAGCTGCGCGCGCTGAAGAAGGGCATGAATTCTTCCGCGTACCGCGCAGCGGCGACGTCGAGGAGCGAATCCGATTCGCTGACCTGCTTCGCATATTCGATCCAGCCGACGCGCGCCCGGTACAGCCACTGGCCGAGGATGCCGTGGCGCCTTGAAAAATGACCGAACTCGTGGGCAATGACCGCGAGCAGCTGCTCGCGGCTTACGGCCAGAAGCAAGGGCACGCCGAGGATCAGGCCGCAACGCGTGCCGATCATGCCTAAATAGCCTCGTGTCTGCATGGCGGCGGCGTTGAACGAATCGTCCAGATAAACCGCCATTCGCCCCGGCACGCGGAGCTTTTGCTTCAGCGCCGACAGCGCTTCGCGAAGCGCCGGCACCGGCTCGTCGAGCTCGCGCTCGGGCAGTCGGAACGAGGGCCGGAAGACCCAGACGAAAAAGGCGATTCCCGCCAGGCCGAGCCAAAAAGATTCGGGATAAAAGACCATCCCGATCACGATGAACGCGATGATCGGAAACACTATCGTGAGCGTCAGCGCCAGATCGCCCGCGATGGCTATGAGCGCAAGCCGGAAGCGGTACAGCCCAGGCCTGTTGGACGCTTTCGCTTTCAGCGCCTCGATGATGGCCGGGTCTTCGGCGAGCTTTGCGGGCATCGGTTCGCTCTATAGCACGAGCGAGGATATCGGCCAATCCCAGGCGCCCGACATTTATACTCGCCTGCCATGAAAGCAATGCAACCCATCTCGGCGCCTACCGCCTGGAGGCCCGAGGATCTGCGCGATGTGGCGAGCTGGAGCTACCGCCTCACCGAGCGCGACCGGGCGGAGCTTGTCGCCGCGACTGAGGCGGTGAAGGGCCTCGCGCTGGAGGACGTCAGCCGCGCCAACTTCAAGCTGTCCGGCATGGCGAAAGTGATGGCGGACGTAAGGCGGGACTTGCTCGAGGGCCGCGGCATCGTGATGCTGCAGAATTTTCCCGTCGACAGGCTCGATCGCGAAGGCCAGGCGATCGCGTATCTCGGCATCGGCGCATATCTGGGCGAGCGCATCTCGCAGAATCGCCAGGGCCATATCCTCGGGCACGTCAAGGACCTGGGCGGCGACTATGCGAATCCGAACACCCGCGGCTACATGACGCGCGCCGAGATGCGCTTCCATTCCGACAGCTGCGACTACGTCGGGCTGCTTTGCCTGAACACGTCGAAGAGCGGCGGCGAGAGCCTGGTGACGAGCTCCGTCACCGTCTACAACACGATGCTCGAGCGCCGGCCGGACCTGGTGAAGGTCCTGACGGAGGATTTCTACCGCTCGCGGATGGGGGAGGTCGCCCCGGGCGACGAGCCGTGGTACCGCATGCCGATCTTTTCCTTCGACCAGGGGCAGTTCTATTCGGTCGGCGGCGGCATTCGACTCGAGCATGCCTATTCGCTGCCCGGGGTGCCGCCGATGAGCGCCGTGCAAAAGGAAGCGCTCGAGGTGTACAAGGCGACGATTCGCGAATGCGCCGCCGAGATTCCCTTCCTGCCGGGGGACGTCCAGTTCCTGAACAACTACGTGACCCTGCATACCCGCCGCGCGTACGAGGATTGGGCGGAACCGTCGCGTAAGCGGCACCTCTTGCGGCTGTGGCTGTCCGACCCGGCGAGCCATCCCAAGGGGCTGCGCGAGGAGAGCTTTTGCCGCGGCATCGCGCCCGCGGACGGCGCGAAGCTGCACGCGCCGCTGGACGCCACCGAGACCGTCTCGTGAGGATTCTGTTCGCCCTCTTTTTCGCGCCGCTGGTGGCGTGGGCGCAGGCGTATCCCACGAAGCCGATCCGCATGGTGGTGAATTTCCCTCCCGGCGGTGTCAACGACGTCACCGCCCGCGTCATCGCGCCGCCGCTCTCCAAGGCGCTCGGCCAACCGGTGGTGATCGAGAACAAGCCCGGCGCCGGCACCACTATTGGCACCGACTCCGTCGCCAAGGCGTCGCCCGACGGGCACACGTTGATGGTGGCGGCGTCCTCGACTGCGATCGTTCCTTCGCTGTACAAGGCGCTGCCGTACGACGCGCGCAAGGATCTCGCTCCTGTCGCACTCGTCGGCAGCACCACCAATTACCTGGTGGTCGGACCGAGCACACCGGTGAAGTCGGTCGCCGAGCTCGTCGATTACGCGCGCCGCAATCCCGGCAAGCTGAACTACGCCTCCAGCGGCAACGGCAGCAGCACCCACCTCACCGTGGAGCTCATCAAGCAGCAGGCAAACATTTTCGCCGTGCATATCCCGTATCGCGGCGTCGGTCCGGCGATGGCGGCGCTGCTTGCCGGGGAAGTGGACTTCCTCTTCGACGCAGGTCCCGGTTCGATTCCTTCCATCCGCGCCGGCAAGGTCCGTCTCCTCGCCGTATCCACGCGCGCGCGCAGCCCGCTTTTTCCGGATACGCCGACCCTGATCGAGTCCGGCTTCCCGGACTTCGACGTCGATTCATGGACCGGCATCATGACCACCGGCGGCACGCCGCAACCCGTCGTCGAGCGGCTGGCGGCCGAGCTTCACACGGTGGTATCGCAGCCTGAAGTGGTCTCCGCATTCGAAAAGCTCGGCATGAGCGTGCGCTTTCTCGGTCCGCGCGAATTCGCCGACTACTACGACCGCGAGATCAAGCGCTGGGCCGCCGCCGTGCAATTCTCCGGCGCACAACCGGACTAAAGCCGCTGCGGATTCTTCTCCGCGCCAGCATAAAGCACGTCGCGCATCGCCTTCGCGGCCTGCGCGTGGAAGGCCACGGCCACCGGATCGAAGTCCCGCGCCGGCCGAGGCGCCGGCACGAAGTTACCGTAGCGATCCGCGCCGCGCACCAGCGCCGCGCAATCCCAGCTGCCCACCACCTGTTTCGTCTGCGGCGGCATGAAGTGCATCGAGACACCGATGCGCCGGTCGCCCGACAGGTTCGGCCCGGAGCCGTGCGCGAGGCAATAGTTGTGGATCGACATCTCGCCCGCCTTGAGCGGCATGCTGACCGCGCGCGATTCGTCGATCTCCTTGATCGCCTGGCCGCGCGTGAGCATGTTGTCTTCGTGATACGTGTCTTCGTGCTCGAGCGTCTGGCCGAGGTGCGATGCGGGCAGGACGCTCATGCATCCGGCCTCGATGCTCGCATCCGAGATCGCGAACCAGGCCGTGGCCACGTTGCGGGAGGAGAGGCCCCAATAGGTGTTGTCCTGGTGCCAGGACACGAAGCTCTTCGACCCGGCGTCCTTGATCCAGAAAATCGTGCTCCAGCACAGGATGTCCGGCCCGATGAGCTGCTCGATCGGATCGAGCACGCGCGGGTCGCGGATCAGGTCGTCCAACCACTTGAAGAGCAGGAAGGCGCGGCTTCGCTGCGCCGCCTGCAGCTTTCCGCCTTGGGTCGCCTCATAGGCTTCCAGCTGCTTGCGCAGGCGCAGCGCTTCCGGCGCAGGCATGACCGGTACAGGGCACACATAACCGGCACGCTGATATTGGGCGACCTGCTCTGCCGAAAGCGCCACTAAGTCGACCTCCGCCACAGTTTGGACAATCGAGCGTTCCACCACCGGGTTATCTGGTCCCGGCACGGAGTGAGGATATGCGAGATTACGAGAAGCACAACCCCGGCGAGCAGCTGCCATTTCGGATACCAGCCGGCAGGCGCAACGCTGGCGAGCGCAACAAGAACCACGCCGATTGCGGCGCATGCATTGGAAGCGCCAATCCGGCTAATCGAAGCCCCTATCCGCGTCGCGCCGCTTCGATGGCGGCGATGTCGATCTTGCCCATTTCCATCATCGCCTCGAACGCGCGCTTGGCGGCGGCGCGATCGGGATCCGTGATGGCGTCGGTCAGGGCGATCGGCGTAATTTGCCAGGACAATCCCCATTTGTCCTTGCACCAGCCGCATGCGCTCTCCTTGCCGCCATTGCCGACGATCGCCTTCCAGTAGCGGTCCGTTTCAGCCTGGTCAGCGGTCGCGACTTGGAAAGAGAACGCCTCGTTGTGCTTGAACGCGGGCCCGCCGTTGAGGCCGAGGCAGGGAATGCCCATCACGGTGAATTCGACGGTGAGCACATCGCCTTCCTTTCCGGACGGGAAGTCTCCCGGTGCGCGGTGCACGGCTTTGACAGACGAGTCGGGAAAAGTCCTGGCATAAAACCGCGCCGCTTCCTCGGCGTCGCGATCGAACCAAAGACAAATCGTGTTCTTTGCCGGCTTCACCATTTCACTTCTCCACCGTTACCTTGCCGTCTACCTGCTCGTGCGTGAAGGCGCGTTTGCAATTCGAGCAAACGTAGGGCGGTCTACGCGCCATCGCTTTGAACAAGCCAAACGCAACGACCAGGCCCGCGACCAAGAACCCGGGCGGCCACACGAAACCAAGGGCGAAGAACAATCCGGCTAGCACCCAAGCAAAAATGTCCATCGCCGACGCCACCGCAATCAAACCGGCGAGCGACCATTTGTCCTGCAGCCGTGAATCGCATTCTGGGCAGAGCAGGTTGCCATTTGGATCTTTGCGTACGGCCATCTGGTGCATTACCTCTCAAGGTGTCATTGTTGCCGGTTGGAGCCCGAGGTTCCACAACTACTGTCTTGCCGTCAGGTGGGTTTGATGTTGGCCGTCCTGATGACCTTGCCCCACTTTTCGGTCTCGTGCGCAATGAGTTTGCGGAAGTCGGCGGAAGAACCGCCCAGCATCGTGGCGCCTAGTTCTGCCAGCCGAGCCTTCACTTTGGGATCGGCAAGGCTCGCATTTGTCCATTTGTTGAGCGACTCGACGATTTC